>Ga0187872_10002055_pt1 | contig 18724 bp, 18 predicted proteins | sample June2016WEW_16_4_FD_132973 | JGI IMG/M metagenome (GOLD analysis project Ga0187872, IMG submission 132973) | Peatland microbial communities from SPRUCE experiment site at the Marcell Experimental Forest, Minnesota, USA - June2016WEW_16_40 | ecosystem: Environmental > Terrestrial > Soil >...
CTCACGATCGCCTCATCGTAACGCGAGACAGACAGTTCTGCAAGACTCCTAGTCTCAAACCTCCGATGTCGCTTGCTCCGAGCACGCGATAGCGTCCGCCGCAAAGCGGCTTCGTTCTGACGGATGATGCGGCAATCTGCAGAAGAAAACTGTTCAATTTTGCACATCAAACGCGGATAGCTGGTGCAAGATCGCGATAGCGCTCATCGCCCTGTCTGCAGCCCTCCGCCCACGGGACACCTCCTTCCGTAATCTCTCCTTCCCGCTTACCGCTGTGCCATAGTCAGGATGGCCGAGTGGCCACGCACTGCCGCAGGCCACAAATTTCAAGACCAGCCGCATAGATCGCCGCCAGGCGCAGGCCCGGCGAGGCGCCGCGCGGAACTCAAGGAAGGTCGCATGCTTCAGTCGTCGGAGAACTCGTTCAGCCTGAAGTCGGCAATCCCGGCTTCCAACCCCAACACTTTCAACCAAGTCAAAACCGTAACCGCGCCCGTGGACCAGGCCACCATCGGCCGCACTTTGGTCATCAAGGGCGAAGTCACCGGCTCGGAAGCGCTCTACATTGATGGCCGCATCGAAGGCAAGATCATCATGCCCGAGAGCCGCGTCACCATCGGCCGCAACGGCAAAGTCGACGCCAGCATCCATGCCCGCGAAGTTGTGATCATGGGCAAGGTGAATGGCAACATCGAATGCAGCGACCGCGTGGATATCCGCGCCGAGGGTTCGGTCAGCGGTGATATCTCGACCGCGCGCATCAGCGTCGAAGACGGCGCCGCGCTCAAAGGCGGAATCCAGGTGCACGCCGAACCGCACAAGCAGGGCCACGCGCAAGCGAAACCCGCCGAGGCGGCGAAGGCTCTGGCCGCCACAGCCAGCGCCTAATCGGCGGAAAACAATTACCGTGTGAATGAGGGGCACGCTCGCGCGTGCCCCGGTTTCTTTCTTGCCACCACAAACTATGTAGGGACAGCCGCCCCCGGCTGATGCTTCCTACCTTCTCCACCGGCCATGTAGGGACAGCCGCCCTCGGCTGTCCGGCGGACCGAAGCTCCGCAGCCGTGCTCCAGCCGGCTGCCCCACCCTTCGCGGTTTTCGAAGGGTGGGAAGCGCTTTTGGTGGAAAGCGCTCTTGGGTGGCGCAGCGCTTTCAGCGCTGCGATAAGGCCCTTCTTTTCTGTGAGGGCTTTAGAGACTGCGTGAGAACTCAAAATCTCGCTCCGTGGTGGAGCGGACCATGGAGTTCTTAGCCGCGAAGCGGCGGCAGAGTACAGCCCATGGCGTAAGCCATGGGTCAAAGTAGGAAATGACCAAGCCCCGAAGGGGCGGAAGACCAGTTCCCACGCACACACTTCAGCCCCTGAGGGACCCAGGGCCGCTCACTTCTTCTCCCCCGGCTTGAAATCCAGCGCCGCCGAGTTCATGCAATAGCGCAACCCGCTGGGCGGCGGGCCATCCTCGAAGACGTGGCCCAGGTGGGCGTCGCAGTGGGCGCAGCGCACTTCGGTGCGCACCATGCCATGGCTGCTGTCGCGGTGCTCGACCACGCCGCCGCCCTTCACCGGCTGGTTGAAGCTGGGCCAGCCCGTTCCCGAGTTGAACTTCGTGTTGGAATCGAACAGCGGAGCGCCGCAGCAGACGCAGTGGTACATCCCGGCGTCGTGATTGTTCCAGTAAGCGCCGGTAAAGGCGCATTCCGTCCCGGCCTCGCGGGTCACGTGATACTGCTCAGGCGTGAGCTTCTGCTTCCACTCCGCCTCTGATTTCGCAATCTTCTCTGCAGTCTTTTCGACCATAGGAACTCCATTTCGATGATGTCGCTTTACTGATGATCGTTAGATGATCGAAAGCGCCAAAAGTGGCGGATTGGGCTACCTTCTCCACCGGCCATGTGGGGACAGCCGCCCTCGGCTGTCTGGCGGAGCGAAGCTCCGCAGCGGCGTAAACCGTGGGTGAGCATTCAGAACGCCAACGAGTCCGGTAGGAATCCGTGTCGTAGCCCAATCGTGTCTGGAACAGTGGGCCAAGCGCTGCACTCCCAGCCGCGAAGCGGCGTAAGAATGCAGCCCACGGCGTAAACCGTGGCTGAGCATTCAGAACGCCAACGAGTCCGGTAGGAATCCGTGTCGTAGCCCAATCGTGTCTGGAACAGTGGGCCGAGCGCTGCACTCCCAGCCGCGAAGCGGCGTAAGAATGCAGCCCACGGCGTAAGCCGTGGGTTGACCAGGCGGGAAACCAGTAAGCCCCGAAGGGGCGAAAGAGAAATGCTGCCAGCCCACTGCCCGTCTTCTCCCACCTTCCTGTACTTTCCCCGGAAATACAGCAGCGGATCGCCTTCCCGCACGCCCGGAGAAGTAGGCCGGCGCCCCGATCAGGAACACTCGATGAGGGAACCATGAGTGAGAGAAAGACAGCAAACCAAAGTAATGCGCATGTGATCTAGCTCTCTGCTCAGTCAATCCCCGCTTAACTAAAATGCATAAGGGGGCTAACTGTCCGAAATGACCGTCTGTGGAGCGCGTCCTGCCCGCGAAGCGATGGGGCCAAGCCTTAATCTTGCATGGCCTTTTTCCCGCTCAGCCAGTCGCTTCCCTGATCGACTGTGCGTCTCTGCCGGTGGACAGGAACACACGTACGGCGAAGCTTTGACCACAGTACGACGGATTGCAGAGTGGCTCAGTGAATCCGGCCAGCTCACACCCTCCCGGGTCGGCATTCTTGCCTCGCGCAGCTGGGAAGCGTGTGCCGGTATTCTGGGCACAGCATGGTCAGGAGCGGCTTACGTTGCCCTCAATCTGAGTCAGCCGCCGGAGGCGCTCATTGCGCTCCTGGACCGGCTGAACCTGGATGCACTGATCGCGGATTCCACGGGACTACAGAAACTGACAGCGGAACTTGTCCCCCATCTGCCCCCGAAAGTCCTGGTTCCAGGGCAAGAAGCTCTTGCCGCCAATTCCCAGTGGCGTACATTCGGCGATCTCCCGGAAGCATGCCGTTTCGAACCGCGGCCAGTGCGAGCCGACTCTCCTGCTTATATCGAATTCACTTCCGGTAGCACAGGCATTCCAAAAGGAGTGGCCATTCCAAATGGCGCTGTGTCCCATTTCATCAGGATCATGCAGCGCCGTTATGACCTTCAAGCTGAAGACCGTATCGCGGAGACTGCAGACACCAGCTTTGACATATCTGTGTTCGACATGTTTATGACCTGGAACGCCGGAGCCTCGCTGCATGCCATCCCCAGGAGCCAGGCAATCGCTCCGGCAAGGTACATCCAGGAACACGGCATTACAGTTTGGTTCTCTGTACCATCCGTGGCGGCGGCTATGGGACGGATGGGCATGCTGGCAGCCGGAGCCTTCCCCACCCTCCGAGTCAGCCTGTTTTCCGGGGAACCCCTCCCGGCAAAAGTCGCGCTGGCCTGGAAGGAAGCTGCCCCGAATTCCGTTGTGGACAACGTCTATGGACCAACCGAAGCAACCGTGGTCTGCCTGCACGAACGAGTGGGCGAAATCCCAAATGTCACCAAGGAACGGGACGTGATCGCGATTGGCAGGCCGTTGGAGGGTTCCGCTGCAGCCGTGTGGGATTCATCCCGCCGCACCGTACCCACAGGCGTAACCGGGGAACTGGTGCTCGCCGGTCCGCAATTGGCCCTCGGCTATCTTGATGACCCCGAGAAAACTGCCGCACGTTTCGTGGAGCAGAATGGCACCCGATGGTACCTGACTGGCGACCTTGCATACCAGGACGGCCGTGGCCTGTTTCATCATCTCGGGCGCATCGACAACCAGGTCAAGATTCGCGGCCACCGGGTGGAACTTGAGGACATTGAGAGTCACCTGCGGCAGGTCTATCGCACTCCGTCGGTGGCCGCGGTCGCATGGCCGATGCAGTTTGGAACGGCTGCCGGCATCGTTGCCTTCGTCAGTGGGCCCGGGAGATCGGACAGAGAAGCCAATGACGAACTGCGGCGGCGAATGCCGCCTTATATGGTTCCGGACAGGGTGCACGTTCTGGCTGCACTGCCTGTGAATTCAAGTGGAAAGGTGGACCGAAAAATCCTCGCCAAAAAGCTGGATGAGGAGGAGTTCTGAGCACTGCGGTTTTAGACTCGCCCGGGAAACAAGGCTTGCTGCCAGCTGTATCGTCTTGGCCAAAAAATTTCCGGCTTATTCCCCGTCTCGAAAACGATCCTCGCGTCATCGCCTTCGTCCAAACCGTCCCTGGAAAGCTCGCCCTTCTGGCCGTGTTCGGCCTTGCTCTCAGTATCCTGGGTAGCGCCTGGCAATTGAAGCTGGCGCTCATCACCTGCATAACATTTGTGCCTCAGGCGAGGCGCCTCCTGGTCACCATTGGCACGCTCCTGCTTACGGATTTCTTCTGGTTTAACCGTGGAGCCCTGGCTTTGGCCGCGGGCCGCTCCCCGGCAGGATTCTCGCGGGCGAGTGAATTCTTCTGGATCATTCTTCCATTTGTTTTCCTCTGCGCTGGCTTGATGTGGTTATCAGCAACCTATAAGAACAGCCTCGTCGGCCGAAGGCCGTTGCTGGTGCTGCTGGGCATCGGCTCCGCCTTGCTCCTTGTGGCTTGCTACGCGCCACTCTTCGGCTTTGCCCGATTCGCAGTCTGGGCTTTTCTCGATACATTCTGCCTCTACGTTTGGTATCTGGCGTATTCCATGTCTGATTGCGCCACGCCTCAGGGTGACCGCCTCCTGTCGCAAGCCGGAACTTTTCATCCCTTTTGGGGATCGACCAGTGTTCCGATTCCGAAAGGCGCAAGGCACTGGCGGACCATAGAAGCCAGGAACCCCGAAGACTTGGCAGTAACCATGGTCAAGGGAGTGAAGTTGATTGCCTGGTGTTTGCTGCTGAGCCGCGTTCAAGTCTATTACGTACTTTTGGTCCATCAGAAATTGGCGATTCCCGCTCCCAGCCAGTGCATTCAGGCGTTTCAGGCGGGTCAACCTCTGGGATGGGCACGGAACTGGTTAAGCTGGCCCGATGATCTGTTGCAGCAGTTGATGGAGATTTCGATCTGGGGACATACCTTTATCGCGACCTGCCGAATGGCCGGGTTCCGGGCGCTGCGCAATACCTACGCTCCTCTTTCTTCGAGAACCATTGCCGAGTATTGGAACCGCTACTATTTCTATTTCAAAGAACTCCTGGTGGATATGTTCTTTTATCCGACCTTCATCCGCTGCTTCAAACGGTATCCGAAGCTTCGCATCGCCTTCGCAACATTTGTGGCAGCGTCGCTGGGAAACACACTTTTTCACCTCACCCGCACTCTTCACACCGCAATCTCTTTTGGTCTACTGACGACGATCCTTAGTTTTCGCAACTACTTCTTCTATTCGGTCCTGTTGGCGCTGGGCATTGCGCTTTCACAAGTAAGGCCTCGGAAACCTCCCGGGTCCCGAGGATGGTTTCGCGAGAGGGTGGTCGCGCCGGCCTGCGTTTTGGGCTTTTATTGTTTCCTGCACGTTTTTGAAATCACTTCGCCCGGCCCCGCTCTGCGCTATCTTCTATTTTTGTTGAAGGGAAAATGATACCCGATGAACGAACCTGCTGAAATCCGCTCATTCGTTGCAGAGTTGCTCCGCCGGAAGGGAGACCAGGCTCCATTTACAGACTCCGAGTCATTAATCCTGGGGGGGCGGCTGCAGTCAATTGATGCTGTAGAGATTGTGGTCTTTCTGGAAAATCGCTTCGGCCTGGATTTTGCCGCGATTGGCTTCGATCAGACCCAGATCGATTCGATCGATCTCATCGCAGCACTCACTGGCAAACGCCCTGCTGCCGAATCCACTGCTGGTCCGCGTTCGTTATGAGCCGCAACATCGCCTGAATCCTGAGTGGTTCGAACAACTGATTTTGATGGATGATGGCTGTGCGCGATGCGGCATTTCCCGCTCTCGTCATGAAGAATGTCGCCAACCGATTGCCAGGTCTTTCGCCCCAGGCCCCTTGACTCCCTTAACTCGCCGCATTCCACTCACCGGCTCTGGGCTCCCACCTTCCGGTACTTTCCCCGGAAAAACAGCAGCGGATCGCCTTCCCGCACAACCGCGTCCTCGACTTCGGCAATAAAGATAGTGTGGTCGCCGGCCTCTTCGGCCGAATGCAGGCGGCATTCCAGATAGGCCAGCGATCCGTGCAGCATGGGCGTTCCCTGGCTGGTGCGGTCGAAGCGCGCTCCGGCCTCGGTTTCGGCGTGCTCGTGGCTGCGATCGGTGCGGGCGTAGTACTCGGAGATGGCCCGCTGATCTTCCCCCAGCACGTTGATGCCGAAGCGCTTCTTGGCGTGCAGATGCGCGTGCGTGCGCGTGCTGTGATCCACGCAAACCAGCACCAGCATGGGATCGAGCGACACCGAGGCGAAAGCGTTGGCGGTCATGCCATGGACACAGCCCTCGAGGTCCACCGTAATGATCGTCACCCCGGTGGCGAAGCAGCCCATGGCTTTGCGAAATTCCGCTGCGCTCAAAGTCATAACCGTCGTTTCAGGACCCGCCCGCCTACGTTACCATGTTCAACCGTTGTATCATTCGATTCAATTGTGACCCTGACCGCGATAACGCCCGTCACTCCGGAACGCCGCCTTGCCTGCGCGGCAGACCTGGCCGGCGTGTGTCCCGGCGAGCCGATCACGCGGGAGACGGCGCTGCGCCTGATCCGGTCGAGCGATGAAGATCTGCCGCCGCTGCTTGCCCTGGCCCGCGCCGCCAAAGAAAAATTCAAGCCCGGAGTCATCACGTATTCGCGGAAGGTCTTTCTGCCGTTGACCAATCTTTGCCGCGATTATTGCGGATACTGCACCTTCCGCCGCGATCCCGGTGATCCGGGTGCGCACACCATGACGCCCGAGGAAGTCCTTGCCGTCGCCCGCGCCGGAGAGAAACTGGGATGCACCGAAGCTCTGTTCAGCCTGGGCGACAAGCCGGAATTGCTTTTCCCCGAAATGCGGGAGACCTTGCGGCGCCTCGGCTACAAGTCGACGCTGCATTATCTCGAAGCCATGTGCGAACTGGTGCTGCGCCAGACCAGCCTGTTGCCGCACCCGAATCCCGGCTTGCTCACTGCCGAATGGATCGCCCGCCTGGCGGCCGTTTCTCCCAGCATGGGGCTCATGCTCGAAACCACCAGCACCGCGCTCCTGGCCGCGGGCGCGGCCCACGACAACGCTCCCGACAAAGTTCCCGCCAGGCGCCTGCGGACCATCGAAGACGCCGGCAGACAGAACGTTCCCTTTACCACCGGCCTGCTCGTCGGCATCGGCGAATCGGCGGAAGATCGCGTTGATACGCTGGTTGCCATCCGCGATCTGCATGAACGCTACGGCCACATCCAGGAAGTGATCGTGCAAAATTTCCGCGTAAAGCCCGCCATCCCGATGGCGCACTGGCCCGAGCCCAGCCGCGGCGACATGCTGCGCGTGGTGGCGGTAGCTCGCTTGTTACTCCCCCGGATGAATATTCAGGCGCCGCCCAATCTTTCCGCGCCTTACTATGAAGAGTTGGTGGATGCCGGCATCAATGATTGGGGAGGTGTGTCGCCGCTGACCCCTGACTACATCAATCCGGAAAAACCCTGGCCGCACTTGGAGCAGCTGCGCCTGCGCACCGAGGCCAAGCGATGCAGCCTGCGCCAGCGTCTGCCCGTGTACCCGGAATTTGTGGACGCCGCGGCCGGCAAGAGCGCGCTGCTCGCGGAAAAATTGCGCGCCGCCGCCGGTGATCACGGCCTGGCGAGAATCGAGAGGGCCCCATGATCTGCGTGCTCAGCGGCGGCACTGGCGGCGCGAAGTTTGTGGACGGCCTGCGCCTGGTCATGCCCGCCGACGAACTGACCATCATCGTCAACACCGGCGATGACCTGATGTGGTGGGGCCTCTATGTTTCTCCGGATATCGATTCGATCACGTACGTGCTCTCTGGCATGCTGAGCCGCGAGCGCGGATGGGGCGTGAAGGGCGACACCTTCCTCTGCCTGCAAGCCATGGGGCAGCTGGGAGAGCCCACCTGGTTTCACGCCGGCGACCGCGACCTTGCCGTGCACCTGCTGCGGTCGCGGCTGATGGCGGAAGGTAAAACTCTTTCGGAAGCGACCGCGACCATCTGCCAGAAGCTGAGCGTCAAAGCGCGGATTCTGCCCATGACCAACTCGCGGGTTGAGACGCGCGTGGATACGCCCGCCGGCGAGCTGAGCTTCGAGGAATATTTTGTGCAGCGCTGGTATCAGGATCCGGTGAAGTCGGTGCGCTTCGCCGGTGCCTCGGATGCCGAGGCCGCGCCCGGCGTGATTGATGCCATCACCTCCGCCGACGCCGTTTTGATTGCGCCCAGCAACCCGGTCACCAGCATTGGCCCCATTCTGGCTGTGCCCGGCATTCGCGACGCGTTGCTGCGCGCCCGCGGCAAGATTGCCGCCGTCAGCCCCATCGTGGGCAGCACGGCGGTGGCCGGGCCAGCCGGAATTCTCATGACCGCGCAGGGGCTGCCGTGTTCCATTGCCGGCGTCGCCCAGGCTTATGAAGATTTTCTCGATGTGCTGATCTCGGACAGCCGCGATGCCCGCGCCGCCGATGATCTTCGCCAGAAGGGCTTGCGCGTCGAGTGCACCCAGACCATCATGCGCAGCCCCGACGACAAAGCCTCCCTGGCGCGGGAAGTGCTGGCTGCTGTCTCGGGTCTGCGGGACGAACCCGCCGGTACCGCTTTCCGGCGTCTGGACCAATCTTGACCAAATCAGCCTCGCCAGGACCAGACTGGGCAGGGTCAGCCTTGATTCTCATCCCGATGAAAAATTCGGCCACGGCGAAACAGCGGCTGGCCGCCGCGCTCGATCAGCCCTCGCGCACCAGGCTGGCCCAGGCCATGCTGCACGATGTGCTGGCCGCGCTCGATGGCTGGAAATCCCGCCCTCAGGTTGCGCTGGTTACCGCCGATCCCTATGCGGCGGAACTGGCGCAACACTATCACTTCGAAGTGATCCCCGATCCCGAGAATCCTGGAGAGACCGGCGCCATCGAAATGGCGACTCGGGTTTCGCTGGAGCGCGGCGTGGAAAGCACGCTGGTGATTCCAGCTGATATTCCCCTGGTCGAGGCGTGGGAACTCGAGGAAATCATGCAGCACGCGCCGGTGGAAGGCAGCGTGCTCGTCCCTGCCGCTGATGGACGCGGCACCAACGCGGCTTTCCGCCGTCCCGCGAATCTTTTTCCTTTGCGCTTCGGCAACGACAGTTTCCAGCCGCATCACCGGGCAGCCGAGGCCACGGGCAAGCCCTGCGTCGTGCTGAACCTGCCGGGCATCGCCGTTGACGTGGATAATCCCGCCGACCTGCAGCAACTCATTTCGCTCCCCGGCGAGACCCGCGCCCAGCGCCTGGCGCGGGAGTATGCCCGTGTGGGCACAGGCCATGGAGGGACGGGCGCCTCGCCGGTCCAGTCGCGAAGGGGCGATGCATAAAAGCCCAGCAGCGCTGGACGCGTAATATCTCTTTTATGAGGAAGTCCGGCAGAGCCAGAAAGGAATCAGCCGCGATGCGGCGAAAGAATGCAGCCCACGGCGCGAGCCGTGGGTCAGCTGCGAAAAAGTCGTCAGCCCCGAAGGGGCGAAAGCAACTCCCGCCTGCGTCGTCCGTCGAACTTCGGGTGATCCCCATCCCGTTCGCGGAGGAAATTCGCCCCGGCGATTCGCTCGCCGAAAAATTGCTCGCATCCCTGCGCCGGAGGCGGATTCGCCTGCAGGCCGGCGACATCCTCATCGTGAAACACAAGATCGTCTCGAAAGCCGAAGGCCGCCTGGTTGATCTGGCGAGCCTCGCGCCTTCCGAGGAGTCGATCGCCTGGGCCAGGAAATACAACCTCAACCCGCGTGTGATCGAACTGGCTCTGCGCCAGGCCCGCGCCGTCATTCGCTGCCAGAACGGCGTTCTGATCACCGAGACCCGCCACGGCTTCATCTGCGCCAACAGCGGCGTGGATGTCTCGAACGTCGACGGCGGCGGGCACGCCTTGCTGCTCCCCGAAGATCCCGATCGTTCCGCCGCGAATCTTCGCCGCGACATCAGGAAGCGCACCGGCGTGACCGTCCCCGTGATCATTACTGACAGCTTTGGCCGTCCCTGGCGCGAAGGTCTGACGGAAGTCGCGATCGGCATTGCCGGCATCAAGCCGCTGCGCGATGAGCGTGGACGCCGCGACCCCCACGGCTACAAATTGCGCGCCAGCGTTGAGGCTGTGGCCGACGAACTGGCTTGCGCCGCGGGACTGGTCTGCGGCAAACTCAACCGAACCCCGGCCTGCATCGTCCGCGGGTTTGACTATGATTCGGGTTCAGGTGGAGTCCGAAACTTGCTCCGTCCTGCATCCACCGACCTGTTCCGGTAAACTGTCTTGGACAATTCTTGCCAGGCGACTCCTGTTTGGATAATTTTCGGATGATCCTTACTTGAGGCTATCTGGCTCTGTTGACATGCTCCGAGAAGCTGGAACAGCCGTGGAAGAGCGGCGCTTTAGCGCCGCGTAAGCATGCTGTCAAGAGGGCTGGGCTTTAGCCCCAGGGCCTAAAGGCCGTTCCTCAGGGAACCGGGGAACGCGGCCCTAAAAGGGCCGCTCTTCCACGGCTGTTCCGGCGTTCTCGCCAGAACGAACTAGTCGCCCGTTTATCTGAGGATGTCAACGAAGCCAGGCTATCTCATAAATGGTTTTGGGAAGGGCACGGCTTCAGCCGTGCCGCCCAGAGCCAACAAAGATGGGGCTTTAGCCCCCGAGGTCCGAGAAACGATGCTCCGCCAACTAACACCCCCTGAACTCGAATCCTTCCCGTCATTCGACTGGTCTGACATCGCGCCGCGCATGTCGCCGACGCTTCGTCGCTCCATCGAAACCGTGCTGGCCACGCAGAACGGCGGGGACTTGTCGCTCGAAGAATCCTGCGCGCTGGCCGGCGCCGAAGGCGACGATCTGCTGGGCCTGCTCGTGGCCGCCAACCTTCTGCGCGCCGAGCTCGCGGGCAACATCGTGACCTACGTCGTCAACCGCAACATCAACTTCACCAATATCTGTTTCATCGGATGCAAGTTCTGCGCCTTCAGCCGCGGCCCGCGCGAAGCGGACACCTATTTTCACACCCTCGATGACATGGCGCAGAAAGCGGTCGAGGCCTGGCAGATCGGCGCCACCGAAGTCTGCATCCAGGGCGGGCTGCCGCGCGATCTTCCCCAGTTCTACTACCGCGACATTCTCCGCGCGGTGAAGCGCGCCGTCCCCGGCATGCACATTCATGCGTTTTCGCCCATGGAAATTGTCTACGGCGTCGAACTCACCGGCATGCCGCTGGCTGACTACCTTTCGATGCTGCGCGACAACGGGCTGGGCACGTTGCCCGGCACGGCGGCGGAAATTCTGGACGATGAAATCCGCCACATTCTTTCTGCCAATAAGCTCTCCACTGCGCAATGGGTGGAAGTCATCCGCACGGCGCACCGCTCGGGCATTCGCACCACGTCGACCCTCATGTATGGCCACGCCGAAACGCCCGCGCACTGGGTACGGCAGATGCGGCTGCTGCGCGAGATTCAGGCCGAAACCGGAGGTTTCACCGAATTCGTTCCCCTGGGCTTCGTGCACCAGAACACGCTGCTTTTCCAGCAGGGGTTGGCCCGCACCGGCCCCACGCTGGCCGAGCATCTCAAAGTGCATGCGCTGGCGCGGCTGCTGCTGGCCGGGTCCATCAACAACCTTCAGGTTTCCTGGGTGAAGCTGAACCGGCGTCTCTCACAACTTTGCCTCGACGCCGGTGCCAACGATTACGGCGGCACGTTGATGGAAGAAAATATCTCGCGCGAAGCCGGGGCGACGGCCGGCCAGTACACCAGCCCGGAAGATTTTCAAGCGCTGATCTTGGAGATCGGACGCATTCCCGCCGAGCGCAACACCACCTATACCCGCATCAAGGTCAAGCTTCCGCTCGAGGAATTCACGGCTGAACAGGCCATGGAGGCTGAGTTCGCATGAGCGCGCAAGAAGCGGGCGGAGCGTCGGCGAGGCCGATCGCGATCATCGGCGGCACCGGTCCGGCAGGCATGGGACTTGCTCTGCGCTGGGCGCGCTCCGGGGAAACCATCATCATCGGCTCGCGCGAGGCGGAGCGGGCCCGGCAAGCCGCCGCCGCGATTCAACTGCGAGGCGGCCCCCAGGCCCGAGTCTCCGGCATGGATAACGCCGCCGCTTGCGCCGCCGCCGACATTCTCATGCTCACCGTGCCCTTCGAAGGCCAAGCTTCCCTGCTCAAACAACTCAAACCGGCGATGACCGCCGGCAGCATCCTGATTGACGCCACGGTTCCTCTCGCCGCTGGTGTGGGTGGGCGCGCTTCGCGCACTCTGGGCGTCTGGCAAGGCTCCGCGGCCCAGCAAGCCGACGAGATCGTGCCCGAGGAAGTCAGCGTGGTCGCCGCCTTTCACAATCTTTCCGCGGAGTTGCTTTGGGGAGACTTACCTCTCGACTGCGACGTCATCGTCTGCAGTGACGACCCGGACGCGGCTCAGCTCACCCGCGACCTGGCGGCGAAGATTCCCGGCGTTCGTCCCATTGACGGCGGTGCACTGGAAAATTCCCGCATTGTGGAGCAAATCACCGCCCTGCTCATCGGATTGAACATCCGCCACAAAGGCCACGCCGGAATCCGCATCACCGGCCTGCCGCCGCAAGCCTACCGCTAGAGCGGTTCCGCAGTTGCTGTATGTGGGGACAGCCGCCCTCGGCTGTCCGGCGGAGCGAAGCTCCGCAGTGGAAAGGGATACAACCTCTCAGAAACGTGCCTCTGCCCCGGGGCGGGACGATGACTAGAACTAGTCTGATAAATGGTTTGGGAAGGGCACGGCTTCAGCCGTGCCGCTAGAAGCCAAGAAAACTGCGGGCTTTAGCCCCTGAGGGCCAACTCTTCCTTTGCCAAGACGATTCGCGAAACTAGTCCTATTCCTCTCCCATCCTCGCCGTCACCCCCGCGGCCGGCTCGCCGCCGGTCATCTGCTGGGCCAGGATCAGCCGCCGCGCCTCGACGCGAATCCTCGGCAGGTACATGCCGAACCAGATCCCGCCCGCAACCGAGGCGAGTCCCCCGATGGCCACGGTTAGCGGCGCGCCCAGCCGGTCTGACAGCGCTCCGCCCAGCAGCGCTCCCAGCGGCGCCATGCCCATGAACATCATGGAATAAACCGCCATGACCCGGCCGCGCAGTTCATCGGGAACCATCACCTGGATCAGGGTGTTCGACGACGCCATCTGCAGCATGATGAAATATCCCACCGGCAGCAGCAGCAGCACCGACAGCCAGAACCACTTCGACAGCGCAAACAGCATCAGGCTCACGCCAAAACCCGCGCAGCAGAAGGCAACCCACCGGTTCAGCCCCTTCACCCCCGAGCGCACCGCCAGCGTCAGCGCGCCCAGCAGCGCGCCCACCCCGGTCGCGCCCATCAGGATGCCCAGCCGCACCGCGCCCAGATCGTGCGACCCGATCAGCGTGGCGAACTCCTGCCCGCCGCGGTGCAGGATTTTCGCCGCGAAAATCGGCATCAGCACCACATACGGCATGCCCACCACGCTCACCAGCCCCAGCAGCAGAAGCAGCGCCCGAATCGGCGCCGTATGGCGGACAAACTGGAATCCTTCAACAATATGCTCGAACGGCGGGGTCTTGGCCGAAACTCGCGCCGGAGCATGAATATTCATCAACATCAATCCAATGATGACGGCGATGTAGCTCACCGCGTTGGCGAAAAAGCACCAGCCCTCGCCCAGCCTCGCCACCAGAACGCCCGCCACCGCCGGTCCGATGACGCGGGCCCCATTGAACATGGACGAGTTCAGGGCGATGGCGTTCATCAGATCCTCTTTGCCCACCATGTCCACCAGGAACGACTGCCGGGCGGGGATGTCGAATGCGTTCACCACCCCCAACAGCGCCGCCACCACGAAAATGAGCCACACCCGATGATCAATCACATGAGTAAGCGTGAGGGCCGCCAAAATAAAAGCCAGCACCATGGACGCAGTCTGCGTAGCAATCACTATGCGCTGGCGGTTCATTCGATCGGCCGTGATGCCGCCGATGGTCGCGAACAGAAATACCGGTATCTGGCTGGCGAAGCCGACCGACCCGAGCAGCAGGCCCGAACCGGTAAGCCGGTACACCAGCCAGGATTGCGCCACGGTCTGCATCCAGGTGCCGATGAGCGAGATCAGCTGTCCGCCGAAAAAAAGCTGGAAGTTACGATGACGCAGGGCGCGCCCCGCGGCCTGCCAACGCGGTCTGCCTCCGGCGTCGGTAAGCGTTCCGTTCGCCGCTACATTTTCCTGGTTGGGATGGTTCGACTCAGCCACAGTTTTTCGTCTTTCAATCGTCTGTGCTGCCCCACCCTTCGCGATTTTCCAAGGGTGGGCATTCCGGAACGGCACCGCGCCATGCAACCCCCCCAGTATATCGTCGCGCAGAATCAACTCCCGCGTGGGACAGTCCCCAAGTCAACCGCCTTGAACCACTCCAATGCGTCCAACTTTTCCACAGGCGCCTTCGCCGGACGAACGCGAACAGACGACTCGCGCAGCTTCCAAGTGCAAGCAAATGACCAATTTGGGAATCATTTCTTCGCTGTAACTAACTTGTAACTTTTCCTTCCGCTCCGCGTGCGCTAGAGTAGCGCGTAACGCTCCCCCCGGCGATTCGGTAAGGAAGGAAGTGCCGCCACTTTATGACCACTCCTCCAGTTCGGGTAGAACGCCGTGTGGGACAGCGGTTTCCCTATCTGCTCCCGCTTTCTCTTCGCCTGGCCGCAACCTCCACGGAAGGTCTCGGCTTTACTCAGGATCTCAGCTCGCGTGGCGTCTTCTTTTTCACCGACGCGCCCCTCGCGGTCGGCGCGGAAATCGAGCTCACCCTCCGCATGCCCTCCGAAATCACCTTGGGAGAAGGCATGCCGGTCCGCTGCCGGGGCCGTGTTCTGCGGGTCGTCAGACCGGCAGCCTCGCCGGAAGATTCTGGGTCGCGCAACCGCGCCGAAACCAGGATCGGAGTGGCGGTTCGTTTTGACGGCTACGAATACCTGACCGAATCGGCTGTGTTGTCGTCCGCTTTCGCGCGCGTCTCGGCTCTGCACCCGCAGCGGGAAGAAGAACACCCTGTCGCCCACACTTCGGCTCGGCCCATGTTGGGCTGATAGTGTGTGCGTGAGAACTGGAGTTCCGACGGCGCGGTGGATTGAGGCTGCGGGTATTTAGCCGCGAAGCGGCGTGAGAATGCAGCCCACGGCGCAAGCCGTGGGTCGAAAGTGGGAGCTGAGCCAGCCCCAACGGGGCGAAAGAGCAGTTCTCACGCACACGCTGATCGGGGCGCAGCTTCCTCGCCACTAGAACCCGCACCGGATGCGCCATTCCCACTGGCACCATGGGTTCATGCCCATGGCCCGACAGTGACCTTTCCAATCCCGCCGTCTTCGCTTACAATTCCATCCATCAGAGGCGAAGTGTCTCGGAGTCTACTCTACGCTGTGTGCTCCCCCGAACCAGCCATCATAGGGTTGTTGCGTTTTGAGATTTTTTTGCGGAATAGTACCAGTGTGGGAGCGGTTGGTTACCTAGGTCACTTGGCGGACAGTAGCCTCTCTTTCTAACATGCAGACACCGAGAGAAATCAGCGAGAACCGCGTTATGCATGGGATCGCCGTAGCCCTCCTGAGCGAGGACCGGGAACACTTATCGGCGCTGCAGAGCCGTCTGGAAGCGACCCAGCTGGGAAGAGCGGTATTCACCCAGGCCGGGCTTCCGGTCGGGCCCACCGACGAGATTTTGCGCCAGCTCCAGGAGTCGCGCGCCGAAGTCGTCATCGTTGATGTTCCCACGCAGAACGCCGAGCGCGCCATCCGTGCCATCGAACTCGTCCGCGCCACCACCCAGATTGCCATCTTCGCCAACGGCGAAATGACGCAACCCGCCAATATTGTGGCCAGCATGCGCGCCGGGGCCGGGGAATACGTTGACCATTCTGCTGGATCGGAGGCCCTGCTGGAGGCCCTGACCCGCTTCAGCACCACCCGCAGCCGCGCTTCCGGCGGCGGCGGCAAAGCGCGGGTTTTCACCTTCCTCGGAGCCAAGGGAGGGTCCGGGTGCACCACCACCGCCGTCAACACCGCCGTCGCCCTGCAGAAGTCTCACGGAAACGTGGTGCTGGTGGACTTCGCGCCCATCGGCCATGCCGCGCTCCATCTCAACCTCCGGCCGCAGTTTGGCGTGGCCGACGCGTTGCAGAATCTGCACCGCATGGACGTTTCGCTGCTCGACGGCCTGATGACTCCCACCGACGAGGGCCTGCATCTTCTTGCCGGTCCACAGCAGCCTTATCCCACCGAACCCACTCCGGGCGAACTGGCGCGGCTCTTCGACCTGCTGGTCAATCATTACCGCTTCGTTGTGGTGGATGCCTCCAGCCGTCTCGACCCCACCACGCGCCTGCTCTCCGATCTTTCCAACGCCGTCCTGGTGGTGGCGCAGAGTGACGTAGTTTCGCTCTGGAGTGCCGGGCGCATTTACGCCTTCCTCGAAGAAGGCAGCGGACGCGATCGTCTGCGGGTGGTCCTGAACCGCTACAAGAAGATCCCCGGATTCACCGACGAAGACGTCCAGCACGCAACCAACTGCAAGGTTCTGTGGAAGATTCCCAATGCCTTCCACACCGTGGGGCCGGCCATCGATCACGGTAAGCCGATCGTCCTGCAGGAGGGTCCCGAGATCAGCCGCTCCTTCCGCGGTCTGGCCGCCACCCTGGCCGAAGCTTCCCCCAACTCCGATGGCGGACCTGATCTGGTTTACGGTCAGGAACGGGCCAGCAGCAAGAAGCCGGCGCCCGGCCGCCTGAACCTCTCGCCCATGCGCGCCGGAGAATAGTCCCACCCTCACCACTGATCACTGTCATCCTGAGCGCAGCGAAGGATCTATTGATCACTGTCATCCTGAGCGCAGCGAAGGATCTATGCACTTCTCCGCGTCCTCCGGCATTGCCGTGGAAGAGCGGCGCTTTGCCGTGGAAGAGCGGCGCTTTGCCGTGGAAGAGCGGCGCTTTAGCGCCGCGTCAAGAGTCCAAAACAAATGGGGCTTTAGCCCCTGAGGCCCGCACAAGACGCTTGTCATCCCGAGCGCAGCGGAGGGTATTTATGTATTTCCCTGTATTCCTCTGTGTCCTCTGTGGTTCAAGGCTTTTCCCCACGGGAGCGAAGGACCTATGCGTCACCGTGGAAGAGCGGCGCTTCAGCGCCGCGTAAACAGCCCAAAATGAATGGGGCTTTAGCCCCTGAGGCCCGCACAAGACGCTTGTCATCCCGAGCGTAGCGGAGGGTATTTATGTATTTCCCTGTATTCCTCTGTGTCCTCTGTGGTTCAAGGCTTTTCCCCACGGGAGCGAAGGACCTATGCGTCACCGTGGAAGAGCGGCGCTTCAGCGCCGCGTAAGCAGCCCAAATGAATGGGGCTTTAACCCCTGAGGGCTTTACCGGCGCCGGAAACTGATCACTGGCCACTGCCAACTGCTCCTACTTCCTCGGCACTGCCGTCGGCGACGCCTCCTCCGGGAACATCTTGAACGCGACTTCCTCGGAATGTGACGTCACTTTCTTGTTCACGTCGCTCGTGTTCTCCGTCAGCGTGCCCTTGAGAACGAAGTACGCTTCATCCCCAGGATTCTTCCCCTCCCCGCGCTCGATGGTTCCCTTAAAGTCAAACGACACGCCGTGCACAATTTCCGTCGTGAAGCTCAATTTGTTGCCCTCGAGCTTGCCGGTCTTGAAGAACTGATCGAGGAATGCTCCCTTGTCGCTGGTGCCCTCGCCGTAGCGCGAAACGAAGCCAGTAATGCTGCCGTCGTCCTCAACCGTCAACTGCACGAATTCCCCTTCCTTCAGGAAGGTGTACATCCCCGAATAAGCGTGAGGGATATTCGTCGCTTTGTCCGCTGCGCTCTGCTCCGCGGACTTCGACGGTGGCGCGGCTTGCTGCGCGGCGGCTGTCGCCGAAACAACTGCCGCGCCCACCACCATTACCAGAACCAGATCCAGTGTCCTCATGACGCTCACCTGCCTAGCCCCAATCCTACTACGCGTCGGCGTTCTTCTTATTTCTTCATCGCTGAGGTGGAAGAGCGGCGCTTTAGCGCCGCGTAAAGGAGCTCAAAACAAATGCGCCCTCAGCCCTGTGGCGTCGCGAGAGACCTAGACGCTCTATCAAGCAGACCGTTGAGCCGCACAGCGGCGTAAGAGTGCAGCCCACAGCCCGCCGCCCTGAGCCTGTCGAAGGGGCGCAAGCCGTGGGAAAAAAGGCGAAACATAGTCAAGCCCCAGTGGGGCGAAAGAGTTCACCCTCTTTAGCCCCGGAAGCCTCGCGAGAGCGCCCTGTCATCCTGAGCGAAGCGGAGGGTATTTATGTATTTCCCTGTGTTCCTCTGTGTCCTCTGTGGTTCAAGGCTTTTCCCCACGGGAGCGAAGGACCTATGCGTCGCCGTGGAAGAGCGGCGCTTTAGCGCCGCGTAAAGAGTGCAAAATTGAACGGGGCTTTAGCCCCCGGGGTGGAAGAGCGGCGCTTTAGCGCCGCGTAAAGAGTGCAGAATTGAACGGGGCTTTAGCCCCCGGGGTGGAAGAGCGGCGCTTTAGCGCCGCGTAAAG
>Ga0187872_10002065_pt1 | contig 18675 bp, 14 predicted proteins | sample June2016WEW_16_4_FD_132973 | JGI IMG/M metagenome (GOLD analysis project Ga0187872, IMG submission 132973) | Peatland microbial communities from SPRUCE experiment site at the Marcell Experimental Forest, Minnesota, USA - June2016WEW_16_40 | ecosystem: Environmental > Terrestrial > Soil >...
CCACGGGCGGCGGCATGGCACCGTGCTGGTGTTCCACGATTTGACCCGCCTGAAGCGGCTGGAGAGCGCCCGCCAGGAATTCGTCGCCAACGTCAGCCATGAACTCCGCACCCCCCTTTCCCTCATCAAAGGCTACGTCGAGACGCTGCTCGATGGCGCCCGGGACAACCCCGAGGTCGCCACTAAATTCCTCCAGACCATTGACCGCAATGCCGAGCGGCTTAAGCTGCTCATCGAGGACCTGCTCACCATTTCGGAACTGGAGTCTGGCCGCGTCAAACTGAGCCTCCAAGCCGTCCCTCTCAGCCCCCTCGTCGCCAAGGTCTTTGAAGACTTTAAGGACCGCGCAGCCGCCAGAAGTGTGAAACTCATCAACCAGGTCCCCGACCTGGCCGTTAGCGCAGACGTTGACCGCCTGGAACAAGTGCTGGGCAATCTCGTTGATAACGCCATCAAGTACGGGCGCGCCAAGGGCACCGTGACCGTTGGCGGCAGCGCCCGGGACGGCGGGCAGGTCGAGGTGTTCATCCAGGATGACGGCCCGGGGATACCGCCGGAGGCCCTCGAGCGAGTCTTTGAGCGCTTCTATCGCGTGGACAAGGCCCGCTCGCGCGAGCAGGGCGGCACGGGACTCGGACTCGCCATCGTCAAGCACATCATTCAGAACCACGGCGGCAGGGTCTGGGCGAGCAGCGAGCTTGGCCGCGGCGCGACCTTCTATTTTACCCTCGCCCAAGGCACCGGCACCCTCCAGCAGCCGCTGCTGTAAGCAAGGGAGCCTCTGCCCCTAGCCGGACACTCTTCCGCTGGCCGCATTCTTCTGCCTTCTGACTTCACCCTTGCGAGAGCACTTCCAGCAGGTAACGGAGCTCGTCCTGAACCTGCGTGGCGTCATCCACAGTCTGCGCGATTTCGGCTTTCACGAGTTCGCGGAAACGTTTCCGCAAACGGTGAATCGCCACCTTGGCCGCGCCTTCCGTCAAACCGAGCCGGCGGGCCGCATCCGCTTGGGAGAGGGATTCGACTTCGCCCAGCAGCCAAGGCTTTAGTGTCTCGAATTGCTCAGCCTTGCCCGCCGCGGCGAACTCGCCCGCCAGCACGTTGAGGGCGCGCTCGACAAGTGTCAGCGCCCATTGCCGGTCAAACACCGTGTCGGGCACCGGACCTGCCGGATCGGGGATTTGCAGTTCGGTGGTAGTGCTCGTGCCGGCGCCCGCTTCGATGGAGACGATCATTTGCCCACCGCCGCGTTTGGCGGCTTGGGCGCGGTCGTTTTGGTCCGCGAGGAAATGCTTCACCGCGCCCAGCAGAAAAGATCGGAACCGCCCGCGGCCTGGCTGCACGGTGTCGAGTCCGTGTTGGGCGAGCAGGCGGGCAAAGAACTCCTGGGTCAGATCGCGCGCGGCTTCGTCCGGGCGGCCCCCCTGGCGGATGAAAGTCAGCACGGGCGTATAATAGGCCTCGCACAGTTCGCTCAACGCAGACTGCGCCCCAGGCGTCTCGCCCCGGGCGCGCAGCACGAGCGTCCAGCGGGTTTCCATAAACCCGGCTGGACGCGGTGTCGAATCTTCTGATGGGTGCGAGAGGCTCACCGGTCGGCAGGCCATTGCTTGATGGCCGCAAGCCATTGGTCCGGGGTCCAGTACGGCCCCCGCCCGGCAATGTAGTTGGTCCCGGCGACCTCCAACGGATCGGTTTGAACCAGCGCCTCCTTCATCGGCTCCAGGAATAGGCGCAACTCGACTCCGGCCTGGCCGCCGCGGGGTTTGCCTTCGGGGGTGACGTAATCCATGAGGCGCAGGATGCCTTGGTGGCCAGAATAAACGAGCAGCGTGGCAGGCGGCTCGACTCGACGATAGGCCGGCCCGCTGGGGACCCGCAAGAAGGAGGTGACTTGGCCCCACCAGCAGGCATTCCACCGAACTGTATTGGTCGGGTCCTGGAAGAGCGGATCGGGAACCGGCGAGCAGGTGACATACATATCCTGGACCAGCGAGGAGTTGCCGACCTTGCAATAGGTGCTGCCGCCGATCTCAACCACCGGCACGCCGTTGGACCAATAGACAAACAACAGGTGCGCGATGTGCTGGGGCGGCACCAGGCACTTGAAAGTCCAGCGGAGTTGGTTAGTGGGCTCGGTTGTGCCGGCAAAAGGCAGAGGGGGCATTGTATCGAGCACGAGGGGAGGCCCGAAATCCGTGGCGGGGCGGCTCCCAGACCATGTCCTGTGGCCCGATGGAAAGAACCAGCCTCGGAAGCCCCACAACCCCGCCAGGAGTACGGCCACTATCGCCGCCGTCACCAGTCCCACATGGAATACATTCCTCCAGCGCGCTCGCGGCCTGCGGCCCGCACCGAATCCTGCGCCGTCGGCACCTGCTGGCTCAAGTGCGGGCGGATCATCGCTGGTCACGGCGTCCAGGTCGCCGTCCCAAAGGGCGCTATGGGCTCGCAGGTAGCCCCCTACGAACCAGAGCAATGCTATGACCAGCAAGGTGAACACTACCAGGGCCAACGAGAAGATGGGCGCGGCCACCGTGTACTCCGGGAACAACCCTGCGACCATTAAGACCAGCGCGGGGAGCGCGCACCCGAATATCAGCGGTAGTCCTCTCCGATCCCAGGCCCGCTCGGCGCTGACGGACAGCGAGGTGGTGTCCGAGGCGTGCGGCATTGTGCCGGTGCATTGGCTGGCCGCCCGCCGCACCCGCTCGAACCAGCGGCTTACACAGTCGTTGATCTCACCGGGAGAGGTGGTTCGCGGCTCCACCGGAGTCAGATGCACGCATCGCAACAGCCCCTGTTGCCGGAAGGAGACGGAGAGAAAACTGATGCGCACATACCTTATCCTCAAGAGTGTGAGCCATATTTGAAACTGACCCACGCTGAGGTCCTCGATGTCCTTAAGCGGAATGGTGATCGTCTTCTGCCCGTGGCTGGTGAAAGCGAGGTTCTCCGTGTCGAGTTGCAGTTCGCCCTTGCAAGTGAAGATGCGCGCGGCGGCGCTCGGGAAACAGTCGCGCATTCGCCTCGGCGTGCTGAAATAGCAGAGCGCGCGTGGCGCGGGAACGGCAGCCCCGGGGCTGGGCTTGGCCGGGGTGGCCACTGAAACGGTTTCTGTGGGGCTGCCCGCCGGATGCGCGGTAATCGCCTCCACGCTCGTCTTGACCTCGCCGGCGCTGCGGAACCGCTTTTCCCGTTCCTTCTCCAAGGCGTGGAACACCACTTCGTCCACGCGCGCATCCACGCTGGATTTCTGCGACGGCGGAGCGAAGCGGCCTATCGGCAGCTCCCCGGTCAGCATTTCGTAGAACACGACGCCCAGCGAGTAAATGTCCGCCCGCTGGTCCACGTCCTGCGGATGCTCCAGTTGTTCCGGCGCCATGTAGTGGGGGGTGCCGACGGCCTGGCCAATCGCGGTCAGGGTGAGGTTTTCCCTGGCCTCGCCGAGGAGCTTGGCGATGCCGAAGTCCGCAATCTTCACCCGCCCGCGCGTGTCGAGCAGGATGTTCTCCGGCTTGATGTCGCGGTGCAGGATGCCTTCGTCATGCGCGAATTGGAGCGCCTCGCAAATCTTTGGCACGAGCATCATGGCCTGCTGGGGCGTGAAGCGGCCCGCCTGCATCGCCTGGCGCAGGTTCACGCCATCCACGAACTCCATCAGCAGATAGAAGAACCCGCCCGACTGGCCGAAGTCATGGACGGTGACGATATTCGGGTGGTTCAGCCGCGCCAGCACGCGGGCTTCGCGGTTGAAGCGCTCGGCGAACGCGGCGTCGGCGGCCAGCGATTGCGGCAGGAGCTTCAGCGCGACGAGGCGGTCCAGGCGCGGCTGGCGGGCCTTGTACACCACCCCCATGCCGCCGTGGCCGATTATTTCGAGTATCTGGAGTTGCGGGAAAGAGGCGGCCACTTCCTCAATGGACGGCGGCGGATTCCGGTCGGCGGGCTGGCCGGCCTCGGTGGGAGTGGAGACCGCGGCGAGCAGGCATTTGGGGCAAAGCCCCCGCGGCGCGTTCGCCGGCAGCGGCGCGTGGCATTTCGGACAGTGATTGGCAATTGGCTCAGTATTCATGCTGCCAGCTTCCTGAGGAAACCGCTGGCCAAGGTTACACAAAATCCAGGACTGCTTGCGATAACTGAATAGGAAGGCAGGGCGCCGGGTATCTCCTCCCCGTTTTCCGTTTGACGCCCCCGGAGCCTTCTGGTTTCTTACACCCCGATGCCTGTTGATTCAGCTACTAATACGTCGAGTTGTTCATTCACCCGTCGTTCATTCTTCAAAACCCTCGGTGCCGCTGCTTTGGCCGCGCCCTTCGTCACGAGCGATTTGATGGCCCGGCCGCGCAACAGCGTGCTGGGCCACGCCAGTTTCGGGGCCGGTGGCCAAGCCTGGGATGATATCAAGCAACTGGCGCGATCCAAGCGCCTGCACCTGGTGGCCGTGGCCGAGGTGGATTTGAATCGCACCGCGGAGCTCAAGAAGCTCTTTCCAACGGCAAGGATTTATCAGGACTGGCGCGAGTTGCTGGATCAAGAAGCTAAGCACATCGACTCGGTGAACGTCTCCACGCCCGACCACATGCATGCGGCGATGGCGATGAGCGCGCTGCAGTTGGGCAAGCACGTCTATTGCCAGAAACCGCTGGCCCATGACCTTTACGAAGTGCGGAAGCTGACTGAGTTTGCGCGCTGGAAGGGTGTAGTCACGCAAATGGGCATCCAAATCCACTCGTCGAGTTTCTACCGCATGGCGGTGCTGCTCGTGCAGGCCGGCGCCATTGGCCGGATCAAGGAAGTTCATTCGTGGTGCTCGAGGAGCTGGGGCGACCCAAGCCCGCGTCCGGAGGTTTCTGACCCCGTGCCGGCCGGTTTCGACTGGGACCTTTGGCTTGGGGTATGTGCCGAACGGCCCTTTATCGGCAAGGAGTACTATCATCCCGTCAACTGGCGCAAACGCCTCGACTTCGGCACCGGCACCCTCGGCGACATGGGATGCCACATCTTCGACCCGGTATTCAAGGCCATCGAATTGACTGCGCCTGCATCCGTGCGCTCCGAAGGCCCGGCCCCGAACCGGTGGAACTGGCCGCTTGACTCTCAAATCCAATACATCTTTCCCGGCACCGCTTACACCGCGGGTGCGACGCTGCCGGTCACCTGGTACGACGGCGCGCAGAAACCGCCGCCCGCAGTCCGCGCCCTGCTGGAGGGAGACGAACTCCCGGACAGCGGCTCGATTTTCGTCGGCACGCAAGGGGTGATGGTCCTGCCGCATGTTGCCCGGCCTTTGCTCTACCCGGACAAGAAGTTCAAAGACCTCAAGTTCCCTGACGTCACCGAGGACAACCATTGGGGCAAGTTTGTGGAAGCCTGTCTCGGCGGCGCGCGGACTACCGCCGGCTTCGACTACTCAGGGCCCCTGGCGGAAGCGGTCCTGCTGGGCACCGTCGCGTTGCGCTTCCCGCAAACCACGCTGTCATGGAACGCCGCCACCCTGGCCTTCGCCGAGAGCGCGGCCAACGGCTTTGTCCGCCGCCAATACCGCGCTGGCTGGGCCGCCAAGGGACTCTCCTGAAGGCAAATCTGACCGGCTGTCTCTTTGCGTTTGCTTTCGCGGCTGAGCCGAGGCAGGGTTTCGCCATGCTTAAAGGATTCCTGCTTTCTCTGTGCCTGCTGGCGTGCGGCGCGCCCTTCCGCCTGATCGCGGCAAACGAGCCGGCGAAGCCGGCGGAAAAACCGGCGGTCGAGCCCGGCAAGGAAGCCGCCAAGCCTGCTGAACCCAAAGAGGAGCTGATCAAGTCCCAGCACACCGTCACGATCAACGGTCAGAAGCTGGACTATACCGCGGTCGCGGGCACGATCCTGCTGCGCGACAACGAAGACAAGCCCACCGCCGCTATTTTCTACATCGCCTACACGAAGGACGGCGTGCCGGATTTGGGCCGCCGCCCGATCACCTTCTCCTTCAACGGCGGCCCCGGTTCCTCGTCGGTCTGGCTGCACTTGGGGCTGCTCGGCCCCCGCCGCGTGTTGCTCAAAGAGGACGGCAGCAGCCTGCCGCCGCCCTACCAGCTCGTCGATAACGAGTTCTCGCTGCTTGATGAAACCGACCTGGTGTTCATTGACCCCGTCAGCACCGGTTTCAGCCGCGCGGTCAAGCCCGACGACGCCAAGAAGTTTCACGGCGTGGAAAGCGACCTCCGTTCGGTGGCCGGCTTCATCCGGCTCTATACGACTCGGAACACCCGCTGGGGCTCGCCCAAGTTCATCATCGGGGAGAGTTACGGCACGACGCGCGCGGCGGGTCTCACCGGCGAACTGCGCGAACGGCAGCGCATGAACGTCAACGGCATCATGCTGGTGTCCACCGTCTTGAACTTCGAGACCATCTCCTTTGCGCGCGGCAACGATCTGGCCTACGTGCTGTACCTGCCCAGCTACACTGCCGCCGCCTGGTACCACCAAAAGCTTCCGCCCGACCTCCAGCGACTTTCCCTCGCCGAGGTCATCGCCAAAGCCGAGAACTTTGCCGCCGGAGATTACAACCACGCCCTGCTGCTCGGCACGGCGCTGCCGGCGGAAACACGCCGCGCCACCGTCAAAGAACTGGCCCGCCTGACCGGGCTGTCGGAAGAATTCATCGACCGGGCGAACCTCCGCGTGGCCATGAACCGGTTCGCCGCGGAACTCCTGCGCGCCGAGAACCGCGTCATCGGGAGATTTGACGCGCGGTTCAAAGGCTACGTGCGTGACCGCCTGGCCGGCAACATGGAATACGACCCGACCACCGAAGCCGTTGCCAGCGTCTTTGCTTCCACCTTCAACCACTACGTCCGGGCCGAGCTGAATTACAAGAGCGATTTGCCCTACGAAATCCTCAGCAGCCTCGACTGGGATTGGGGCGAGCAAAACCGCTTCCTCAACGTTGCCGAGACTCTGGCCGACAGCCTGACGCGCAACCCCTACCTCCGCGTTCACGTCTCCATCGGGGATTACGACCTCGCTACGCCCTGGTTGGCCGTGCGCTACACCTTCAACCACCTCCAGATGGACCCTGACCTGGCGAAAAACGTCACCCTCGACACCTACACCGCCGGCCACATGATGTACCTGAACCTGCCCGACCTCAAGAAGCAGAAGGCCGACCTCGCCCGCTTCATCCGCGACGCTGCGGCCCCCAAATAGGCAACGCGACCGGAGAAGAAAAGCTGGGCAGCGGCACTGATTTGATTGATCCTAAAAACAGCAGTTGGCCAACCACAAAGAGCACAAAGAACACAAGGAAGGGAACTTGTGAGAAAGAGGGTCTTCACCCGCCAGATGATCGGTCCCGCTTGTCCAACCGCCTGTGTCTCTTTGCGTTCTCTGCGTTCTCTGTGGTTAAACTGCTCCGTTTAGGTTGATTTCGAGCGCGGCCAACCCCTGAAATTGCAAAGCCTGTTCCTGGAACCCCTGCGTCAAGCCACTCAAGCCGGCGTCGCCATGCCCCGGCTCTCGGCCCTGTGCGCGGTGTTGGAAGAATTGGCCCGAACGGCCCAGCCGGCGGCATAGCAGGTGACTGGTAATTGTGTTACGCGCGCCGCTTTCTGCGGCTGGGTCGCCTCCCACCAATCGTGTCTTTCCCAGGCAGATCGGGTATTCCTCCCCGCCCCATCCCGCCCCGCAAGCGATTTCTACGAGCCAGAGTGTCCTGTTTCTGGACAGCAAGCGCGGCTGCCCGCCCGCCCAACGCCCTCCTCACACTATCCATACACCGTCCTCACACCGTCCTCACACTGCTGCAGAGCCGACTTTGGCATGGAGCCTTTCGGGGGATCACCACAACGGCAATAAATTGACAGATAATTGCTGTCATGCGGGAGGCGGGACGCCTGACCCGTGCGCCGAATGGCGCACTTGCAAACCGGGCGTGGTTTGACCGGGACTGGTTTGCGCACGCTGCCTTCTGCGGATGGCCCGCCTCGGCCTCACTTCTCGACCAGCGGATGCCGGGAGCTTGGGCAAAGCGAACTCGGGATGACCCGCTTGTGGCCACGCGCTGGCAAAGAATGGACGAAACAGACGGAAAGATGATGCTGAGAAGACAGCTCAGACCTGGCCGCCACATTTGTAAGTCATTTATTGGTAGAGAGTTAGGTGGGTGAATTTCTTATACAAATTAACCACTTGACAAATTCTCAAGGTAGCGTATAATACTGTTAGTCCTGAGAATTTTGGGAACGGGGTGTGGAAGGCTAAAACCCACCGTTGAGCGTGCTTCATGAGCACCTGACAACACACCCCTGATCCCCTCAGTCTATAGCAGGGCAGCCTGCTTAATGGTCTCGCCAAGACTGCCATTGAAGGCACAGCGGGCCAACGTTCGCAGCGTTACAGGCTGTTCTGCTTTTTATTATACTGTTTATAGTCCTATAACTGCAAGAATGCAAGTCGCAAGTGGTTGCCGTATCGAATTGCATCTGGTGAAGCCCGTCCAGCGGCCAGCGGGGCCAGGGCGCGGCGGTACCGTCCATGTTCAAAAGGCGGTAAAGCGTTGAATCTACGGGGTGTCAAGACCGCACGGGCCAACGGTTGCACTTCCTCGCACTTGCCCGTTCTTGACCGTTGGCGAGCCAAACCCGATAATCAGAGCTATGACTAAAGACGAAATTGCAAATTGGATTGCAGGCTTTGACCAGCGCTTGAAACGACTGGAAGACGCATTTAACAGCGGGGGAGTTGAGATTCTTCGTACCTACTTTGATAGGGATTTGAAGCCGCAACTTGACGCATTGAAAAAGGAGTTGAAACAAATCAAAGACCAACTGCCATGAGCAAAGAAATCACTATCCCGAAAGTACAGCGGCTCTCCTTAGTGGCGATTCTCCGGCAGATTAGGCGGGAGAAGTTGAGAGGATTACTCACGGATGCCGAACGAAACCAAGTATTCGCCGGAAAAACGGCAGCCGGGAAACTCCTGATCCTCGGGGAGGTTTTGAACAAGAAAGACATCAAATACAAAAAGTAGTTCCCGGTTCTGAACCGAATGGGGGAAGGATTTTCTCCCCAGAGGGGGCAGCCATAAAGGGGTCCCGGAACACAGCAATTAAGGTTGGGCAGGCGGTGAGTTGGGCGCAGGATTTAGGCCGAGGGCACGCAAGATACGCATCGAGTATGCCGGTGCCGCCTACCACGTCGTGGCCTACGGTTCGAAGAACCGGTCAAAGCCTTTAGCTCTGAGCCCGGCTTTGAGTTCGTCGTCGCCGGTCCAGAGCCGCCCGTCCAAATGCAGGGTCAGGGCGATGAAGGGCGCATCCTTCGAGTCCACGTCCCGGCACAAGCGGCGGGCCTCGATCCAGGTGCCGATGGGGATGCCGCCTTCTTCAACGAAATGGACCCGGGCAAGAAGTTCGTAGAGACATTCCAGCAGATTCTCTTCGCTCAGTTCCGTGGCTCGGGCGATCCGCTCCTTGTGCTGGAAAAGCTCGACAAAGACGAAGCGCGGGCAGTGGAATGCCAGCGCGCCGTCGGTCAGGAATCGCTTGCGCAGGGCGGTCTCTCCGCGCAGGAGCAGGGAGAAGAGTATGTTGGTGTCAACGACGATGCTGGCTGGGTTCACTCTGGCCCCTCGGGAGTGAAGCGCCGCTCGTTCGCCTGCCACCAGTCGGACTTGATGCCCTCAGCCAATTGCCAAGCGGCTTCCGGCGTGAGCCGGCTGCGGCGGACGACGCTCTCGACACGGAGCCAGGAGACGAAATCGTTGACTTCGCCCGGCGTCATGCCCTCGGTGGGGATGGTGACCTGCAGGCAGCCCTTCTCCGCTTTGACAGCAATCATGGTCGGAATATACAACGCTGAAGCCGGATTAAGCAAGCGTGGCCTGCCGGCGCTGGTCCTTCGCGGCCATGATCGAGCTGATTCTGCTCAACCTGTCCGTTGAAATGACTACGGGCCATCAGGCAGCATTTGGGCCTTGAGGTTTGGGAAATAGTCCCGCACGCGGGTATTGGCGGTGAAGTCCCAGACGGTGGTTCTCTGGCCGCGCAGGGCCAGCACGGCGGCGGTCCAAGCTTGGCCCCAGCCGCTTTCGATGGACCAGGCACCCCAGCCGATGTCGGCGGAACTGGCCCAGGCTTCCCAGCGGCGGTCGTCGAAGGCGCGGAACCAAGTGCCGTTCAGATAAGGCAGTTTCCGCGAGCGGGTCTGAATGCGGCAGAGATACTCGGCGAGCTTGTCTTCGGCGCGCTTCAGTTTCGGGTCGCCGGTAGCGCCGACGGCTTCGTGCAAGCCGAGGAGGGCGAAGCCGGTGGTGTAGAGCTGGTCGCTGACCGGGTCGCCGTTCTGCTGGAGGAGCGGGGTTTCGCCTGTGCCGTAGTCTTCGTTGCGCTGCGGGGTCTGGTAGAAGCCGCCGTGGACCCGGCCAAGCCGCTCATGGATTGCGCCGGAAGGCTGCTGCCAGGCGAGGAGGTCGCCGGCCACCCGGGTCAGCCACTCGCGGTGCTTGGGGGTGTCTTCGACGCGGACGAGCCAGGCCAGGCAGAGGAGCATGTGGGCGCGTTCGAGGTTGTCCTGCCAGCGCCATTGATCGGGATAGACTTTCATGGTCATGGCAATGGCGGTTTTGGCGCGGTCGAGGAATGGCCGGAAGCCGGTGTGCTGCCAGGCCCACAGGTAGCAGGCCCAGAGATACGCCTCGAAGTGAGGGGAGTAATTGACCGGAGCGCCCTCGTAATAGGGTTTCCAACCGTTTTTTTCCAGGGCTGGCAGGTCGAGGCGGTCGGTGCGAAAGCCGAGTTTGCCCGTGGTGCGGAGGTTGGCGAGCAAGGCGCGCATGAGGCGCTCATCCCAGCGGCCGGTTTTGAGGCTGGCGGCAGTGAGGGCGGTGGCGAGCATGGCGCGCGCGTTGTCATCACCGTAATTGGCGACGAGCCAGGCGGGAGCGATGTCGCCCCAGCCCATGAGGCCGAAGGCGCCGTGGCGCGGGTCGGCGCGCGGACCCTGGCACATGCCGGAGTTGAAGTAGATGAAGTCAAGGAGGTTGCTGGCGATGAGGGCGTGCTGCTGGCGCCCGTTGAATCGGCTGTCGAGGGCAAGGACCATAGCGGACTCGGCGTTGCAATCGTCGCGCAGCGGGAGGCGGCGAGGCTGGTTGCCGTCGCAGAGGATTCCCGAGGCGTAGCCTTCCAGGATGCCGAGGGAGCCATCGCCTTCCGGGGCATCGAGGCGGGGAGGAGCGGTGGTTTCGCCGTTAGCGGCCAGGGCCTGATACAACTTGAGTTTCTCCGAGGGATGGACCAGCAGATGTGAGTGGGCGAACCATCCGGCGGCCTCGGCAAAGGCCTGGCGCTCGAAACGGCGCGGCAATTTGGCCGTGGCGCTGTAGGCGGGCGTGACCACCGGTGGAAGGTCAAGCGGGTGCGGGTGCCGGGGGTCGAGGGCAGAGAGGATGGTTTCCCATACGAGGGGCCAATCGCGGGCCGGGGCATAACGTCCGGTGACGAAGCTGCTCAGCCTGATGGTGGCGACAATCAGCTTGCGCTCGGGCAGCTCGAACAGGATGGGAAACACATCCTTCTCGGGCAGGCCGTAGATGGCAGTGTCATATCCCGCCACCCGGACGACGACCAGATCGGCGGCGGGGGAGCCGGTGACGGGCACGAAGTGGCAATCGTGCGCGGCGAGAACGCGCAGCCGGGGCAGGGCGGGCGCAAACTTGTCGGACGATACAACAAGGCGCTCCCAGACTGTGGTGCGGGGCGCGGCCAGTTCCAGGCCGGGCAGTGCGGCGGGGTATTCGATGAAGAGGCGGAGATTCTTCCACTCTGCCAGCGCGAAGCCGGTTGGGTCGAGAGTCGTCTGGCGCGCGGGGTAATCGTCCGCCAGCAACAGGACGGCGGAGCCGGGGGCGGCGTCTTGGATGGCCGCAAGGGGTGTCTGGAAGCGTGGATAGCGAGCCTTGCGCAGGGCGAGATACAGGTCGTTCTGTGCGGAGCAACAAAAGGTTAGCAGGGCGGCGCTTTGCTTTGCGGTTGCGGAGGGACAAACGGTGGAGAGCAGAGCTGCGCTGAAAAGAAGAAGGGAGTTGCGCAGTTGGTGACACAGTTGCATGACCGGAGAATGGTGGAAGGGCGAGGCGCTGACAAGAAGCGGCTGGGGACAGCCGCGCTCCGGCCGAGTCCCGAGGGCTGAGGGCGGTGGCAGTGCCCGGATGCGTCCCTCACGGCAACTCGCGGCTTGAATCCGGCGTGCTGAAGCCCGAGACTCGCTGCGTGCGTTGGAAGAAGATCACATTGGTTGGGGTTGGCCTGCTGGGTGGCTCGCTGGGAATGGCCCTCAAAGAACGCCGATTGGCCGACCCCGTGGTGGGCTTTGTCCGCCGGGCGGCCAGCGTGGCGGAATGTGAAAGGCTCGGCGCGGTTGATCTAGCCACACTCGACTTGCAACGCGCGGTGGAGGGGGCGGAGTTGATCGTGCTGTGCACCCCCATCGCCCGGATGCGACCGCTGGCGGAGCAAATGCTGCCGGCGCTCAGACCGGGTGCGATTGTCACGGACGTCGGGAGCGTCAAGGGCAGCGTGGTGCGGGAGTTGGAATCGCTCGTGGCGAAGGGGGGCGCGCATTTCGTCGGCAGCCATCCGATGGCGGGCGCGGAGAAGATGGGCGTCGCCGCCGCGCGGGCTGATTTGTTTGTCGGCGCAGTATGTGTTATCACGCCGACGCGAAAGTCGAATCCGGCAGCGGTGCGGAAAGTGGAGCAGTTATGGAAATCGGTTGGCGCGCGTCTGCTGCGGCTTGCGCCCCAGGCGCATGATGCTCTCGTGAGCCGGTCGAGCCATCTGCCGCACGTGGTCGCGGCGCAACTGGTCAACCTGATTCTCAGCCCGGAGCATTCCAGAGAGCAAGGGATGCTTTGCGCCAATGGGTTCCGGGACACGACGCGCATCGCCGCCGGCTCGCCGGAGATGTGGCGGGACATCGCCCTAGCCAACCGGAAGAACCTGTCGCGGGCGCTGGAGACGTTCACGGAGGGCCTGCAGAATTTCAGGCGCGCGCTTAAGAGCGGGGACGCCCGGGCGGTGTCGAAGTTCTTTGAGCAAGCGAGAGAAAGGCGCGAGCGATGGGCGAAGGGCGCCGGGTCTCCGTCGCCGGAGTGAAGCGAAGCGAGGATGGAGTATGGAGAATTGAGGATGGAAGATAGAAGACTAACACATGCCCCTGCCTGACCTCATTGAAATCGTGCCGCTGGACAAGCCGGTGCGGGCGGAGATCAGCGTGCCGGGCTCGAAGAGCATTACGAACCGGGCGTTGGTTCTGGCGGCGCTGGGCGAGGGCGAGACAACCTTACAGGGCGCGCTCTGGAGCGAGGACACGCAGGTGATGGTCGAGTGCCTGCAGGAGCTGGGGTTCATGGTGAATGTGGAACCGGACGCGGAGGAAGCGTGCAATCGCACCATCACGGTCTATGGCAAGGGCGGCTTGGTCCCCCCGGGGGGCACGGCAGAGCAGCCGTTGGAACTCTTCGTGGGCAATGCCGGCACCGCGGCCCGGTTTCTGGCGGCATTGGTCTGCCTCGGCAAGGGGGTTTATCGGCTTCACGGTGTGCCGCGGATGCACGAGCGGCCGCAAGCGGCACTACTCCAGGCGTTGCGCGAGCTGGGCTACCGAATTGACTCGCCGAATGACAAATTGCCGGCGCTGATCTTCGGCAGCGGCCCGCGGCCGGCCAAGTGCCGGGTGAGCATCGAGGAGAGTTCGCAGTTTGCCTCCGCGCTGTTGCTATGCGCCGAGGCTGGCCGATGGCAGGTGCAGGTGACGTTCGTATGGCGGCGTCGCGAGCGACTAATAGCCAAGTGCGGCAAGGGTGTCCGAAGGCAGGTGGAGGTGACGGGGGAGAGCGCGGAGGAGTCAGCGTACGTGGCCATGACGGCAAAGCTGATCAAGGCGTTTCCAAAGGCCGGGGGGATTTTTCAGATTGAGCCGGATGCGTCGAGCGCCAGCTATTTTTGGGCGGCGGGTTTCCTGCTCGCGTCAGCGGCGGTGAGTGTTCGAGCGGGGCCGGCATCCGATTGGCAGGTGGATGCAGCGTTCCCCCGATTTCTGCCGCTACCGGCGGCCATTTCGCGCCGGACGGAGCTGGGCGACAGCATCATGACGGCGGTGGTGCTGGCGCCGTTTTCAAACCAGGCGGTTCGGTTCACCGACCTGGGCCGCCTGCGCGTGCAGGAGTGCGAGCGGGTCGCGGCCCTGCGCACGGAGCTGACCCGCTGCGGCGCGAAGGTGATCGAGGAGGCGGATACGCTGACGGTTTTCCCGTCCCAACTCCACGGCGCCGACATCGAGACTTACGGGGACCATCGCATGGCGATGTGCTTTGCAATTCTGGGATTGAAAGTTGCGGGCATTCGACTCAAGAATCCTTCGTGCGTGAAGAAGACGTTCCCGGATTTCTACCAGAAGCTGGCTGGCCCGCCACCGGCCGGGCTGGGGGCGAGGATTCTGGACGGAAAGCGCGGGCGCGCTCTGGGAGAGGGCGAGCTGTTTGCGGAATGACACGTAAAATCACATGTTGCAGGCGAAAACCAAGACACCGGTCGTAATTGCCATTGACGGGACGAGTGCGAGCGGCAAGAGCACCAATTCCAAACTGGTGGCCAAGGCGCTGGGCTTCGTGCATGTGGATACGGGGGCGATGTATCGCACACTGGCGTGGCATTGCCTGAAGCAGCGGGTGGATGTGCAGAACGCCAAGGCCGTGGGGGCGCTCTGCCGCCGGTGGAAGACCTCCCTCAAATGCACCGACGGCAACGCCTACTTGGTAGTGGACGGCTATTATCCGGCCAAGGAAATCCGCACAGCGGAAGTGAGCGCGGCAGTGCCGCACGTGGCGGCGATTCCCAAAGTGCGCGAGTGGATGAAGAAGACGCAACGGGACTGCCTCAAGTTCGGCAACCTGGTTATGGAAGGGCGGGACATCGGCACGAATGTGTTCCCGGAAACAGATTTCAAGTATTACCTGGATGCGCGCCTGGAAGAGCGGTCGCGGCGCCGGGCGGCAGACGGCATCCAGGAGAACCTGGCGGCGCGCGACCAGCGCGACAGCCAGCGCGCCGCCGCGCCGCTGATGATCGCCTTGGGGGCCAAGGTCATTAATAATTCGCAGATGACCGCGGAGCAGACCAGCGGAACGATTCTGGCGGATATCAAGAGGCGGCGGGCGGAACGGGAGAAGGCCAAAGTCCAAAGTCTAAAGTCCAAAGTCTAAGGTCTAAAGTCCGAAGGCCGAAGTGCGAAGCCCGCTCCATGAACATTTGCTATTTCATCGGCTGGTGCGGTTTCCGAGCGCTCTACAAGTTCTATTTCCGGTGGCGGGTCTATAATGCCGAACGGGTGCCGCTCGAAGGAGCGGTAATCCTGGCGTCGAACCACGCCAGCTTCCTGGATCCGCCACTGGTCGGCTCGGGGGTGCGGCGCGGCATCAATTACCTCGCGCGGGAGAATCTGTTCCGCTTTCCAGTGATGGGCTGGGTCCTGCGGCAGTGGCAGGTGGTGCCGGTGGATCGCGATGGCGGGGGTGCAGTAGGACTTCGGGCCATTCTGGACCGGCTGCTGGCCGGCGGCGCCATCATCCTGTTTCCCGAAGGCACGCGGACGCGCGATGGCAAGCTCCAGCCGGCGCGCTCGGGTATCGGGCTTACCGTAATCAAATCGACGGCGCCGGTGGTGCCGGTGCGGGTGTTCGGAATGTTCGAGGCGTATGGCCGGCATTTGCGCTTCCCACGTCCGCGCCGGGTGGCGGTGAAGTACGGCCAGCCGATGCGCTTCGAACAACTGCGCGCGGAGGCGAAGGTGTGCTCAAAGGCGCGCCTCAAAGAAATCTACCAACAGGTGGCCGATGAAATCATGGCGGCGATTGCCAAGCTGGAGCCGCACGAAGACAAAACCCGGTTTCCGTGAGGCATCGTGCTTCAAGTTGCAGCGGTCAGACCTTAGGCTCCCAGCCCTTCCGGTAGGTGCGGCGGGAGAGGGCGGAAGCGGCATGGTCGCCAATGATCTTGCGCTCTTTGGGATCAAAGTTGATCGTGTGCCCCGTGCGCCAGGCGATGTTGCCCAGGTGACACAGCACCGTGCTCTTTTGGCCCTCGGCAATCTCGGCGCGCAATTCCTTGCCCTCGCGAATCCCGTCCAGGAAGTTGGCGAAATGAATCGAGTCGAAATCAAACAAGCCCTCGCGCTTGCCTTTGATCTCGCGGACGACTTTGTTGTTCAGATCATAGATGACGGAGTTGCTTCCGGCGAGGGACATGCAGCCCTTCTCACCGTAGAAATTCACGCCAAAGCCTGAGCCTTCGAACCCGCGCGGGGCGCAACTCTGGCCTTCCCAGGCGATGCCCTTGTCGGCGAAGTCGAACGTGGCGCTAATGGTATCCGGGGTTTCCCAGTCGTCCCGGTAGAAGTAACGATTGCCGCCGCAGGTGACGCGCCGCGGGAGTTCCACGTCCAGGCCCCAGCGGGCGAGATCGAGCGCATGGACGCCGTTGTTGCCGAGTTCGCCGGTGCCCCAGTTCCAGAACCAGTGCCAGTTGTAATGGATGATATTGTCGTGGAATGGCCGTTCGGGCGCGGGTCCCTGCCACAGGGAGTAATCGAGCCACTCCGGCACCGGGGCCGGCTTGCCGTGGCCGATCGAGGCGCGGTGGTTGGTGTACCACCCGCGAGCAAAGCACACCGTGCCCAGCTCGCCGGCGCGCAGGGCGTTGATGGCCTCGATCACCCAGGGCCAACTGCGCCGCTGGTTGCCCATTTGCACCACGCGTTTGTATTTGCGCGCGGCGGCGACCATCAGTTCGCTCTCGCGCAGGTTGTGGCTGCCGGGCTTCTCGACATAGACATGCTTGCCGGCGGCGCAGGCGAGGATGGTGGCGGGGGCGTGCCAGTGATCGGGCGTGGCAATGGAAACAGCATCCACGTCGGGATTATCCAGGATGCGGCGAAAGTCCTTCACGCCCTGGGGCTTGCGTTGCTGCTTCTTGGCGACGGCAGCAATGCCCTTCGCGACCGCGCCGCTGTCCACGTCGCAGATGTAGCCGATCTCGGCCTCAGGCAGGGCCAGATAGCCGGCGATGTGGGCCATCCCGCGGCCATTGCAGCCAATGATGGCGACCACGACCTTTTCGTTCGGGCTCCTGGCCGCGCGCACCGAGAAGGCACTGCCGAAAGCGGCCAGGCCCGCAGTGAGAACAGTGCTTTGTCTCAGGAAATCGCGGCGGGTGACTGAGTCAAACATGCCGCCATGAAAGTGATTCAGGCGAACTCTGGCAAGCAAACTTTGCCGCCGCCCGTCAGATGCCTAGATTCGAGAGCGTGTTGCTGATGGCGTTGACGATTCGAACGAGGCGGGGATGGGACTCCTCGAATCCCCGCACGGAGGAGCCGAGGCCTTCGAGTGAGAGTTTGAGCAGTTCCGGGTTCTGCTCCGTGCGAATGGCTTCGTGGGTGGAGACTTCCGTGAATCCGGCGATGCTTTGGGCCTGCTCCCCGTGCGTCTTGGACAGTTCAGCGACTTCCGATTTCAGCGTGCCGAGCAACTGGAGGAGTTCACGCCGGCGCTCCTCATTGACGGCCTCGGCGCCCTGGATGCGGGCTTCGATCTTGCCTATGGTGTCCTCGATCATCGCTTTGCTCTCGGTTCCAGGCTCAAGATAATCATCCACACCGGGCAGGCAAGCAAAACCCACAGCAGCAAAACCCGCCGGCGTCCGGCAGACGGCCTGATGATCAGGCCGTCCGCACAAAGTCCAAGATGACCGACGGCACGCGGGTGTCGAAGCCTGCCTCGTCCAGCATCCCTCAGTCGTTTGGGTCAGCGAGTGTGAAGCCGTTGGAGGTCATTTGGATCTGTCGCACTGCAGCGAAGGAATAATTGGATTTGCGCACGATTTCAGTTCCAGGTAGAGTTGACTAATGACAGCAGCGAAAGTCATTGATGAAATCATGCATCTTCCGCGTGAAGAACAATCACGCGTCCTCGAATTTGCTTTCGACCTGGCGCGCAAACGTCAGCTTTAGGGAAAGGAGCTCTCCGCGTTGGCGCAACGGATGGTGGATGCAGACGATCCCGCCGAAGTGGAAAGACTGAAGTCTGAAATCACGCGTGGCTTTTACGGGGATTGACCGTGCCGCGCATTCGGCGACAGCATCTCCCCCGGGACTTATGGGCGCACCTGCTGGAGCGCGTCAAGAGCCGCCACATTGCTGTTGATCAACTTGGGCTGCTGGCTGACTGGCTGGCCACAGAGCCTGAGGTTCCGCCTGGAAACTGGTTCAAGAGATTCCCCGGAATCATCGTATGCGGTGAGGGCGAATTAAACAGAACTTTTCTTCAGGCCGGGCAAGCTGCAATGGGTCAGGAATTGAAGTGATCGGGCCGAGCGAGGGCATCTTGCCCAGGTTACGTTCGGGCTTTCGTCCGAAACGCTACGCCCTCCTTTGCTTTGGCGGAGGATAAACGATCAACTTCGGCCCATCGAATTGGGGTGACCAACCGGATTCGCACTAGCCTAACTTCCCCGCAGCCATGCAAAATCCTCAAATTCCTTAGGAAAACCACAGTTCGATACTTGCTACCGGTAGGCAATAAAACCACGAAAACCCCTGCTTTATTGGGCTTTTTGAAAAATGGTCGGGGAAGTCAGG
>Ga0187872_10002068_pt1 | contig 18642 bp, 16 predicted proteins | sample June2016WEW_16_4_FD_132973 | JGI IMG/M metagenome (GOLD analysis project Ga0187872, IMG submission 132973) | Peatland microbial communities from SPRUCE experiment site at the Marcell Experimental Forest, Minnesota, USA - June2016WEW_16_40 | ecosystem: Environmental > Terrestrial > Soil >...
CCGGGTGATAATCGCATCCTATAATGACCATTGTCCGGCTCCTTTCTACCCGAGCCTTCATGGTTGGTTTGGCACCACCAAGCTTACTCGGGTCTGGGAGCCGGCATTGTTATGGAATCAATTACACTCATTGACCTTGGCCGACCCGCTCGAAGTGCCCAGACGGATGTCTCTGTGCGCAAGCTTTGTGCAAGCGACGGATTGCCAGAGCGACGCTCACTGGAACTGTGCCGCTAACTTGCAGCAAATTTTTTCTCCCGTTGAGAGTGCAACAAGGGGAGTGAAAGTTTGAGGGAAAAAATCGCCAAAAGTTTTTGAAAATCGGCGCATGTCCCAGCCGCTTAAAACGGGTGCTCGGGAAGGGTACCCCTACCCTTGGTGGAACTTTCCGGCCCGCCACCGGCACCGAGCGGCCCGGAGAGTAGGAGCGTCGCCCGCTTTCAGCCCGCTGGGAATTGTGCCCAGTTTTGTGCCCACCACCAAACCCTACCGAGTGCTACCGATTGTCAGGGCAGCGGCGAAAAGCCTTGCTGGGCAAGGGATTTGTAGCACTCGGTCACAACCCATCCTATTCCGTGCAAGTTGTTGATTCTTCGTGCGGCACGTCCTTTTAAGGCATGGGTCGCAGGTTCGAATCCTGCCGCGCTCACCAAGTAGCCCTCTAGCACTGTTGCATTGCGGCGGTTCCCTCCTCCTCGCTGGCATCAGATGACGTGAGAGCGATAGTGATGTCCCATGCCTTGCAGTTACGCAATTTATAAGGAGCGGCGCCTGGTAATCACAAAGGTATGGGATCGTGTCGCGTTTTCCGAGATAAGGTCTCACCAGGAACAATTCAGGAACGACCCGGACTTTGATCCTCAGTTCAATCTCCTCATCGATGCGACCGCAGCCACGGCGTTGGACGTATCCACTGACGAAGCCCGGACGATTGCCAGCCAGGGTCTGTTCTCTCCTGTATCGCGACGGGCCTTCCTTGCCAGCAACCCAGCTATCTTCGGGATGGCGCGGTTGATAGGCGTCTACCATGCCATGTCGACGAAACAGGAACAACTTCGAGTATTCTACGACCGAGCTTTGGCCCTGCAATGGCTCGGGCTGAAGGACGACCCGGAAAGCAAGGGATGAAAATCGTCTTGCGGAAAGCAGCACACCCGGGTCGGCGAGGCGGATGAGCTTGAGGTAGGATTCGTTCGCATCCGGGCCGCACTTCTTGAGGGCCCCGCGGCTGCGAAAACTGCAGCGATTCTGGTGCAATCTCACACAATTTGAGGGATTTCTCATTACCTGGGTAATGAGAGCGATCCCTTTTGTGTTGCCGGTTCGTAGCGTAGACATTGTAATGTAGACGCCGTTCACAGATTAGAACGTGCTAAGGAAGTCGCGCAGACCAGGCGCGGCGGTTTCCTGCATGGCTATTCTCGAAAGGCAGTTTATGGGCAAGGAGAAGAGTTGGGTGCAGCAAATCGCGGGCAAGTGTTTCCGGCTGCTGCCGGTGATCGCCCTGCTGGCGGCCGGCGCGCCGGTCAATGCGGCAACGATGCAGTACGCGGCGATGGTGGGGGCGGCCTCGGCGACCGCGCTGTCAGGAATTCCAGGAGTTTCGACCTTCGCCAGTTCCGGCGCCATCCTCCCCCAGAGCTTTGTGCCCCTGAACAGCATGGCGGGGAACTACCCGGTGAAAGAGGGAACCAGCCTGTGGGGCCTGCGGCTGGACTACAAGCTCAATGATATGCAGCAGCTGTTCCTGCGGACCAATGTGAGCCCGAGCACGGTCACGGGTCTGACCAGCCAGTTGCAAGGCGAAGATCCCGGACAGTCGGGGTTCAGCCGGACCGATCAGCAGACGTATCGCGATGTGACCATCCTGGGAACGTATATGACGCTGATCGGCGCCTCGAAGTTCAATGAACTGCGATTCCAGTTCTCGCGGCGCGGGCTGGGACTGGATCCGGCCGCAACTCCGGAAGCCCAGGCAGTGGGAATTGACATTCTGGGCGACAGCCAGGCGTTTCTCGGGCGGGATCCTCTGGCGTCCGTACATCGCAGCGAGCAACGCTTTCAGCTCAGCGACGGCTTCAGCTGGACGCGCGGCAATCACAGTGTGAAGCTGGGAGAGGACTTCAGCTACCTTCCGCTCAATGTGCAGGCCACGACCGAATTCGGCGGCGACTACGCATTCGGCAATACCAGCGTGGTCCCGGGCATGCCGGCATTTTCCGGAGTTCAGACTTACGGCCTGGGATTGCCGCAAACGTTTACCCAGGGCCTGGGCACTCCCAACACCAGGTTCATCGACAAGATGATCGGAGCGTACATCCAGGACGCATGGAAGCTGCGCTCGAATCTGATCGTGAATTACGGAGTGCGCTATGACGTTGAACTGACGCCGACATTCCCGGCGTCGACTGCGATGGCCGCAGCCGCTCAGCAGGCCATGGGCACGGTGCGAGGACTGCCAGTGGATGCCAAGGACATGGCTCCGCGGCTGGGGCTGGCATGGGATCCATCCAATGATGGCAAGATGGTGGTGCGGGCGTCGTTCGGCCTTTTCTACGATCGTACGCCCCTGGAAATTGCCTACCAGTCGGCGGTGTTCGATGGCTCGCAGACTCCGTTCGTGACCATGCTGAGCGGGGCGCCATGCACGACGGGATCGACACCGACGTACGATCCGACGCTGTTCAACGCTCCCAACGTTTTTCAGGGAATCGTGGCCGAGTGCTTCGGAAGTGTTCCCGGATACTTGCCGCAGGAGCAGCGGTTCGATCCTGCGAATTCGTTCCTGATCGCCACGCTGACGAACCAGGGCTATCTGGGGCAGCAGTACTTTGAACCGTTGCTGGCGCAGCCAATCGCGATGCCCACCGCGGCCAACTTCCGTTCGCCGTATTCCGAGCAGGGGGACCTGCAGATTGAGCGGCAACTGGGCAACGGGTATACCCTCCGCCTCGCGTACGACTACAACGCCGGGCGCCATCTTTACCAGGAGGAGAACATCAACGCCATCAATGAATACAACCTGGTGGCGAACTGGGAGAGAGCAGTAGCAGCAGGAGCGGTGACGAGCGATTCCGATCCCCTGGCGGTGGCAGCCTGCGGCAGCGGACCTGCCGGAGCTTTCTACCCGGCTTCGCTGCTGAATTTCTTCCGGCCTTCGGGAGTGAATCCCTCGATGACGCCGCTGTTTTCCTCATCCTGCGTGAGCGCAGCGGCGACAGCCTATCCGGGCTGGGGCGTACCTGTGCCCTTCTCGGATACGAACGTGACGCGTTCGAATGGAACGTCGGTCTACAACGGTTTCACCGCCGAACTGCGGCACACCAGCGGGAAACATCTGGAATACCAGGCGCGGTACACCTGGTCGCATGCCATTGACGATTCGACTGACTTCAATCTTGCCCCCCAGAACAGTCTCGAGCCCAGCGGCGAACGGGCCAACTCGTTGCTGGACCAGCGTCACCTGCTTATCCTCAGCGGCATCTACCGCAGTGGGCGCGTGTCGCAGGCGGGGTTCGCGAGCAAGTTGTTGAGCGACTGGACACTCGCGCCGCTGGTCTCGATCGGCTCGGGCCGGCCGTTTAACCTGCTCGACGGAACCGGACAACAGCGCCCGGACATCGCCGCATCAGCGACGACCACCGACCTGTGCGGGAACCAGGCGGTTGCCTCCAGATACTCGCCCAGCGGATACCTGATTCCGGTGTGCACCAACGACGGGGTGTATGACGGCATCGTGTCAGTGCCGGTCTACGGCACGCTTTCCCGCAATGCCGGGCGCATGCCCATGACGGTGTTCGACGATTTGCGCGTGAGCCGGGCCATCAAGGTCAGCGAACGTCTGAATCTGTTAGGCAGCGTCGACTTTCTGAACTTCGTGAACAAATTCGATGTGGAGGCAGTGAATTCCTTCTTCGCCCAAGCGGGACAACCGACGGCCGCGTTTGATCCAAGGCAAGTGCAACTCGGACTCAAACTAAGCTGGTAGGGCGCTTCGCAGGCTCCCCCTAGCAAGACAAACCACGATCGCCTGCTGAGGAACTCCTCCCGGAGTTCCTCATTTTTTTGGGGTGCGACTTTTTCTTCGCGCGACCACGACGCGAAAGTGCGATATATTCGCGGAATGAACTGGATCGGTCTGCGATTATTGCTGCTGCTGTCTTTTGCATGCACGGCGAGTCTGGCGCATGCGAACTCCTACAAGTACTTCCGCCTGGGGAATCCGCAAGATGTTCAGACCAAGCCTGAGCCGGGCATCGCCATGCTGGGCGGCGGAGGCGATCTCGATGAAGTGTTTCGCTGGCTGTGCAATAAGGGCAAGGGCGGCGATTTTCTGATTCTGCGCGCTCGGGGAGACGACGATTACAACTCGTATGTCAACGGATTATGCAAGGCCAATTCGGTCGCGACGCTGATTATCCCAGATCGTGTTGCCGCAGAGGATCCGGCGGTGGCGGAGATCATCCGGAAGGCCGAGGTGGTGTTCATCGCGGGAGGAGATCAGGCGAACTACATTCGCGGGTGGCAGGGAACACCAGTCGAGAGCGCCATCAACGAAGGCCTGGCGGCGGGCAAGCCGATTGGCGGAACCAGTGCTGGACTCGCCGTGGAGGGCGAGTTCGTGTATGGATCGCTGGGCGACAAGCCGGACGATCCCGCTCTGGCGTCGGCGCAGGTGCTGGCAAATCCATATTTTGAGCGGGTGACCCTGGTGCGCGACTTTTTGAAGGTTCCGCATCTGGAGAATTTGATTACCGACTCGCATTTCGCCAAGCGTGACCGCCTGGGCAGGTCGCTGGTTTTTCTGGCGCGGATTATGAAAGACGGATGGAGCCAGTCTCCGCGGGAAGTGGCGATTGACCAGTCGTCGGCGGTGCTGGTGGAGGCGGATGGGAAAGCGACGGTCGTGGGTACGGGGAAGGGAGCGTATTTTATGCGTCCGGCGCAGGCGCCGGAGATCTGCGAAAAGGACGTGCCGCTGACGTTTCGCAACGTGAAGGTGTACCGCGTGAAGACGGGCGGGCATTTTGATTTCACTTCGTGGACGGGCACGGAGGGGACGGCGTATTCGCTTGCCGTAGTCCAGGGGAAGATCGAGAGCACGCAGGCGGGAGGCGAAGTTTATTGAAGGTTGTGGGGCTGGGCGAAGTGCTGTGGGACATTCTGCCGGAGCGCACGTGTCTGGGCGGGGCGCCGGCGAACTTCGCTTACATTGCGACGCTGCTGGGGGACCAGGGGATTGTGGCTAGCCGCGTGGGTGAGGATTCGCGTGGAGTAGAAGCTCTCGGCCGCATGGCGGAGTTGGGGCTTGACATCAGCTATGTGCAGACGGACCGCGAGCATCCTACGGGCACGGTGAAGGTGGAAATCGACGACAAGGGGCAGGCGCGGTTTGAGATTGCCCATCCGGTGGCGTGGGACTTCTTGGATTGGACGCCGGAGTGGCAACGCTTGGCCGAGAAGGCGGATGCGGTCTGCTTTGGCTCGCTGGCGCAGCGATCGGAAGCGAGCCGCGCCACCATCCGACGATTTCTGGGCGCGACCCCGGCGCGCGCAATCAAGGTTTTCGACGTCAACCTGAGGCAGTCGTACTATTCCCAGGAAATTCTGGCCGAATCAATGAAGGCGGCGGACATCGTCAAACTGAATGATGAAGAACTGCCGAAGATCATGAGCCTGAGCGGGTTTCCGCGCGGCTCTCCGCACAGCTCTGCGGAAAAGGACGAGCGCGCGTCCGCCGAGCGGTTGCGGGATGCCTTCGAGTTGAAACTCGTGTGCGTCACCCGGGGCGGACGGGGAAGTCTGCTGGTGCGCGGCCGGGAGGTAAGCGAGCATCCGGGATTTCGTGTGAAAGTGGCGGACACGGTTGGATCGGGAGATGCGTTTACTGCCGGGCTGGTGCATGAGTACCTGCACGGCGCGCCGATCGAGAAGATGAATGAAGTGGCAAACCGCGTGGGGGCCTGGGTGGCCAGTGAAGTGGGAGCAACGCCTGCGCCGAGGCGGGCGCTGGCGCGGGTGTTGGCGGAAATTGGGTGAGGGCGATCAGGCGGGATCAACCCCCCTAACGCCGCAAAGAGCGCGGCGCTAGGATGGGGCACCCTCATGCGTTGCTGACGGGAAAGAGCGCGAAACCCTGCTGATTGCGGTATAGTTACGAATGATTGTGATTTCTTTCGCTGCGTCAATCATCGTCAGAGAGGACACCATGCAACGCGCCGGGTTTTATGGTCGAGTCAGCTTTCTTCGTCTCATCTCTTTCCTTTCCTTCATTTTCTTTGCTGGAATCGCCGGGCTGATGCTCAGTTGCAGCAAGCCGCCGGCCGAACCGAAGACGGAGCCGTCGCGGCCCTCCGACATCAAGGTCGAGGTGCGGGACGGCGGGCCGGTCGTGGTAACCACGAGCACGGCAGAGTTCCAGATTCTTCCTTCCGGTTTTCTCGAGGCGGCCTTGCTGAAAGACGGCAAGCGGTTAACCCTCGACGAGCCGAATGTGGGATCGGCCGGAGGCAGCGACTCGATCGTGCATGAAGGCAAGGAACTGGACTTCGTCCCGGATTTCGGGCAGGCAAAGGTTCTGGAAGCGACGGGCAAGCTGGGCCGCGGAAAACGGGTGGAGATTCCGGATCGTCCGCTGGCGCCATCGGGAGTTCCCATTGAGCGAACCTTGGTGCTGGAAGCGTATGACGATTTTCCGAATATCGCGCTGATCACTTCCACGTACAAGAATTCGGGAACGGCAGACTTTCAGGTTGATCAGGTGTTCATGCAGCAGCACCGCTTCAGTGCGAAGCAGGTGGAAGCGAAGACGCAGCCTTATGACATGTGGTCGTATCAGGGATCGAGCTACGACTGGGGCAAAGACGATGTACAGAAACTGACGCGGGCGTCGGCGCAGCCGAACTTGATGGGTGAGGCGGTGAAAGGCGGCTTGGGGGGCGGGATTCCGGTCGTGGCGTTCTGGACGGGTGCGGTTGGGGAAGCGATCGGGCACGTCGAGACACTGCCCTTGACGCTTTCGATTCCGGTGAAGGTGGAAGCCGACGGGCGAGTGAGCGCTCAGATCGCGATTCCCGCGAATACGTTGCTCAAGCCGGGAGAAAGCTATTCGACACCGCGCAGTTTTGTATCGGTTTACAGCGGGGACTATTACGAGCCCCTGCGGATCTGGTCGAGTGTTCTGCAGAAAGAAGGATGGGAAATTCCGAAGCCTTCGAACGAAGCTTACAACGTAGCCTGGTGCGGGTGGGGATATGAGTTCAACGTCACGCCGAAGCAGATGCTGGGAACGGTGCCCAAGCTGAAAGAACTCGGCATCAAGTGGGCGACTCTCGATGATCGCTGGTTCGACACCTATGGCAACTGGAATCCGCGGCCGGACACCTTTCCCGGCGATTCCATCAAGCAAATGGTGGATGAATTTCACAAGCAGGGAATGCTGGCGCAGTTGTGGTGGCTGCCGCTGGGAGTAGAGGACGGGCAGGGCAAATACGAATCGCACAACTACATAGTCTCGGACGTAGTGAAGGAGCATCCGGACTGGCTGATTCTCGACAAGAACGGCAAGCATGCCCGCATGACGCGCAATCTGGCCACGCTGTGCCCGGCGATGCCCGGGGTGCAGGCGTATTACAAGCAGCTCACGGAAAAATTCATTCGCGACTGGGGATTTGATGGCTCGAAACTCGACAACATTTTCAGCGTGGCGCAATGCTACAACCCGGCCCATCATCACAAATCGCCGCAGGATTCGGTGAACGCGATGGGCGAAGTGTACAAGACGATCTTCCAGACGACGCGGGCGATCAAGCCAGAGAGCGTCACGCAGGCGTGTCCGTGCGGGACGCCGCCTTCGCTGGCGTGGCTGCCGTTCATTGACCAGGCGGTTACGGCCGATCCGGTGGGAGCGGTGCAGGTGCGGCGGCGGATCAAGATGTACAAAGCGCTGCTGGGACCCGAGGCCGCGGTGTATGGAGACCACGTGGAGCTCTCGGCGATGACGCCGAAAGGCCATGGAGACTGGAGCGAACACGGCTCCGATTTCGCATCGACGATCGGCACCGGTGGCGTGCCGGGAACGAAATTCGTGTGGCCTGATCCTGGACCGAAATTCAAGCCGGTGCTGCTGACAGCCGAGAAAGAGGCGCACTGGAAGAAATGGATCGCGCTCTACAACGAGAAGATGCTGTCGAAGGGAGAATTCCTCGATCTGTACGTGTACGGCTATGACTCGCCGGAAGCGTACGCCATCGAGAAAGATGGGAAGATGTACTACGCGTTTTTCGCGGCGGAGAATACGCCGTTCACAGGCGAGGTTGAGTTGCGCGGGCTGAAGCCGGGGACGTATCGCGTGGTGGATTATGCGGAAGGGAAGGACTTTGGCACGGTGCAGGCAGAGGCGGGAAGCACGCCCAAGCTAAAGACGGAGTTCAAAGAGCATCTGCTGCTGGAGGTGAGCGGAAAATAGGGGTGCGATTGATGCGGTCGGTCTTGAGCGCTGACGCCAGATTACGACAAGCGTCTAGCTCGTCTATTGTTTGGAAATGAACTACTATCCCAGCGATGCAGATTCAGGACTTCGTTAAGGTTTACCAGGCAAAGAGCGACGAAGAACTCATCCAGTTGGCCGCCACCCAGGAACAGCTCACACCTCAGGCACGACTCGCCCTCCAAGGCGAATTGTCCCGACGCCAAATCAGCATGGCAGAGGATTCCGAGGCTTCCCAACACGGTGGGGGTGGGCATGATGCTGCCCACGCAAGCGTGGGTGAAAGATTGCAACAGGGTGAGTGGCAAGGCGCCGGCGATTTTGTGTCGGAAGTTCTTCGGACCTATCACAGTCATTTCTGGTTGTTCTTTAGAATCACCGCCCCAGCCGTAATCATCGGCACCATCGCAATCATCATGGGTCGCAACGAGGCCCGTGAGAATGCGCGCCACCTTCCGCCCGGCTTTGATTTCCATTGGTACCGAGCTGAGATGTTTGAGACTGACCTCGTCATATTTTCGCAATTTCTCGTTAGCTGGATGGGGTTTTCATTTTCGTATGGTGCCATTTGCATCGCTGTCGATGAAACAGCAGCCGGATTTACTCCGTCAGCGTGGCATTCTCTTTTGAACATCCGCGAGCGGTTGGGCCCTTTCCTACGTCTATGTCTGCTGCTTTTCTTTCTGGTGCTGGCGGCGGAAGGCGCTTCGGTGCTGTTAGGGATAGGTGTGTTCTGGGTGCGGGATCAATGGCACGTGCACCCGTCTCGCTTTCTGATTTCGGTGGCTTCCTATGGGGTTGTGGGCCTAATGTTCCTCGTTATCTCACGTTTCGCGCTGGCAGTGCCAGCGGTCATTTTGGATGATTACAAAGTTGGGAAAGCGATGTTTCGTAGCGATGAGCTTACTCAGGGGAAGTGGCTGACACTTGCGGCGCTCCTAGCGAAATCCTTAATCGGAGGATATGTTGCAGGCATGTGCCCGTTCTGGCTGGTGTCCTTAGTTCATGTCAACGGGCCATTGCCTTCGTGGTTCCCGTGGACCCTGACAGTGGCGTCGATAATCGGCGTTACCGTGGCCGAGCCGCCTATGTTTATAGGCTTCGCGTTACTCTACTTGAAGATGTCGGCCCTGAGCTCCGGTCCGAGCAAGGTACTGGACCAGTCAATTGGGGTAGCATCGCGATAAGACTAGACGCCGCGCTTCCTGAAAAATTCCTGCCTATGTGCGGCGTCTCGGAAGGCTTCCGTGCCGCCGGGGCGGGTAACCGAGAGCGCTCCGGCCAGATTGCCGCTGGCCAGGCAGGTGGGCAGGTCGGCTCCGCGCAGGTACTGGTGCAGGAAGCCGGCGTCGAAGCTGTCGCCGGCGCCGACGGGGTCCACGAGCGTGACCTGATGCGCCGGACTGGTGAAGCGCTCGGTGCCGCGTTGCGCCAGGGCTCCCTCACGGCCGAGCTTGACCACGACCAGCGGCACCAGCTTGGACAGCTTCCGCACGGCGTCTTCCAGGTCTTCCGTGCCAGCGACTTTGCAAGCCTCGCGCTCGTTGGGCAGAAAGACGTCAACGTAACGCAGGACCTCGCTCAGGCCGCCTTCCCAGCGATCGTCAGGATCGTCATTCGTATCGAGAGAAATCGTCATCCCCTTCGATTTGAAGAACTGAAACAACTCTCCCACGCGCGGGCGCAAAGCCCGGTGCAGGTAATACGACGAAAGATGGAAGTGGCGGGAGTCGGCCAGGTAGTCGAGGTCGAGATCGTCCCAGTTGAGCTCGAAAATGGTTCCAGCGTAGGTGAGAATGTTGCGCCACGAAGGGTGGGGCAGGATCACGGTGAGGCCGGTTTTGATCTCGCCGGGAACGCGACGCACGCGCGAGACGTCCACGCCGCCCTGGCGCAAGCGATCGAGCGCGATCTGGCCGAGCGGGTCATCGCCGATGCGGGATTGGAATCCGACGCGGCTCCCGAGCGCGGCCAGGTTGTGACCCACAATAGCGGAAGACGATCCGAGGGTGAGCATCATGCGGTCGGCGAGGAGTTCGCGCTCGGGCGCAAGCTGTTCCGGAAGTCCGTAGAGAATAAGGTCGAGATTCAGTTCGCCGGCGATGGTGACGTCGAAAGTGGGCATGGTAGAAGTCAGAATTAAGAAGTCAGAATGCAGAACTTGGATTCCAGATTTCAGATTGAAGATTGCAGATTTTAGTTATGAGCACGCGCGGGGTTGAATCTGCAATCTGCAATCTAAAATCTGCAATCAGACTAATATGACCTCGATCCCGGCTTGCTTCAAAACGCGAAGATCGGACTTGGGCGCGCCGCGGTCGGTAATAACCTCCTGCAAAGCCGACGGAGGCGCGATCAGGGACAGGCTGCGGCGTCCGAACTTGCTGGAGTCGCAAACCGCCACGGATTTCTTGGCGACCTCAACCATCACGCGGTTCACTTTCGCTTCCAGCAAGTTCGGAGTACTCAGTCCGTAGTGAACGTCGAAACCATCAACCCCAAGAAACAGCAGATCGGCGCTGAGTCGCCGCAGCGTTTCTTCGGCGATGGGCCCGACCAGCGAAAAAGAATTCTTGCGCAATGTGCCGCCTGTGAGGATGACTTCCACTGAGGTTCCCGCCAGTTCTGCGGCGATGTTTACGGCATTGGTGATGATGGTGAGACTCTGAAACGTGCGCAGAGCACGGGCAATCGCGGTGGTGGTAGTGCCAGAGTCCAGTATGAGGACCTGGCCCTCCTTTACCTGGGCGGCGGCATTTTCCGCAATGCGCAGCTTTTCCTGGCGGTGGAGTTTTTCCTTCTCGCGCAGGGTGGGATCTTCGAGCGCGCCATCGCGAGCGGGAAGCGCGCCGCCATGGGTGCGGTGAACCAGACCGTGAGCGTGCAGGGTTTCGAGGTCCTTGCGAATCGTAACCTGCGAAGTTTCGAAGTGGCTGGCCAGTTCCGTGACCAGAACTCGGCCCTGACGGGACAACAGATCGAGGATGGCGCGACGTCGTTCTTCGTTGAGCACTGGAATCCTACCTGCGGCGGTCGCGCTGCCGACAGGCCGCGCTTCCTACCGCTTTCTTTTTATAGCGTTTTCTTTCGTTTGTCCACAGAAAAACTGGTCCTGACGTAGGCGTCGGCTTTTGCCTCCCAGTGCTGGGGAACTCGGCCGTCTGGTCGATGCAGGCGGCTGCAGGTCGACCCATAACCCCATGTTTTTGTACACAGTTGGGAACCATTGAGAGTGATAACCAACCGAATACCCACCCCCTCAGTGCGATTGCCTCAGGCGGGGTGCTTTGCCGTAATCTCAATTTGGGACGAAAGGGGCCAGAGTTTCGAAGGGCGGTTATTTACGAATTCCGGACAAGGGAGCGACTTGGCAGTCATGAACCCTCAGAGTTTGGTTCGGTCGCAGTCGGTGGTGGCGCGAGTGGTGGCCGGGGAAACACTCATCGTGCCGGTGCGCGCCAGAGTGGGCGATCTGGCTTCGATTTACAGCTTTAACGGCACCGCTTCGCTGATCTGGAAGCTGCTGGAATCGCCGAAGACGGTGGCGGAACTGGCGGAGGCGGTGGCGCGGGAATACGACGTGGAACTGGGACAGGCAGAACGCGATGTGAAGGAATTCGTGGCCGAAATGAAGACAGTTGGTCTGGTCGAGGCGCCGGCGTTTGTGGCGATGGCCGGCGACTAAGCGACCAGTGGGGCGGGCAGGAATGGCAAGCAGCGGGCGCGTACTGGCGTGTCCGCTGCTTTCCGGTTGGAGGAGTCGTGGAATCTCTCAGTTACGGCGCGTTCAGCGCAGACTTGCACCAGCGGCAGGCAGGCGAGCGCGTGCCGCTGCAGGTTTCGATTGAGGTGACGCGGCGATGACGGACAACAAAGACGGAAAAGACCGATGTTCAGCCTTGGTTGCGGCTACTCCTCGGCTATTCTGGGACGGTTTCAATGACCACACTGCGACTCAGAAGGACGGCGGCGCCAGCGACGCAACCGCGCCATCTCGCAGTGCGAAGAAGCCGTATGGAAAGCCGACCTACCGATTCGAGCGCGTTTTCGAGACCATGGCCCTGTCTTGCGGGAAGGTGGGTCCCGTCGAGTTCCAGTGCCGCTTTAATCGCAAGAATTCGTAGCCCTCTGCTGCGTGTGTGCGAAATGAGATGCCCTCGGGGTGCCCCTGAACTCGGTCTAGCAGCCGAAATTCTAGCTGCCGGCGGCACGGTGCGGTTGCGCGCATTCGGGAGTAGCATGCTCCCGTCGTTGTGGCCCGGCGACGTTCTGACCATCGAGGGCATATCCTGCCAAGCGCCCGTTGCCGGCGACATTGTGCTCATTTTGCAGAATCAGCGCCCCTTGGTCCATCGGGTGAAAGAAAAACGGGACTGCGACGGCTGCCTTCAGTGGATTACGCGGGGGGATGCCGTGCCGCAGAGCGATCCTCCTGTGGCCGACGCGGAGCTGCTGGGGAGAGTGTCATTCATTCAACGCAATCGTCGCATCATCGTTCCCCGCCGCCGGCTTTCAGCTGGGGTTCGAGCGCTGGCGTGGATGCTTTGCCATTGGAACCGATTCCGCAGCGTTTGCCTGCGCATGCATTCGTTCCTGCAAAGCCCGGACTACCAGGCACAAGAGGAAATCCGCTGATGACCGAGAAGTACATCATGAGGAGTTCGGCGATTGCGGCGCGGGTCCTCGGCGACGAGATGATGATCATGTCGGCCACGGACTCTACTTTCTTCATTCTCGACCAGGTCGCTACGGCTATCTGGCAGGCTGCGGAGGGACACACCCCTCTTTCCGAAATTGTCGCTAAGCAGATTTGCCAGGAGTTCGACGTAAGCCTGGAGACGGCACTGCGGGACGCTGAACAGTTCGTAGAAGAGCTTGCCGGCCACGGCATTCTCCTGCTTTCCAATCAACCCATCCGTTGCTCTGCCCAGCGGCCGGAGGTTCGATGAGCCTACTTGCGGAAATGAATCATAAAGCGCTGAAACTGGGTGTTCCCCTCAGCGTACACCTGGACATCACTTACCGTTGCAACGAGCGTTGCGTGCATTGCTATCTGGATCATGATGATCATGGCGAAATGTCCACCGCTGAAATCAAGGACGTTCTCAACCAGCTCTCGGAGGCCAGAGTCTTCTTTCTCACGCTGAGCGGTGGGGAAGTGCTCATGCGCCGCGATTTCTTCGAAATCCTGGAGTTTTCCCGCCGCCTGCTCTTCAACGTCAAACTGAAGACCAACGCTGGAATGATTCGCGAGCCTGAGGCCAGGCGGATCCGCGAATTAGGGGTTGCGGAGGTGCAGATCAGCGTTTATTCGCACCGGGCCGCTGTGCACGATGCGATTACAAAACTGCCCGGGTCCTGGAAGCGCACCACGGACGCGATCCGATTTCTGCGTTCTCAGGGTCTGAAAGTGACGATCGCCAACGTTCTTATGTCGGCAAACTGGTACGACTATTCAGGTGTGGTCGCCCTGGCGCACGAACTGGGCGTCACCTACACGGTTGATCCTACAATCACGCCGAAAATCGACGGAGATTCTTCGATTGTTAAATTGCGGATAGAAGGCTCGGAGCTTAACCAGCTTTTCCACGACCCTAATCTCGTGGGCGACGTGCAGGAATTCTGTGCTCCCCCTCCTCCTCCCGGTGAGGACGTGATGGAGGGTTACCCCTGCAGCGCCGGGCACACCTCCTGCTACATTTCTCCCTACGGCGATGTGTTTCCCTGCGTGCAGTTCCCCCTCCCGAGCGGGAATGTGCGCAAGCAAAGATTCTTGGATATCTGGCAGGATTCGGCGCAACTCAGGCAGGTTCGCTCGATTCGGGCCAAAGACCTGCCGACTTGCTCGTCCTGTGCACATGTGGGAACCTGCACGCGCTGTCCCGGGCTTGCCTATATGGAAGGCAACATGTTGGGACCTTCCACTGCGGACTGTCAGAAGTCCTTTCAGAGAACCGGTGTCCCGACCGCTAACATGGTGAGGGGGTTACCAGTTCCCGCGATGACGCCCCTGGTTCAAATTCAGCCGATGTGGGGAACATCCGCCGAGGCACGCTAGCTGGAAAACTTCAGTTGAATACTGGGTGTTACGAAAGTAAGAATTGGCAGGCGAGGACATGCGAGAAAATATTAGAGAATAATAATACTGGCTCCAGTAGCGGGAGTGGTGTCTCCGCCTGCTGCGAGGTGGAATCATGAAACGCCAAACTGCAATGCTGGCAAAGTTCGAAGTGAGATTGCCGATCGCCACCATGGTGGTGCTGTTGGTGCTGCAAACGCCCCTGTTGATGCGGGCGCAGGGTGGGCAAGAGGAACACATCGGGCTGCCCATCGACTGGAGCAGCCACCACATCATTTTCACAAACGGGGCTTCTCCCGAGGTTGCCGGCAAGCAGGCCCGCGATCCCCGAAGCTGGATCAATTGGGCGCAGCGAAGTGCCTGGATGTTTCCGAGGGAGGGATGGAGCCCGTTACCCGGGGCTGCCCGGAAGCGGCACATGCGCGTGGATTGGGCAGTGCCGCTTGGCGCCAACGGTGGTATGCCTCTGGCAGAGAGTCCGGCCAAGTACAACTTCAACGTCAACTCGACTCCTAGCTGTGCCAATGACTTCGTGGTATACACAATCGCTGCCAATCCGAGCGCAACCCAAGCCAATCTCGTCGCCTTCAATAACCTCTATACCGGGACAACTTCTTCTTCTTGCCCAACCGCAAATCAATCGCCGGTGAGTACCGACCTGACGCAACCTACTTTCTTGTGGGCTTACGCGATGGGTTCGGAAGGTTCGGCTCTTTCGCCGACGATTTCAATCAGCGGGACGAAAGTTGCGTTTGTCGAAACCGGCACTGCTACCACCGTTACCAAACCAGCATACTTTGACGTTGTGACGCCGGTGTCGGGGCAGGGCAGCAGCGCCACGAGTCCTTGCGTGATAGCCAGCGCGGGCAGCTCTTTGTGCGGCGGCACTACTTTGGTTCGGTTGAACTATACCAACAGCGGGGTCTCCGGCTGCGGCACGGGAACGACGAACAGCAATTCGTCCGCCTACATTGATTACGGCAGCGACTCGGCCTACATCGGAGCTGACAATGGAATCCTGTATCGCATCTCCGGCGTTTTCAAAGGAACTCCGGCAGTGCAGTATTGCGTCCAGGTTGGCTCTGCAACCGCGAAACTGACCTCTCCGGTCTACGATGAAATCACCGGCGAGGTCTTCGTATCGGATGGATTCACAGTTTACGCATACTCTGCGGGAACCAGCGGCTTCACGAAGCTTAATTCCGTTGCCCTCGCCAGCACGTCGGCCGCAAATGGGGATCCCATTATCCTGTCGCCCATCGTGGATACGACCAATGGATTCGTATATGTGTTCTCTTCAGCGGACTCGACCGACACCAATTCGATCGTGGCCCAGTTCAAGATCCAAGCGAATGGGGATCTAGGTACGCCAGTCACGGCTGCCATCGGCCCGGCGGGCACTAATGGCACAACCTACATTTTCGACGGCGATTTTGACAACGCCTATGTCACGAGCGGGCCCACAACTGGGGCCGGCACGTTGTACGCTTGCGGGACTCAAACCGGGGCGGCTACGCTCCCCAGTCTCTATGCCTTGTCGTTCCAGTCAGGCAGCGGAACGATGAACAGCACGCCCGCCATGTCGAACAATAAGAACATCTACGGTGGAAACGCTACGGCGGGCATTTGTTCTCCGTTGTTGGAGTTCTATAACAGCGGTACGGACTATCTCTTCGTGGGAGCGGGGAATATCGGCAACACCAACGGGGCAAACCTGGTCACCGGGTGGAATGTGACCAGCAGGATTGCCTCGAACACAACCGCCCCCAACAGCACGGCGACCAATGAGTGGGGTGGAACCAGCGCCTTCTCGGTGGATAACGTCAGCACGGAGGACCAGGCTGCCAGCATTTATTTTGGTACGCTGCAACCCGCCGCCTCCGGGACTGCGCCCTCCTGCCCGAAAGGGCAGTACTGCGCGATCAAGCTGACACAATCAGGGTTGCAATAAGCGTTTGTTCACCAGAGAGTAGTCGACGCGGATCGACGCCGGATCTGCCAACCCGGTGGCAGCGGGCAGCAACATTACCTATACGATGACTGTCACCAACAATGGGCCGAGCGCGGCCGATAACGCGACCGTGGTCGCGCCGATTCCGGCGAACAGCACGATTGTATCCGTGGCGGCTCCCACGGGATGCGCCCTTCGCTCCGTGGTACCTCGGGCACGGTTCAGAAGAGCAGTGGTCCGGTTCCGAAATCTTCGACACGAATTCCGTGAGTTCGCTCACCACCTCAGCATTGTCAGATCCCAGTTGACGAAGCAGTGGATCCCGGATCGTAGTGCACTTTGCTGAAGGTTTTGGCGTGGGCGAAGTCCCAGAAGGCCAAATATAGTTAGCTATCGCCTGAATGGCAGCGTTGATGGTGCGGCCCGCGATAAGCCGCGATCGAACAGCACCGCGATCACGCCGCTGACACAGCCGCGGGCTGGCCAGCCGTTCGCCGCAACGGCTCAGCCAGGGCCTGCATGACCTGAGCGAATCCGGCGAAGTCCAGCGACTGGGGACCATCCGAAAGCGCCCGTTCCGGGCACGGATGCACCTCAATGATGAGTCCATCGGCCCCAACCGCTACTGCGGCCCTGGAGACCGCGGCAATCAGGCTCTGCTTGCCGGTGCCGTGGGAGGGGTCGGCGATGACCGGCAGGTGCGAAAGGTCCCGAGCCAAAGCGATCGCAGCCAGGTCCATGGTGTTGCGCGTTTCGGTCTCAAATGTCTTGATTCCGCGCTCGCAGAGAACCACTTGATGGTTGCCCCCGGAAAGCAGATATTCGGCTGCCAGCAGCCATTCCTTGACCGTGGCAGAGGGACCGCGCTTCAGCAGCACCGGCTTGTTGACGGTAGCCAGACGGCGCAGAAGTGCGAAGTTCTGCATGTTGCGCGCCCCAATCTGCAGCATGTCAACGTGCTCGCAGATGATGTCGATGTCCTCGGTGCTCATCACTTCGGTGACCACGGGCAGACCGGTTTCTGCCTTGGCTTCGCGCAGGATCTTGAGCGCCTCGATGCCCAGGCCCTGAAAGTCGTACGGGGAAGTTCGCGGCTTGTAGGCGCCACCGCGGAGCATGGTCGCGCCTGCTCGTTTGACGGCGTGGGCAGTGTCGAGCAGTTGCTCGCGCGACTCGACCGAACATGGCCCCGCGATGACCACAACTTCCGGGCCGCCGATCGCCACTCCGTTGATCTTTACGACTGAGCGCTCGGGTTTCACCTGTCGGCTGACCAACTTGAAGGGCTGGGCGATCGCCACCACGTTGTCCACACCTGGCGCGACTTGCAACGCCTCGATTTCATGGCGGCGTCCGCTGCCCACAGCGGCGACAATAGTGCGCTCGGTGCCGCGGGTAATGTGGGGCTGATATCCAGCCTCGCGGATCCGCTCAATGACGTGGTTGATTTCCTGCTCCGTGGCTTTTTCTGACATGTTGACGATCATGGGGTTGCTTCTCCTCGTTGTAATTCGTCCCAAAAAACAAAAACCGCGATCTGCCGATCGCGGCCTGCGTCTGAAGCTTGTCTGGTTCGGTGACCTTTAGTGGCTCATCCTCACCCCAAGCTCGGCCGCAGCCGCTACCACTGGAAACCAGTAGTAAACAGCAAAGGCACTACCTGGGGTAAATCGTGTCATTCAAACCTTCCGTTCAAGAAATCAGAGAAAATGGCCTTGCACTGCCAGAATCGCACCGTTTACTGGATCGCACTGGCGACACTGGAGAATGCATTGTTGGCGTTCGACCCGATCAAACGCACCGTCCCGACAACCAGGACCAGAATGACTGCCAGCATCACGGCGTACTCGGCGATGTCCTGTCCCGCATCTTCCTGCCAAAGTCTTTGGATCAGTTTGGACATTTACTCTCCTCCAAGCCGCTGTCAGTTCTAAACAGGGAGGGACCGAAGTCACACTCACTGGCACCCATGATGCACGCGCCCAAAGGCCCTTGTCAAATGGGAGTCTTATCCAATACAAGATGAGCCTGAAGGGGAGTTGAGATTCCAACACAAGATGAGCCTGGAGCGGATGGCATGCTGAGGATTGACCATCCATGTGCACGAAGCAGAGAAACTGAGCC
>Ga0187872_10002073_pt1 | contig 18593 bp, 20 predicted proteins | sample June2016WEW_16_4_FD_132973 | JGI IMG/M metagenome (GOLD analysis project Ga0187872, IMG submission 132973) | Peatland microbial communities from SPRUCE experiment site at the Marcell Experimental Forest, Minnesota, USA - June2016WEW_16_40 | ecosystem: Environmental > Terrestrial > Soil >...
ACGGCTGGGTTACAGCTCGGTGAAAATGTCTTTGGCGGATGGGCAGAGAGTTTGGGAGCAGGCCAACGGTTGCTCACCCACCCTTTCGGTCGTTCGGGTGCTTCAGGGGGGACGCTCCGGGACTCTCGAACTGAAGGCGCCTTCCTGCGTAGCTGACGCTGATCCGGCCCAAAGGACGCAGGCATGCGAAAGGGCCTTCTGCCCGTGCGTTTCGGACACTACAGTGTTCGAGATTGTCAGCGAGTTACTGGCGGAAGGCTGGGTCAACGCAGCCAACAAGTTAAGCAATGGAAATCAAGCTCCTCTAAGATTTGATACAAAACTCTCCGGGCCGAGGGGCCGGTTGCCACGCCGGTTTCTGCGTTTGTCTGCGCCCACGCCGGGTCCTGAGGCCGGCCCTAAGCCAGCCGGTCCTCCTTTGGGGACAGTCCGATAGTCTTATTGCTGGCTGGCGGGCTCCGGTGTCCCGGCCTTTTCTTCCGGCGCGTTAGCAGTGCGACGCGCTACCAGGGCGAGTCTTGTGATGAGGGCTCTTTGGAGCGAATGTCCGTGCCGAGCTTCATTTCATTCATGGCTTGTAAGGAGCGGTGCCGTTGGCGTCCACCTGGTAGCCCCACTGTTTGATGTAGATGTCGCCGGGCAGGAAGTCGTCGTGCCGCTCCTTGAGTTTGCGGCTGAGCGTGGCGTCAAGCCTGCTCTGCAACCTGGAGTACTTCGGCTGGTTCGCCAGGTTGTTCGTCTGGTACGGGTCGGTCCGGTTGTCGTAAAGCAGCCAGGGGCCGTTCAGGTCGCGCACGTAAGTGTAGCGGGTGGTGCGCAGGCCGCGGTATTCCTTGCCGCCGTTCCGGCGCATCCATTCCTCGAAGGGCGCGGCGCAGAGGATTACAGTCGCTCCATCCCCCGGGTTCTCCCCGCCGCGAAGGCAGCCGCTATAGTCAAGCCCCTCGACGCTTTTTGGAATCGGCAGGCCGCACAGCCCAAGCAGGGTGGGCATCAGGTCTTCCGAGTTGATCGGAGCATCGAGTTGACGCGCCCTGACACCAAGACCTTTCGGCCAGTGCAGGAGCAGCGGGACGCGGATGGATTCATCAAACCCCTGCCGCCGTTCGCGCGGGATGAACTCGGAACGGCCATGACCATCCACATGCCACTTGCCGATGTAACCGGTGTCGTAGCCAGCGGCGCGCAAGACTTTCGCCAGCGTGACCGCCTCGGGGTTGAGCGGCACGTCGTTCAGGAAGACGCCGTGGGTGAGGGGCCGTTGCCCGGTCAGGATCGAGGCGCGGGTGGGCGAGCAAACGGGCAGGCCGGCGACGGCGTTGACGAAGCGGACGCCCTCGCGCTGGAGGCGGTCGAGGTTGGGGGTCTTGATGTCCGGGTTGCCCGCGAAGCCGAACGCTTCAGCGCGCCACTGGTCGGCGATAACAAAAACAATGTTCGGCGGGCGGGTGGCGGCTTGGACTGCGCTGGTTGCGAAAGCCAGCGCCATGAACGCCGTTGCTAGTCCGTACCAGAAGACGCGCAGCTTGGCGGTGTTCACATCCACCATGTGAGTATGGATTGATCCATTTCCCACCCGTCAGTTCAGCAGTTTCAGAGTTGAAGTACTTGCCGAAGCGAGCTTTCAACGAGAATAAAGTCACTTCGGGACAGTCTGCCCGTGGTGCGGGTAAAGCGACTCTTGTCAACAGCTCGCACCTGGTCAATGACCGCAACCGAGTCAGGACCGGCGCTTGGAACAGCGACGACAACCGGAGGGGCGGATTCTGGCGAAGCACTCAGGGGCACAACAACCGGCGTTGACCGCTTACTATTCAGCCAATCCGCGGACACTATCACGCATGGCCGATGTTTCTTGATTTCCCGGCCTTTGGCTGGGTCAAGATTGACCCACCAGATTTCACCACGCTTCGGATTCATTGAGGTTTTCCCAGTCCTTGGTGTCCAACCTCAATGAGTTGGCTTTTTCACAAGCAGCTTTCAGGTCAGTCTCAGCCGACTGAATCTCACGCTCAAGCAAACGAGATACCATTGGCGACCGTTGTCCCGTTGGAACAGAGGCTTTGAATCTCAGCGCCACTGGCGCCGGTATGTCAAAGGTCATTTTCATACCACACACCATACTACCACTTGCCGCCTATACCAGCCCTTTTTCAGCCCCACAAAGAGACAAGACTAGTGGTTGACCCCTTTGCTCGTGAACCGGTAAGCGCCGGATTCGACCGCAAGCACGACTCGGTTTCCTTCCGTGCGCAGGAACTTCACTCCTTTCGCCTGCGTCAGCTCTTTCCCGCTCTCGGTGATGCTCCCGGCATCGCGCGCGGGCAGATAAACCGTCGCGGTGGTGTTCGCCGGAATGGTCACCTCCAGCTCGAAGCGCCCGTCCTGGACCTGCCATGCGCTGCTGATGCGCCCGTGGATGGAATCGTAATGCGCGCGGACCCAGTCAATGGGTTTCTGGTCGGGATTGCTGTCCGGCGACGGCGGGGTGGGCCGGATGATGATGCGCTGGTAACCCGGCCCGTCGGTTTGGATGCCTGCCAGTTGCGAGACCATCCATTCGCAGACCGCGCCGAATGAGTAATGCGCGAAGGAGTTCATGGCGGCATTCTGCTCGCCGCCGAAGCCTTTATCCTTGGTGAAACTGTTCCAGCGCTCCCAAATCGTCGTGGCGCCCTGCTCGATTTCATACCCCCACGACGGGTATTTCCGGCTCTGCAAGAGGCGCACCGCGAGATCGTGTTGGCCGGTGGCCGACAGGACCGGCAACAGTGGCCGGGTGCCGAGGAAACCGGTGCTCATCCGTGTGTCGTTATCCCGAATCTTCTTCGCCAGCCGCGCTCCCGCCGGTGCGCGCAGGTTGGCCGGCAGCAAATCCATGTAGAGGGCGAGCGCATAAGCCGTTTGCGTGTCCACCGCCAGCGCGCCGTCCGGCTTCACATACTTTTGGTTGAAGGCGGATTTGATCCTCCCGAACAGCTCGCAGTACTCGGCCGCCTCTCGTGTTTTGCCGATGGCCTGCGCCATCTCGGCCATCAGCTTCGTCGAGTAAGCGAAGTAAGCCGTGTCAATGTATTCGAGGGGCGTCTTCTCGTTCACGGCCAGCCAGTCCCCCCACTCGTTGCCGTGGGCCACGCCGAGGAAACCCTTGCTCTCGCTCTGGCGCCACTTAATGAAGCGGGTCATCGGCTCCCAGCAGCGCTCGATGATCCGCGTGTCGCCGTATGCCTGCCAGATCGTCCACGGGCAAATCACCCCCGCGTCGCACCAAGCGGTGCCAAAGTCCCACCCATGCTGAAAGGGAAATGGCGCATAGCCCGGGAAGGCGCCGCTGGGCCGCTGGGATTCCATCAGCTCCCGCAGCCATTTGCTGTAGAACGCCGCCACGTCCGCATTGTAAGTCGCCGCGCTCACATAAATCTGGGCATCACCCGTCCACCCGAATCGTTCGTCGCGCTGCGGGCAATCGGTCGGCAGATCAATGAAGTTGGCGCGCTGGGTCCAGACGATGTTCTTGAACAGCCGATTGACCATGAGGTCGGAGCACTCGAAATCGCTGGCGAGGGGGGTGGCCGAATGCAAGACGATGCCGGTGATCGCATCGAGGTCAGGTTTGCCGGGGTAGCCGGTCAGTTCGACGTATTGGAAGCCGTGGAAGGTGAAACGCGGCACGTAGCTCTCGCCGTTCGGGTCGCCGCGCAAAACATAGAAATCCGTCGCGCGCGCCTTGCGCAGGTTCTCGGTCATCAGACGGCCATCGGGGTGCAGCATCTCGCCGTAGCGCAGGCGAATCTCCGTGCCAGCCGGGCCTTTGACCTTCAGCCGCACCACACCGGCGAAGTTCTGGCCCAAATTGAAGATGTAGATGCCGTTGGCCGGCGAAGTCACCGCGATGGGTTTGATTTCCTCGATCGCCCGCACCGGCACGCCGGGGAACGCTTCGAGCTTGGGCGGACGCTTGAAGCCGAGGTCCGTCTCGCGGCCCTCGATCTTCGGCTGTCCTCCCGGAGCGGGATTCTGGTACTCGTAGAACTTTGCTTTCACCCGCCCATTGTCTTCCGCCCGGATCGCCGCCTCCCACTGGCGGTCATCGAAGCCGGGCTTTGACCAGCCGGGCATCTCCCGGCGCGCGTCATAACGTTCGCCCATGAGGAAATCCGCCTCTTGAATCGGCCCCGCCCCGCTCACCTTCCAGGCGGTGTCCGTCACAATCCTCTGCCGCGAACCGTCCGCGTACTCGATTTCGAGCTGCACCATCAACGCCGGCGTCTTGCCATAGGTGTAACGCCCGATAGCCTCGGTCCCGATGGTCGTCAGCAGGCCAAACCCGACATAGCCCGAGTACCAGCCGTCAGCCACCCACGCGCCGAGGGCGTTTACGCCCGGCTTCACCAGCGCCGTCACGTCATAAGTGTTGTAGTAGGCGCGCTGGTGATAATCCGACCAGCCCGGCGCAAACCACGCCTCGCCCACCCGCTCGCCGTTCAGATGCAATTCATAAATGCCCAGCGCCGTGCTGTAGATCGTCGCGCGGCGGATGGCTTTCCCGGCGGCAAACTCCTTCCGATACTGCCGTGCCGGCGGCAGGAAGAGCGGCTGCGCAAACCGGTGCACGGGTGTCGTGTCCCGGAAGCTGATGTATTGCGCCTTCCAATCGCCCGCGTGCAGCAGCGCCAAGGCCCACGTCGCCCGTTCGCTCCAGGCTGACGCTTTGCCGTCCTTGTCCCAGACCTTGACCTTCCAGCAGCAACGTTGCTGCGAGGCCAGGGTCTTGCCGCCATAGACGATGCCGGTCGTCTGGTCGCTGGGCGCCTTCCCGGAGTCCCACAAATCGCCCCGGTCTTGCCGGAGCAGGCCCTCGTCGCTTGCGACCAGTATCTGGTAAGCGGTTTGTCTCTGGCCCCGCTGGCCGGACTCGACTACCCAACTGAGGCGCGGACGCTCCTCATCAATGCCCGGCGGATTGACCAAGTACTCGCACCGGAGCTGAGTTGGCGTCAGGCCAAGCCCAGCCGCCACCGCCTCCCCCGCCGAAGCAACGTTCTGCGCCAATGCCCCCGCCAGTAAAAGGCAGCACCCGACTGCGCCAAAACGCCTGCGAGTCTTCACAAAACAACAATCTCTGAGCACGTTCAGCATGAGAAACATTCAGACTCGATCTGGTCGTGCCGCATGGAATGGTACTTCTACTCCATTCAACACTGGCACTTGACGCCATTATTTGACACCCAGCCGGCTTCCGCAAGTGTTACCCTTGTGCCGGGCGGGAGTTGAAAAGGTGAGAAGCTCACCGCGCGAGGGGTGGTCGAAAGTCCATGCTGTCGAAAGTCCATGCTTGACAACCTGCCCGTATTCTGTATCTTACCCCCCGACACTGCGGGATGCTCCGCCGTCTCCCGCCCAGGGACTGGGCGGCAGAAGAAGGGACGGGAGGGCGAGCGTCCCTTGAGCCTTTGGGGGCCTGGTCCAGGGGCTGGGCGCGAGAGCAGGAGGAGGCTCGCAACAGGCTTGCATCTGGCTTGCAACGGGCTTGCAACGGGCTTGCAACGGGCTTGCATCAGGCTTGGAACAGGCTTGCATCAGGCTTGCAACCACAGAGCGGCAACGGTATTGCCCCAGTGCTGCCCGCTTGCTGCTCTGGGGCTACCACCCCGTTCCTCTGGCCACTCAGCCTGCAAAACACGCCCTTCCGCTCCTGTCAACCGCCCGCCCTCACCTCTTAACCGATCAACTCATTCGATCTATCAACTATCAACTGCCTCAACCCCCTCCGGCGGCGGCACGTCCGCGAAGGTCTCCTTGGAATCATCTTGCCAACTGCCGAACATCTGCCGGGTTCGGATAAAGACCCGCTGCCCAACGGGCGGCACGCCAAACCTCTGCACGTACAGGTCGGTAATCTCACTGTAGCCCCGCACCGGCGGCGGCAGCCGGCCAATAATGGCGAACTTGTTGCCTCGCGTCCAGATGCCCCTGCCGCACCACGGTGAGGCAAGCACAAACGTGAACTTCGCGGGCGCCCGCGGAACGCTCAGTCGCAGCGTAATCACCTCGCCCCGGTTCAGAATCTCCAGGTCCCCAACCGGATTCGGCTTGATCGTCTCGAACTTGGGCGGTTCCATCTCGACGAGTTGGCCGTGGGAAACCAGCGTGCCGTTGATCTTGCCGAAAAAGTGGCAGACATCCTTGGGACAGGGTATTGCTTTCGGAAGCCGCCTCTTAAACTCCTGGAAGGCAACCACCCAACGCTGGTACTGCGGCTTCGTGAGTTGGCGCCACGCGGCCGCGACGATTCCCGGAGTGCGCTGGACGCCCAGTCGGCCAACCGTCGCGCGCCACGGCCGGCGGGACTTGCTCCGTACGACATGGCCATGCTTGCTGTCGAGATACACCAGGTTGCCGAACGTGCCGGAAAGCCTGTCATTGCGCATTTTCATCTTTGTTCCTCGGGTCGCTGGCCGCCCGCGCTGGCCCTCGCCGGCGCGGCAACCTGCCAACCCAACGCCCCATCAAACCCCCAATCCCGCCCCCGCGCAACCCCTTTTCACTAAAATTCCAGCAACGACTGGCCGCATCTGAACCCTAATTGCACGCCGCCGGAACTGATGGCAGAGTATCCCGAGTCATGAAAACGGACAATCCAATCGAAGAAATCTGGCGTATCCGGGAAGAAATCGCCGCCGAGAATGGCTACGACGTGGACCGCCTGTTCGACGCGATGGAGCGGGAACAGGAGAAGTATGCCGACCGGTTGGTGTATCGTGTGCCCCGCCGCGCGTCGGCGGAATCCAGCACCGTCCTGCGCGAGGAACCGCCAAAGGCTGGCTTTTAATCTCCGCTGGCAGACCCGTAAGAATCGCCTTGCGTCTGCGGGGGGAAAGCGGGATGACTCCCGGGTGGATCAGGCAACGGCTGGAAATGGGAAGCAAGACGCATCTGTCGCGCCTGCTCTGCCGGCAGGGCAGGGAGCGAAGAAAGCAGCGGTGAGCCGGTTAATAAACTATGAACCGACCCCTTTCTGAGTTTCACCACCACAACGCCCAGGCCGACGCCGAAGCCGCCGGACAAGTGGTGCTGGCGATGATGAAACATGTGAACGCAGACACGCCGTCCGAGTTGTTGCAAAGGGCGGGTCTGGAGCCGAGGCGGTTTTGTCAGTGAAACAAAACACAACAAAATAGGCCGCTTGTTTCCTGACAGTAAGAGTGCTAAAAAGGAATCCCGATGCAAGATGACAAAGCCAAAACTGAATCTGAGCTGGCTAACTTTTTCGCCGGATTGGATGCCAGGTTAAACAGTCTGCGGGAGGTGCGAACTACATACGATGAACAGATCGCATTCAACTTCAATATGCTGCGGTTCTTTAATCCCGGAGAAACAAAGATTTCGAAAATTCTAGCCTTTTTTCTAGACCCCACAGAAAAACATGGTCAAAATTCTGCGTTTTTACGAGCATTCTTGGAGCATTTTAACCTGTCAGAAAACATAAACACATTGCTGAGCGCGGATGAAAGAGCATTGGTCAAATGTGAAGATTGCACCAAGGACAACCGCCGGATTGATATAACGGTTTTTTTTGAACATGCCAAGTTCGCGGTCGGAATCGAGAACAAAATCGATGCGAAGGATCAGGATAACCAAGTGCTGGACTACTGCGAGGACCTTGAAAAAAAGACGAGCGGAAATTATATCCTGTTGTATTTATCGCCGGGAGGCTGTGAGCCCTCCGAAAACAGCATTAGCAAGGACACATTTAAGGAATTTGCAGAAGAGAAAAAGATCCGACTCGTCAGCTACAAGGAGGTCGTTGAGTTGCTAAAACAATATGAAACCGTATGCCGCGCGGACAACGTCCGAGGATTTATCCGCCAATTGCAACAGTACATCAAACAAGACATTTTAGGAGAATCTTTTATGGGAGAAACTGATTTCTTTGAAGGGTATCTTCGGAAGCACCCTGAGATAGTCGAGCACACCGACGCACTGCGGAGGGCAATCGATTCCCTGACAATAAAATACTTCGAGGCATTTTGGGGCAAGGTGGCAGAACGCCTGAAGGCCGAAAACATCACTATGGACGTGAAAGGAATGCAGTGGTGCACCTCTCGTTATTCTTGCTCGGATGTCGAGCATTCCGGTAGCCCGTTCGGAGTTTCAGGGGAGCTGAAGAAGCCAGCGGTATTCTATGAGCCCAAAGGCGAACTTTTCCCAGTTTTCATTGCGATAGGACTGGGTATGCCGCGAAACAGTTTGGACCCGGGGCTGAAAAGCAAGGTGGAAAAACTTGAGGAAGAACTAAAGGCCTTTTTCAACGAGGTTGAGGGGCCTGATAAGTGGACTTGGTGCGCTGTAGTGCCCCTACCCCACCCTGAGTTCAATGATAATAAGGCAATTCGCGAATTTCTGGAAAACAAGGATGGTATCCGTGCAGCCAAAGCAGCAGAGGAAATCATAAAATACATCAAAGCCGCTGAATCGCTATGGCGCGAAATCCAACTCCAATAATTAAACCAACATCAAATATGAACTACAACTGTAAGTATTGCGGAACTAAAGCCTCCAGCATCGCCAGCCTGACCGGCTCCACTTGTTCACGCCACCCGGATGGCGCGAACAAAGGCAAACACGCCTTGTATGAGGGAGCCGAGAAGTCCAAATACGACTGCAAGTATTGCGGCACGAGCGCCTCCAGCCTTTCGAGTTTGACCGCCTCCACCTGCTCGCGCCATCCGCTCGGCGCAAACAAGGGCAGGCATGAGCCAGCCCTGTAAAATGCCAAGGCTATCATGCACTCATTCCGTATGGGGCGGAGGAACCCCGCTGGAAATACGTGCCGCTTCAGCCGCATACGATAAGTCTGCTTTCCTTGACTAATTTGCCAACCAGCCCGTATCTGTTCCTTGACCCTGCCGGTGACGGCGAGCCAGCGCGGTCTTATCGGGCGTTTAGGCAGTGAGTGGGAGCGGGGCAAGCAATGCGGAATGGCCGCGACAGGGCGCCATTGCGCGGGCCGGGCCGGACATGGCGTCCCCGCGGCTTATTCAGGCTGGTCGCCTGCTGCGCCGGTTGGTTGAGGCAAGCGGCGCGCCAAGTCGCGCGCGCCGTGCATAACACGCACCGCGTCCAGAGTGTGCTGATCGTGCCGATAGAAAATGAGATGGCGATGAAAAGGCCGGGCGATCAGCCAACACCGCAAGTTGCGCAGCTCGGGATGCTTAAAGTTCCTCCGCCAGCCCAACTCCGGGTGTTCCGCCAGTTTTTCCAGCGCCGCATCCACCTGTAGCAAGTAGCGCCAGGCAACGTCCCCGCCCGCTTGCGTCTCGTACCACCGGAACTGCGCGTCAAGGTCGGCAAGGAAAGCTTCGGACTTGCGGAGCGCCAGGCTCATGAGCCGGTTTTTTCGCGGCGGCAGTGCTCCGCGATGGCATCAAGGTCCCGGCGGGAATAGGGAGTGAACGGCCCTTGCACCCCTTGGAGCAACTCAGCCTCCAACCCGGAACTGTCCTGCTCAAGGTCGAGGTCAACGGGTCCGCCCGATGGCGCATAGCGTTCCAGCTTCACTTTCTTATCGCCGTACGCCAGCACGACTTGTCCGCCCGCGTAGGCTTCCTCGACGAGTCTGCGGAGTTCTGGTTGAGTTGCAGTGACCGTGACAGTCTTCATGCCTTTACCTTAGACCAACGGGCTTGGCGTTTTCAAGCCATTTATGTTGCCGGCCAGCCTGTGTCTGTTCCTCGACCCGGCTGGTGACGGAGAGCCCGCGCGGTTATATCGCGCGTTTATGCAGCGAGCCTACGGGGCGGGGGCGACAATGACTTCGAGGGCGCGGGCGCGCAACGCCTCGACCAGGTCGGCAGGGGCCGCGCTGTCGGTGACAATGGTGTCGGCGGAATCCAAATCACACAGCGGCAGCACTGACTGGCGGCCAAACTTCGTGTGGTCCAGACAGAAGATCACTTTCTGCGAGGCTTTGATCATCGCGTGCTGAATGTCAATGAGCAGGCCGTGGGAGTTGGTGATCCCTTCGACCGAGATGCCGCCGGCGCTCATAATGGCGACGTCGGCATGAATCTTGGAGAAGGTTTCGACGGCGACCGGCCCGACCAGTACGCCTAGGCGCGGATAGATGACGCCACCGGACACCATGATTTCCAGGCGGTTGGCCGAAGCGAACAGATTCGCCACAGGCAGGGAGTTGGTGATGATTTGAGGTGTCTTGCTTTCGAGATAGCGGGCGACGTGATAGACCGTCGTGCCCGCATCAATAATGACCGTTTGATTGGGCTGAATGAGTTCCGCACAGGCGCGGCCAATGGCCTCTTTCTCCGCCAGTTGATGGGTGTCGCGCGCCGAGAAGGTGAACTCGTCAGAACGCGGGGTCACAATGCGCGCGCCGCCGTGGGTGCGCCGCATATTGCCCGCAGCCTCCAAAACGCTCAGGTCCCGGCGCACGGTGGAAACGGAAGCCCCCACCTGCCGGGCGATCTCCTCAAGTGACGCAAATTCAACCTGTTGCAGATATTCCGCGATCCGATGCTGGCGTTCTTCTGGCTGCATTTGGTAGGGAATATGCTACATTCTGAAATATTGTGCAAGATTTATTTGACAACATTCCAGAATCTGTCAAGATTTGCCACAGTTATGGCAGCGAGTAGTCCAGTTTTGCACCGAGCGGTGGTCGAGCACATGGTTCGGCAGGCGGTGTATCAGCGCCTCGGCAAGGCGTTGCCGAAGCCGGCAGCAGCGCCGAACCCGTTGGTGGTGAACGTCAGCGCGCGGCATTGCCATCTGACGCAGGAGGCGGTGGAGACGTTGTTTGGCAAGGGGCGTCAGCTTACGGTCCACAGGTGGCTGTATCAAGAAGGCCAGTTTGCGGCGACGGAGACGCTGACGCTCATCGGCCCGCGCAGCCGGGTGATTTCCAACCTGCGCATTCTCGGGCCCTGCCGGAGCCTGAACCAAGTCGAGCTGTCCTACACCGACGGCATTGCGCTGGGATTCGATTTGCCGCTGCGGATAAGCGGCGACATCAAGGGCACGCTGGGGTGCATGTTGATGGGGCCGGCAGGATTCTTTGAAATGTCCGAGGGCGTGATTCGGGCGTTGCGGCACGTACACATGGCCCCCGATGACGCGTCGTTTTACGGGGTGAAGGCCGGCGACAGCATGAAGCTGAAGATTGGCGGGCCGTGCGGCATTGCGCTCGACAAACTACTAGTGCGGGTGGATAAGAGCTTCAAGCTGGAAGCCCACGTTGATACCGATGAAGGGAACGCCTGCAACCTGCAACCCGGCACTCCGTGTGAACTTGTCAAATAGCCTCTTTAACTCTCAACAATCAACAATCAACCAATAACGAACAAATGAGCGAAGCATTAGGAATGATCGAAACCAAAGGTTACGTCGGCAGCGTCGAGGCCAGCGATGCGATGGTCAAGGCAGCGAACGTCAATCTTATCAAAACCATCCCGATTGGCGGGGGCCTCATCACGATCTTGTGCAAGGGTGATGTCGGGAGTGTGAAGGCCGCTGTTGATGCCGGGTCGAAGGCCGCGTCCAAAGTCGGCGAACTGATCAGTTCGCACATCATCGCCCGCCCGCACGAGGACCTGTTGAAGGCTTTTCTGGGCGAAGCGGCGCTGAAGAGCGCGAAGCAGGTCTCTTAACTATTAACTCTGAACCATCAATTGTTTTATGCCTCAACAAGCAATAGGAATGATCGAATGCAAGGGCCTGTGCGCCCTGCTGGAAGCCAGCGACGCCGCGCTCAAAGCGGCCAGCGTGACGCTGGTGGGGTGGGAGAAAATCGGCAGCGGTTACGTGACCAGCTTCTTCCGCGGCGACGTTGCCGCGGTCAAAGCGGCGACCGACGCCGGGGCCTCGGCGGCCTCGCAGGTTGGCCAGGTCATCAGCGTGCATGTGATCCCGCGCCCACACGAAGGATTGTCCGGGCTGGGGAAATGCCTGCAATGATGTTGGCGAACGGCAAACAGTGATGAGTGATGGGTGATCAGGGGCAGATGGACGACGGACCGCTGCCAACTACCAGTCATCAGTTACCAGTCACCAGTCACCAGTTACCAGTTACCAGGCACCGCGCATGAAGATATTGGTGGCCAATTTAGGCTCGACGTCGCTCAAGTGGCGGCTGTTTGATTTCTCAAACGGCCAGGAGCGCCTTTTGCACAAAGGCGGCTTCGAGCGCGTGGCCGATTATCCGAAGGCGATCGGGGATTGCCTGCTCCAGCTCAAAGACGCCAGCCACATTCAAAGCGAAAGCGACCTGGCGGCGGTTGGTTTCAAGACCATCATGGCGCGCGGCGTCAACGGCTGCGTGCGGCTCGACGAGAGCGTGGTGAAGGCCATGGAGGCGTTCAACGGCATCGCGCCGGCGCACAATCCGCCCTATATCACCGGCATCCGGCTTTTCGCTCAACGGATGCCGGCCATTCCGCTGGTCGGCCTGTTTGAGACGGCGTTTTACCAATGGGTGCCCGCCGCGGCGGTGCGTTACGCGGTGCCGGAAGCCTGGCACGAGCTGGGGGTGCGGCGGTGGGGCTTTCACGGGGCGAGCCACAAGTTTATTGCCGAGCGGTCGGCGGAGTTGCTCGGTCGCGAGGACGTCGCCAAGCGGGCGCGACAGCTTTACGTGGACGGCGACGCGACGCCAGTTCGCCAGCCTGACCTGCGGGTCATCTCCTGTCATCTCGGGGGCAGTTCCTCAATCACGGGCATCCGGAACGGCGTTGCGATAGACACCTGCATGGGGTTCAGCCCGCAGTCCGGTTTGCCGCAGAACAATCGTGTCGGCGACCTCGACTCATTTGCTCTTCCCTTTTTGATGCGCTCGACCGGCCTGACGCTGGATGAAGCGGAAAGACTGATGTGCAAGGAATCGGGCTTGAAGGCTTTGTCCGGCGGCTACAACGACATCCGGGACATCGAGGCCCAGGCGGCTCGGGGGAATGCCCGCGCGCAACTTGCGCTGGATGTCCTCGTGCACCAGGCCCGGCATTGGATTGGCTCACTTTTCCTGCAACTGAACGGCGCGGATGCGCTGGTCTTCACGGCGGGCATTGGGGAGAACTCGCCGGCGATTCGCCGGGCGGTTTGCGACAACCTGAGCGAGCTGGGCATCCTGCTAGACCCGGAGACGAACAACTCGACCCAGGCCACCGAAGCGACCATCAGCGCCCCCGGGTGGCGGGTGAAGGTGATGGTCATCCCGACCAATGAAGAACTGGTCGTCGCCCGCGAAGTGAAGCGCTTCCTGGAAAAACCGGCCTGTGCCCCTTCCGTCGCTCGCGCCGCACGCCCCAAGAAACACGCACCCCTGAGCGCCTGACCACCAATCACTAATCACCAATTACATATCAATCTCTCAACTATTAACCATCAACTAAACAAAGAATATGCCTCATCAAGCTATTGGACTCATTGAAACGCGCGGCCTCGTTGCTCTCGTCGAGGGCACCGACGCCATGCTCAAAGCCGCGAACGTCGAACTCGCCGGCCCGATGACTCAGGTTGGCAATGCCCTGGTCACCGCGGTCGTTGTCGGCGATGTCGCGGCGGTCAAAGCCGCCACTGACGCCGGTGCCCAGGCCATCAAGGCCATCAAAGGCGAACTCGTCAGCGTGCACGTCATCGCCCGCCCGCATTCGGACGTGGACGCGGTGCTGCCGAAAAGGCCCGTGGCGAAGTAATTGTGGGGTGATCGGTGACTGGTAACCGGTGACTCGTCACCGGCTTCTCGCCATCCGCTCACGCATCACGCATCACGTATCAATCCTATGTTTCTTGCCCGAGTCGAAGGTTCGGTAGTCGCGACGAAGAAAGACGCGTCCATGAGCGGTCGCAAGCTGCTGCTGCTGCGCCCCCAGCTTGTGGATGAGAAGGACCCGACGAAGTTCCGCCCCGGCGCGAACACGATCGTGGCGGTGGACAGCGTCGGGGCCGGCATCGGCGAGCTGGTCCTGTTCTGCCAGGGCAGTTCCGCGCGCCTGGCGCCGAACCTCAAAGACGCGCCCGTGGATGCCGTCGTCATCGGCATCGTCGATGTGGTCGATGTGCTGGGCAAACAAGTCTATAGCTCCAAACAGTAAGAGACCCGCTGCGCCGGTGTTTCTGCCGGCCAGTAGCGCAACCAGGTTATTATGAGCGCCATCAACGAAACTCTAATCCGGGATGTGGTCGCGGAAGTCCTTGGCCGTCTGGGACAGGCCCCGCCAGCAAAAGCCGCGCCCGCCCCTGCCACTCCGAAAGAAGTGTGCGCGTGCGGCGGCAATGGCCACGCTGCTGCCGTCACGATTGGCCGCGGCAAACACGGCGTCTTCCAGGATGCCAACGAGGCTTGCGCCGCCGCGCAGGCCGGTTTTTTCCAGCTCAGGCAAAAAGGCGTCGCCGCCCGCGCCAAGGTGGTTGAAATCGTAAAGACCCTGGCGGAGACGAATGCCGCCGAGTGGGGTAGGATCGAACTGGAAGAGACAAAGATCGGGCGGCTGGACCACAAGATCGAGAAGCTCAAGATCATCAAGCTGGTGCCGGGCGTTGAGTGGCTGCATCCCTATGGCCGCAGCGGCGACCACGGCATTACGCTGGAAGAGTACACCCCCTTCGGCGTCGTTGGCGCAATTACGCCCTCCACTCATTCCGTGCCGACTCTGAGCGGCAACATCATCAACATCGTGGCGGCAGGCAACGCGGTCGTGTTCAACGCGCATCCTTCGGCGGCGAAATGTGCCGCCATGGCGGTGCGCGCCTACAATCAGGCGATCGAGCGCGAAGTTGGCATTGAGAACCTCGTCACCATCGTCGAGCAGCCGACGCTTGATTCCTTCAAGGCCATCTGCACGCACGAGGCCGTCCGCTTGCTGTGTGTGACAGGCGGCCCGGCGGTCGTGAAGGCCGCGATGCAGGCCGGCAAGCGTGCCATCTGCGCCGGTCCCGGCAACCCGCCGGTGCTGGTTGATGATAGCGCCTGCATGAAGCGCGCCGCCAAGTTCATCATCCAGGGCGCCGCTTACGACAATAACCTGCTCTGCATTGGGGAGAAGGAGGTCTTCGTGCTGGACACGGTCGCCGACCAGCTCATGGCCGAGCTGGAGAAGGCCGGCGCGGTCCGCCTCAACTCGGCTCAGCTCGAGCGGTTGACCAAGGAGGCGTTCACCTTCATAGAGGGCCACGGCGCGGGCTGCCCCGAACCGGTCATCAACAAGGCGCTGATCGGCAAAGACGCCGCCGTGCTGGCCAAAGCCGCCGGGGCGAGCGTGCCCGACAAGACCGAGCTGCTCTTTGCCGAGACCGCCAAGGACCATGTGTTTGTGAAGGAAGAACAGATGATGCCGTTCATCCCGATCGTGCGGGTGAAGACCGTCGAGGAAGGCATCGAAGCCGCGCTCGTCGCGGAGCACAATTACAAGCATACCTCAATCATCCACTCGCACGACGTCGAGAATATGACGGCTATGGCGCGCGCGCTGGACACGACGCTGTTCATCAAGAACGGCCCCTGCATGGCCGGCCTGGGCTTGGGCGGGGAGGGTTATCTGAGCTACTCCATCGCGACGCCCACCGGCGAAGGCGTGACCAACCCGCGCACCTTCACCCGCGTCCGCCGCTGCGTCATGGTGGACAATCTGAGGATTTACTGAGCATGAGCACGCTAGAGAAACGGAGTGTTGGAGCGCTGGAGTGTTGGAGTATTGAAACCCATCACTCCATCACTCCATTACTCCATTACTCCATTCCTCCACCACTCCACCACTCCACCACTCCGCTATGTTGCTAGCTCGCGTTGAAGGCAATCTGACGGCGACCCGCAAGCATCCCAGCCTTGAGGGCTGGCGGCTGATTATCTGCCAGCCGATCAGCCAGGCGGGCGAGGCGGAAGGCGTGCCGCAGGTCGCCATCGACGCCCACGGCGCGGCCCTGCATGAACGCGTGATTATTTCCTCCGACGGCATGGCGGCCCGCAAAGCCGTGGGCGACGAGAAAAGTCCCGTCCGCTGGATGATCACCGCCATCGTGGACGAAACCACACCCGCATGAGACTAGGCACTGTCATTGGCCGCGTGACGCTCAACCGAACCGTCCCGGCCCTCATCGGCGCGCGCTGGCTGATTGTCAGCCCATTCACACGGGAGCATTTTCAGCAGGGCGCGGACGCGCCGCGCGGCTTGAGCAAAGACCCCAGCCTGGTGGTGTATGACGATTTGGGCGGCGGTGTAGGCCAGACCATTGGTTTCATCGAAGGCCGCGAAGCCGCCTCGCCGTTCGGCCAACCCACCCCCATTGATGCCATCAACGGCGCGCTGGTGGACCACATCTTTTACAACCCCTACAGCAAATGAAACAAGTCATCAGCGTTAGAGATTTGGAAGAGATGCTGCGCCACGGCCAAGACGTGCGCTCCCTGCCCGCCGACGCTTTGCTCACGCCTTCGGCGCGCGATTTCCTGCGCGAGCTTGAATCTTCCGGCAATCACAGAGGACGGTTCGGCGAAAGTGCCAGGCTCTCCAGCCCGGCCACGCCTGTCACTGCAAAGAGTTCAAAGGCCGACCTCGAAGCCTTCTTCAACTCGCCGCCCATCCACGCGCTCAAGCTGCAAATCTGTGACATTGGCCGCCGCATGTGGCAACGCGCCTACGTGGACGGCAACGGCGGCAACATCGCCATCCGGGTCGGCGAGGACATCGTCCTCTGCACGCCCACGCTGATTTCCAAAGGCTTCATGAAGCCGGAGGACCTGTGCCTGGTGGACCTGGAAGGCAATCAACTGGCGGGCACAAAGAAGCGCACCAGCGAAATCCTGATGCATCTCCAGATTATGAAACGCCAGCCGCGGGCGGTTGCCTCGGTGCACTGTCATCCGCCCTACAGCACGGCGTTCGCGGTCGCAGGCGTCGAGCCGCCCACCTGCATGATCCCGGAGTTCGAGGTCTTCGCCTCCGTGGCGATTGCGCCCTATCGCACCCCGGGCACACCGGAGATGGGCCAGCTTGTCGGCGACCTCGTGGATAAGCACAACACTATCCTCATGGCCAACCACGGCGTGGTCGCCTGGAGCCACAACAATGTCGAAGACGCCTATTTCAAGATGGAGATTCTTGAGGCCTATTGCCGCACCGTGCTTGTGGCCTCGCAACTGGGCAAACCGGTCAAGACCATGACGCCGACGCAACTGCAGGACCTGCTCAAGATCAAGCAGAACCTGGGCATCCCCGACCCGCGCTTCGGCCTCAAGGAATGCGAGCTGTGCGACAATGCCGAGTGGCGTCCGGGCGTGACCTGCGCCGTGCCGGACGGCTCTGCCGGGGACGGCAGCGCCTCCGCCGCGCCTGACGCCGAGGCCGAGGCATTGGTTCAGGCCATAACGGACCAGATCATGAGCGGGGCCAAATGAAATCACTCGACACCAAGCTGGCGGAAGTCAAAGCCAATCCTGCCTCCCGCGCCTTCATCATTGCGGATGCAAAGGACGCCGACATGGCCTTTGGCGTGCGGGCGCCGGGTCCGCGCTCCTATCTCTCGCTGCGCGGCGAACGGCCCGCGCGGTTCTCGCCCGAAGTCTGGACACGCGAGGAGTATGGCTACCGCAATCTGCCCGAGTTCCTCGACATCATCCGCGAAGTCGTTCACCAGGGGCTGGTGGACATCATGCTGATGTCCGCCTACGTGAACGAGCAGCTCACAATCAAGGAAGGGTTGTTCCGCAACTCCCACGTCACCCCCGCCGCGCGCGCCAACGACACCACCGATGTCTGGGCCGTGCGCCACGGCTGCTACACCCGGGAGCCGGCCCAGCCGTTCCGCACCGCGACCATTGACCAAATCCAGTGCGGCAAGATCGAGTGCGACCGCACCACCGACGACTTCCCCGGCGCCAACCTCGGGCTTTACTCCGTCACCTTCGTCAACGACCTCGACCAGGACCGCGAGACGCTGCTCGCCTTCAAGAAGTTCCGCGAGGAAGCCGAGCGCAAGAAGTTCCGTTACTTCCTCGAAGTCTTCGACCCCAACGTCAACAGCGGCATCCCGCCCGAGAAGCTGGGCGAGTTCATCAACGACAACATCGTCCGGGCGCTCGCCGGCGTGCCGCAATCCGGCCGCCCGCTCTTCCTGAAGATCGTGTATCACGGCCCGCGGGCGATGGAGGAGCTGGCGCAGTTTGACCCGAACCTCGTTGTGGGCATTCTCGGCGGCAGCGCCGGCACCACCTGCGACGCCTTCCGCTTGATTCACGATGCGCAGAAATACGGCGCGCGTGTCGCCCTCTTTGGCCGCAAGATCAACCACGCCGAGCATCAACTGGCATTCATCGAAATGCTCCGCCTGATCACCGACGGCAAGCTTTCACCCGAGGAGGCCGTCCGCGCCTACCACGGCGTCCTCCAGGCAAAGAACATCAAGCCCAAGCTGCCGCTGGAGAAGGACCTCGAGCTGACGGACCAGGCGATGAGTTACGACGGCACCGCCGCCTCCCGCCCTGCGCCTCCATCCTCCATCCTCCCTCCTCCCTCCTCCTCTCCTCGCCCCTCGCCCCTCGCCCCTCGCCCCTCGCCCGTCCCTCGCCCCTCGCCCCTCGCCCCTCA
>Ga0187872_10002074_pt1 | contig 18585 bp, 21 predicted proteins | sample June2016WEW_16_4_FD_132973 | JGI IMG/M metagenome (GOLD analysis project Ga0187872, IMG submission 132973) | Peatland microbial communities from SPRUCE experiment site at the Marcell Experimental Forest, Minnesota, USA - June2016WEW_16_40 | ecosystem: Environmental > Terrestrial > Soil >...
GGGCGCGCAGCCATCGGATGCGAGACGGCGAGTCCCACCAGGCGCGGAGGTCGGCAAGCGACCAGATCATCTGTACTGCTCCATTCGGGCGATGACCTGCGCCGCATAGTCGGCATTGGCACCGCCGTTCCAGAGCGCGAGCGCGTGGTCGATTTCCCCGACGCCCGCCGCGAGCTTGGCGGCGAGGACTGCGCAGCCGATGTCGAGACCAGTCGCGGGGTCGCACAGCGCGCTGAGGAATTTCCCGGCGAAGCCGCGCTCGCGCGCGACCTGTCCCATCACCTGCATCAATCCCCAAGAGATCGAGCGCGCGATTTCCTCCGTCGGCGGGAGGCCGAGCGGTGCGACGTAGCGCGTCCGGAACGCGGGCTCGTAGCGGATGGCGTGAGTGTCCCACGCGGATTCCTGCTCGACGACGGCGCAAACGAGCGCGGGGTCGAGCGCGTGCTTCGACGCGGCGGCGCGGGCGAGCGAGATGAGATCGGGAGTGGGTGACATTGCTTGCTGGCGTTGGTTCGGCGCGCGACTGCAAGGTCGACTACCCGCCACGGCGGGTGCGGAAGGCGCACATGCTGCGAGAGAAGCAGCGCAAGGGTCGGCTAGCCGCCGTCGCAACTTCTAGCGCCGGAGTTGAAGTTTCCGCCTTGTGGGGATAGGATTGCCGCAGAAATCTGCCACCGGCCCCTTACCTGGAAGTTCTCGATGACGTTTGTGGAGGACTTGTGCCGGCTTACAACGCCGCCGCTTTTGCATTCGACGTATGCATTGGCATTGGCGTCGCTCTCGTTGTCTACGTGTTGCTCCAAAGCAGCTTGCGGAAACTACTAGACAGAGTGATCGACGTGCCCGATGGCACGAGGTTCTATCTCCGCGCCCTCCTGCTGATCCTTCTCTCCGTGGCGCTCAACAAGGTGATAACCGGCGTGCACATGAAGCCCGACGCTCATTTCATGGAATATGTGTGGGCCGTCGCTTCCGATATCTCGGGAGTTTTTGGGAACCTTTTCGTTGTCCTTCTTGTTTATCTGGGATTGATGACAGTTCTGGTTGTGGTGTTGAAGCCAAAGAATGCGAAATGACCAGTTTCTGATCGCTTCCTATTGCCTTACGGGCTTGGTCTGTTTGTGCCTCGCTTTGGCTGCCTACCTGTGGCTGCGCCGTCCGGCCGAACGGATTTTCAGCGCGCTCCCCCGGCGGGATTGGGGAAACGTTATGAAGAAGTCGTTTCCCGCCAGTACGATTCTCCTGGCGCTTTCGGGGTTCATGTCGGTCAGCTACTATGGATGTTCGAACCGCACCTACAACAATATCGTTTCCGACCGTGCCTACATCATTTCCGTGAACCAACAGCAAGTCGCGACGGCCCTTTCGTCGATTGTCGTCGCGCTTTTCGTTTGGGCCGCGATGATCCTCCTATGCCTCTGGAGCATTCGTGGCGAACAAGCGAAAGAGGGACCCACCGACCAAGACCAAGACTGACGGCGTGCGGTATCGCGGACGCTGCGGAGTCGCGATCAGTCGGGCGTGCGGCCGTTCAGGTCGATCCAGCGGATGGGCGGGAGCGGGGAGCGTTCAATTCCCTGCTCCTCGCAAAGCCGTTCGAGGCGCTCGTAAATGTGCGGCAGGTGATTCGTCGCCATGTCGTGAACGAAGACGCGCGTGAGCTCGTCGTTGCGGATGCGGCGGTAGAGCCAGCGGAGAAAAACCACGAAGTGCGCGATCGCGGCGATGGCGACCGTGGCCCAATAGGGATCGAGAAGTGTGCGCATGGGAAGAAAGTGGCTAGTGGCGAATGTAGGGCCCTGACTTGTCGGGGCAAATTTCCGCAGTGCCTCGCACACGAAATCGCCGGCAAGATGCCGGCGCTACGTACGTCGCCGGGCGCGGCGGTAAGGCCGCCCTTCGACAGGCTCAGGAAACGACGCCGGGCACCCGCCGCGGCGGGTGCCCCTACGGGAGAAACAGCAGATTCCTCGCCGCCGTCCAAAACCTGGCCGGGCTCGGAATGACAACGGGAAGGCCTTCACCCGAACAGCGAGGCAATGCCGGAGCCGAGGCCGAACATGCTGCCGAGTCCGCTGCCGGAGCTGCCGGAGGCGCGCTGGCGGACGCTGAGTAATTGCGCGGGGACGCCCATCGCTTTGCCGAGCAGATTCGTGTCGATGCCGTAGGTCTGCCCGAGCGCGTTGAGGCCGGCGAGCTGTTCCTTCAACTGCTGATTCGCGAACGCGATCTGGTTCTGCTGGGCCTGGCTGGCGTCGGTTTGCGCCTGCTCGCGGCCAAGTTGCGCGAGCGTGTCGCCGTACCCGGCGGAGTTGTTGGTGGCGGCGAGGCGATTGGCGGCGCGCTGGCGCAGCGCGTCGAAGTGATGGCGGACTGCTGCTGCGGCGTGTAGCCCTGGCTGTAGCAGGCTCGTGATCGTTGGCATCATCAGCGAACGGTCCTGCTGGCCCTGCTGGTCGGATTGCGAGATGAGCTGGTTCTGCTGCGCGAGCTGCTGGTCGGTGAGCGCGCGCGTGGTGCGTTGTGCTCCGCGGGACATGGGACCTCCGTGAAAGATCAAAAATGGAAATTCGAAAAGCGAAATTCGAAAACGGAAAAACCTCGGCGAGCTCCGCGGTTCTCGGTGTCCTCTGTGTTTGGCCTCCCTTAAGGCAAGCCGAAACGCGGACCACAGAGTTCACAGAGAAGGCACAGAGACACGGAGAATCGGCGCTGTGACGAGGCATCCCCTGCGCCGAGATTCATGGCGCGTGCTCCCTCGGCGGCGGATGCGGGAGCGAGCCGACGCAGCGAATCCAGCCGACCAGCGAGCCTCGGTGCGCGCAGCCAGACTGCTGTCGCGGCGGCGCGGGCCCGGGAACGATCGCCGCGGCCTGATTCGACGGCGCGCTCTCGGCGCCGCTTAGCACGGCCGTAACTTGGTAGCAGTAGGTTCCAGGCGCGACGCCGGAATCGGTGAAAGCTGGTCGCGCTTACGGCGGAGGAGTTCAGCAGCGTGAACGTGCCGGAACAGCCGGGCGAGCGGTAGACGTTGTAGGTGAGCGACGGATTCGCGGCGGCGGATGCGCTGGCGGCCCACGTGAGCGCGACGTTGTGCGACTGCGCACGGGCGGGTGTTGCGGCGAACGCGACGAGCGCGAGTGCAGCGAAAGCGAGGGCGAGTATTTTCATGGCCGTTTCTTGTAGCGCCGGCATCTTGCCGGCGAATTTTTCATGCCGCCCGCGCGGACCGAAACGGCCGGCTGGAAGCCGGCGCTACGACCGATCGCGGAGGCGGCGGCAGTACGGCGTCCAGGCGTCGTCGCGAATCCAGCCGAGCGATTCGAGGCGGCGGCCGAAGCGGCGCGCGATCGGCGGCGGGAGCCAGGCGTGCGCATCGTCCAGGCCGCGCGCGAGAAGGTCGCGTTCGCCCGCGCGATGCAGCGCGAGCAGTTGTGCGTAGCGCTCGCGCGGCCCCGAGCTGTCGTGGCGGCGATTCTCTGCCCCGCCTGTGCCCAGAGGGCTACCGCGGGCAGGCCCGCTCGCGCCGCCGTCGGCGTGATCGACGACCAGGTACATCTCGCACGTGAGGCGCGCGAGCGAAGCCATCACAGTGCGGCCATCGTCATCTTCGACGACGAGCTTCGAGACGAAGATCGGGTCGGCAAGGTCCGGGAAGGCGTAGTCGAAGCCCTGGCGCGCGTGCATGCGCCGCAGTGCGTCGAGATCGGCTTCGGTGTATTCGCGGACGAGCACTAGGGCAGCGAGAAGGTTATTTCGAGGAGTGGCTTTTCAGAGACCGAATGTCCTGGCGGACTGCGAAGTCTTTCATAACGACCTGAATTTTTCGCACCTTTGAGAAATCCGCGGAAACATCAACTTCTCCCGCAAGCTCGAACGGGCTTTCGGCTTTCCCTTCCTTCTCAACTACGGCGAAATCCTGGAAGAAGGAAGAATCTACTGCGGCCGCTGCGACGCGGATGGACGCGTCGACTTTCGTATTCCAGGAGGGATCATTGTCCACGGAAATATTCCAGCCGATCGGCACATCTAGAATTTGGGCGATTCGCCCGGACGTCACGTCGAAGTGGAAACCCACAACTCGCTCCCCCGCGCCGATATGCAGTGCGGGCAGGGAGACCGAGACGAATTGGCCGTCAGGAGGCTCGGCCCCCGCCGGTCCGTCCGCCTCCCCAGGGACAAGCAATAGGAGTGCGGTCACAGCGGCCGCCAAACGCAGAACCGATCTCTCGCGCTTATTCATTTGGCACCGTCACAGTCATATCGATCTCGTAACCGTCTTTCCCTGCTCATCCTCGTGAGTGTATGTCACCGTCACAGTCTGTCCAAGCTTAACTATCGCTTCGGAGCCGCGAGCGCGTTCGGCTGCGCGTCCGTAAGCCGGATTCATGTAAAACCTACCGTTGATAAAAGGCATCTCTGTTGTCCACTTCGGTTGCGGAATTCCCGGATCGTCAGAACACGCGGTGGCGGAGGAGCGGGTGGACGCGGGCGACAGACTCGGCGGCGTCGAATGTGGTGGCGCCGGGCGCGACGCCGTGCGGCGCAAGCGCGGCCTGCGCGGCGTCCGGGATCGGCTTTTGCGCGAGCGGATGGGGCAGCGGGTGGAATGCGGCGTCGTCTTCGAGCGCGAGGTGCACGCCTTCGTCGGCCTCGATGAGGACGAGGATCCGCTTCGTGTCTGTCTTGGTGGCCACGTCACCCGGCGTGTCATCCCGAGCGAAGTCCCGCGCAGTTTTGCTTTCCCCCTGGCCTTCAGGGGCGCGGGACGGAGTTCGAGGGATCTGCTTTTGGTTCCCGTCGCGGAAGGCAACAGCAGATCCCTCACCGCAATCCGCAAAAGGCGCGGCTTGGTTCGGGATGACACCGTCGTTGGTGGTCGCGTCGAGAACAATGAAGTGCGAATTCGCGAAGCGCGCGGCGTGGCGCTGCCAATCGCCGAGCGTCGTCATGTAGTAGGCTTTGCCGATCATAGAGAAGCCGAAAATTGAAATTCGAAGGCGCAATTCTAAGAGAGATCCCTCAGCCGGCCAGAAGCAACATCGCAGGCTTCGGGATGACGATCCTAATCGGATCGTTACTTGAACTGGTCGTCGATTTCGACCTGATAGCCGGCGGCGAGGCGGTTGGTCTCATTGGCCATGCCGACGACGGCCATCAGTTCGTGGAACATAGCGTCGGTCATGCGGCGTTTGCGCGCCGCGGCGGTGTGGGACGCGATGCAGTAGCCGCACTGGTTCGTCACGCTGACGGCGACGTAGATCATTTCCTTGGTCAGCGGATCGAGCGCGCCCGCCGCCATGATCTGCTTGACGGATTCCCAGGTGCGCTTGAGTGTGACCGGATCGTTGGCCAGCACCTTCCAGAAATTGTTGACCCAGTCGGTCTTGCGCGTCGTCATGATGTCGTCGTAGATGGCGCGCACCTCGGGACTGGCGTTCGCGTATTCGATCGACGATTGGCTGCCCATGTCGGCTCTCCTCGGTAATTCTGTTCGAGGAACTGATAGCGGTCACCTATGGTAGCCTGAGCAGCGCCGACAGACTAATTCTGGGATGCGACACTGGCGGAGGGAAACGTGATCGAAAAAGAGATCGAAATTCGGATGGCGGACGGAACGTGCGACGCGGTTCTTTACTACGAAGACGACGGCCGGCGGCGCCCGGCCGCTATTCATCTGCCGGACATTGTCGGGATTCGCCCGTCGCACCGCGAGATGGCGCGGCGGCTGGCCGGGCAGGGGTACGTCGTGCTGCTGCCGAACCCGTTCTATCGAACGGCGCGTTCGCCGGTCTACGAGTTCGAGCCGAAGTTCCCGGAGGAGCGCACGATGAAGCGGATGGGCGAGCTGGCTGGGCCGCTGACGCCCGAGGTGATGGAGCGCGACGCCGCGAGCTACGTGAATTACCTCGCGGTGCACGATTCGGTGAGCAACACGAGAATCGGCGTGGTCGGATACTGTTTCACGGGCGCGATGGCGCTGCGCACGGCGGCCGCGCGGCCGGACCGGATTGGCGCGGCGGCGTCCTTTCACGGCGGCGGGCTTTTCACCGACACGCCGACGAGCCCGCATCTCGTCCTGCCGCACATTCCGACGTCCAACGGCCCGCGGCTCTATTTCGGGCACGCGGTCCAAGACCAATTCATGCCGCAGCCGGCGATCGATAAGCTCAACGCCGCGCTCGCGGCCTGGGGCGGCAAGTACGAAAGCGAAATCTACGACGGCGCGTACCACGGTTGGACCGTGCCGGACAGCCCCGTCTACAACAAGCCGCAGGCCGAGCGCGCGTTTGCGAAGCTCACAGCCCTATTCGCAGCGACGCTGAAGTAGCTGCCGCGCTTCGCATACAGCGAGTCACGAGTCACCACTTGCGCGTGTCGTCTTTCGTGCGGATCGCCGACATTCGCGCCGTCAGAGCGCGGAGCATCCACGGCGCGAAGCGTTCGATGGCGACGAGCACTTTGCCGTGCCCGGTGACGATTCGCTCGCGCTTGCCGCGGGCGACGGCGCGCAAAATTTCGCGCACCGCTGTCGGCGTGCTCACGATGAGCCGCGGAGGAATCGGATCCTTCGAGCCGGCGTGCAATGTTCCGTGATTGTCCGTGATGCGGATGTCGCTGGCGACGAAGCCCGGGCTGAGGAGCGTCACCTTGATTCCGTCGTGCCCCAGCTCGGGAGTAATCGCGTTGGCGAGGGCGCGGAGTGCGAATTTGCTCATTGAATAAGGCGAAGCGCCGGGCGTCGAGACCCATCCCGACACGCTCCCGATGATGGCTAGATTTCCCCTGCTCTTCTCGATCTCGGGCAACGCCGCGTAAATCGTGCGCAGCACGCCGAAGACGTTCGTTTCAAACTGCCGGCGGTAATCCTCCAGAGTGAGCTTCTTCAGCGGAGCGACCACTCCGAACCCCGCGTTCGCGAAGACGACGTCGAGTTTGCCAAAGGCTTGGACGGCTTCCGCGACGGTTCGCTCCAGGTCCCCATCGCGCGTTACGTCGCATTCGGAAACCAACGGGCGGGACCTTCCAAGCTCTGCGATCCTCTGCGCGACACCTTCGAGGCGATCCTTCCGGCGCGCCGCGAGTGTCAGCCGAGAGCCGGCCTGCGCGAGTTGCAACGCGAGCTCTTCGCCGATGCCGGAAGAGGCTCCGGTGATGAGCACGGATTTGTCGCGAAAGAAGGAAGACGCGCCGGCCATGTGCGACATCTTATTACATCCCGGGCGAAGAAGCGGCGGATGCTCACGATGAAAACGTGTAGTTGTGCGTCAGGATCGTGGCGGCGAAGCGGCCGGCGAAGAATTGGTGGGTGGGCGCGCAGCTCACCGTGACTTTTCTCGCGTCTGATCTCCCAGGCTCGACAATCTCCCGAGCGCCTCTCGTCGAGGCCTCGGGAGCCCTATCTTGCCGGGGACCTGGGAGCCCTTCTAGCACGATCACTTCGATCTTCTTCAGCGTGAGGCGCGCGAAGCGCCCGACCAGAATGTCGCACATGCAGAGCCGCTCGGCGCGCATAGGCGAGCCGTCGGCAAGCGTGAAGATGTGGTGCGGCGTGACGTCGATCGACTCCTCATTCGAGAAATGCAGCCGGAGGAACGTGTCCGCGTCGCGCACCTCGAGGCGCAGGATGCGCGTCCAGGCCTCGCCGCCCGCGGGTGACGGGCAGCGCAGATGGTCGCCGACTTTGCACGTCTCGATCGCGACCGTGCCGCGCTCTTTCGTCAGCACCATGGTGCCCGCGCGGACGCAGCTTCCGCTGCCGCCGCCCGAGCCGCCGCCCGTGCCGCTGGTGGTAGTCGCCGCGGGGATGGCGCCCTGCGAGAGCGGGACGCGTCCCTGAAGCGCCTGCTGCTGCGCGGCGGCGTTGGTCTTCGCGGACTGCGCGTAGCCTGGCGTCCCTGCCCCGCCCGCCACCCAGACGATCGCGGCGGCCGTTTCGTCCCAATAGGGGTAAAAGTAGTAGGTCGTGCCGGCGGTCAGCGACGCGACGGCGACGGAGCCGTTGGGGATGGCCGTGCTGGTGCCGTCGGCGCGAAGGATGGTGAGGCCGGACCAGCTCCACGTGATGCTCGACGTGGTCGAGACGTAGGTGAACGCGCCGGACCACGTCGGCGGCACCGAGCCTTTCATCAGCACGCCCGATTTCGTGGGGTCGATCTGCCCGGCCGTCAGCGCTCCGGTGACCACGCGGGCGTAGTTCGTGCCGTCGGTCATCTGGTCGTCGATGCTCCAGCCCTGGTTCGGGCCGAGCGACGCGCCGGCCAGGCGCTTCAGCGCCTCGTAGAGCTGCGGGTTCGTGCGCCGCAGCGCCTCGATTTGTGGAACGGTAAGCATAAGTTTTCAGCCATGGAGACACAGAGGCACGGAGAGTGACAGGATGACGATCCTCGTCGGATCGTCAGTTCGTGCCCCGGACGATGGCGAAGGGATCGGGCTTGGCCCAGGGGACGAGCTTCGTCAGCGAGAACCAGGAGCCGGCGGCGTTGGTGCTGAACTGATACGACACGCGCTCGGCGAGTACGTTGGCGAACTGCTCCATGTCGCGCGAGGCGGGAGACGCGAGCGTCCACGCGCCGAGCGCAATCGCCGACGCGCTGCCGGGCGTAACCGCCGAAAGCGCGAGAGAGCCTGAGCCCTGCACGTAGCCGGTGAGATAGCCGAAAAGATTCCGCCCGCTCAGGCCCGTGGCGGCAAGAAACGCGGTGGCGTAGAAAGAATTGATGGCCGCGCCGTCGTCGGAATACGTTCCCGGGGTGAGCGCGTAGATTTTGCCGCTGGAATTGTTCGAGCCGAAGAAGATCTGCGCGACGCCCGTAGGCCGCTCGATCAAGCCGCACGAATTCGCGGAGATCATCCACGGCGCCCACTTTCGCGAGCGCTCGGGCGCCGTCAGCATGGCGATGAGCGGATCGCCGAAGCCCTCGGTGTAGTCGAGCATCAGGATTTGATTCGGCTGCGTGGCCGAGCCCATCGGCACGCCGACGAGAATCTGCTTGTGCTGCGTATCGACCTGCACCCAGATGCCCTGGCCGTACTGCCAGTTGATCGCGTCCCACGTGGGCTGAATTTCCTGCGAGAGTTTCACGGGCTCGCTGCCGTCGAATAGATACAGCCCCGAGCGGCCCGCAATCACCGCCCACTCCTCGCCGATGCCGACACCGCGCACCGAAGGCGTGCCGACCTGGTTCGACACTTCCTCGACCTGCCAGAGCGCGGGCTCGTTGACGCCGTCCGTCGCGGTGACGTACATGCTGCGCTCTTTGACGAAGTACAAATTGTTGCGCAGCGTGAACGCAGCGCGAATGCCCTGCCCGTTGTTTTCGGCGATGCTCATGATGCCGGTGACGCCGTCGTAGGCTTCGGGACTCTCGGTGCCCGACGCGCGCACGAGCGAAGGATTCTGCGCGGCGTTCGTGGGAAACACTTCGATATTGTCGATCAGGAACGATTCGCCGCTGGGGCCGGGCGTGCCGTCCGCGTAGACGCGCAGACGCAGGTCGGGCGGCAGCGACGCCTGCGGCGCGAAAAGATCGGCGGTGAACTCCTGATAGCTGGTAGTGACCTGCGAGGGCGTGAGCGCGAGGCCAGTGCCGAGTTGGCCCATCGTGGGGCTAAAGGCGTTGATGCGCAGGGTGCCCGCCGAAAGGTTCGCGCTGCGCTTGACGCGCACGCGCAACGAATAGTCCGTGTTCGTCACGAACAGCGGATCGCCGTCAACGTCGGTGATCGCGCCCTGGTAGATGTAGCCGCGGCCGGTTGTGACGCCGTCGGCGGTGATGCGATAGGCGTCGCCCCAAACGACGTCACTCCCTTCGCGGCTGCCGCCCGCGCCGAACGTTGGATCGAGTTGCCAGCCGAGCGGCCGGCCGTTGCCGGAGGCGTCCCAGCCGCCGTCGAACGTCAGGTTGCGCCAGTTGTCCATGTTCGCGCGCTCGCCCCACCAGAAGAGGCGCTCGGCGTAGGAGGTCACGCCGAGCTGCTCGCGCAGCTCGATTTGGGAGAAAAGATAATCCATGCTCGTGCCGGAGAGCAGGATCGTGTCGGTGAAATCGACGGTGAGCGAAGTGGACGAGTTGTCGTCGATCACCATCGTCGCGGGGACGTGATAGAAAGTCGCGCCGCCGGACGCCGTAAACGCGAGCAGCCGCTGCACCACGTTCGACGGGCCGGTCGGGATGTTCGTGATGGTCGCTTTCCAATTGCCCGCCGCGGTCCACGAGACCGGAGGCGACGGCGCGGTCCAGTAGCCCTGGCGCGTGACGAACACGACCGCCAACTGGTGCACGCCGGGCGAAATGCTGCCCGCGGTACTCGAGTCGGCGAACCGCGGGGCTTTCGCCTGGGCCGATCTGGCTCACGCGGTCGAAGTTGGTGTCGTCGTATTGCCGCGGCATGTCCTGGCCGACGACGCCATCGCCGAAGGCCATGTACTCGCGGCCGAAGAGCGTGGTCGAGGCAAGGTAGAGGGCCCGGCCGCGCGCCGTTTGCAGCGAATAGCGAGAGAGTTCCGGGCGAAGTCTCCTTGTAGAGATTGCCAAGCGAGTCGAGGACGATGAGCCGTTGGAGGAGATTCGTCGTGATGTAGGTCTTCAGGCCGTTGATCTGCGGCGCGCCGGCGAGCGCCGTGTACTGCGAGATGAGGCCGGGGCGCGTGCGGACTCCTCCCGGGAAGAAGGCGACGTCCCCGAGATTGGGCGACATCCCGGGCGGCACGTCGGAGGGGTCGAGCAGCGTGACCCACGTGCCGAAGACGTTGAGCGGTAAAGGCGAAAAGGTTTCGATGGACATGGCGATCCGATCAGGCAGCAGGGGCGATCAAAGGAGTTTCTTGAAGATTCCGTAGAAGGTGATCGTGTCGGACGTAATTGCGGAGGGATACGCGCCGGAGGCAAGCTCCGGGAACGCGCCCGCGCTCGATCCCTGCTGAAAGATTTTCACCTTGCCGTTGTTCATCGCCGAGCCGGGATAGAAAACGAAGTCGTAGCCGGAAAGGCCTTCCATCCAGGCGGTGCCCTGAATAGGGGCTTGCGTGGCCGCGATGATGGGAAACTGAGAGAGGTCGAGCGTGTCGCCGCCCGTTGAATAGTTGCCCGAGGCGGCGACGGTGCCGGCCACGTGGATGCGCTGGCCGTCGTCCCATGTATCGACGAGCGAAAATGTGAGTGCCATGACTTTCCTCCTATGGAGCAGTGGCGAGTAATTCGTAAAGGGGTGAATTAGCGAGTCGTGACTCTGGCGATGGATTGCTGAGGGGCAAAAGCGTAGGATTGGGCATCGGTTGGGCCCGGGGGGTCACCATGCCGATCATCGCTACGGTCGATCACGCGCGCCGCGAGGTCCACGCGATTGCCGTTGGACCCGTCAACTACGACGACATTGAACGCCACCTTTTGCAGGAGCGGCGCTGGGAAAGTCTTCCCTATCGTGAGTTCATCGACGCTCGCGGCGCCGGGCCGACGTTCACTCCTGCGGACGTTCGCCGGATTGTCGCCGTGCTTAGCGAAATGGGGCGGGAATCAAAACTCGGTCGCACGGCCGTCGTCGTCTCCTCGGACTATGCCTTCGGTCTTCTGCGCATGTTGGAGATGCTCGTCGAGGATGTCTGCGAGGTGAGGCCGTTCCTCGATGAACAAGAAGCGCGGATCTGGCTGGCCACGGAATAGGGCCGGCGTTTGTCTCCCATCCCCTCCCGAGAACCACCAATCGCTAGGCGCTGCTTACCCGTCGCTGGTATGATGGGCGGCTTGCGACCCCGGCGGTGCCCCGACAGGGCCGGGGCGGGCCGGGGCACGGCGCAACCCGAACGCCTGCATGTGAATCCAACGCGTCGATACTACTGACATGAGGGAGAGCCTGGTGCGGCGACTGCTGGCTGTTTGTGCGTTGGCGGTGATGATCCTTGCGGCGTTCGCGGCGCTGCGCCTGAATCGCGTGGCCACGGTCTCCGCTGCGGGCGGACAGGGCAGCTTGGCGCTCTACACCGCGGATCCGGATGAAGAAGGGTGCCCGCTCGGTCCGACGTTCACCTTTTGCGATCAGATTCTGGGCGGCTTCCCGGGGCCGCAGGCCGATTTCCAAATCATCGCCACGAACGCGGTGACCGGTCTTTCCGTCTCGCTCGCGGCGATTCCCGGGATGGCTTCCAACTTCGCCGTGGGTGACTTCGCAGTCGTCGCCAACACATGCACGGGCAACCTTGCCGCGGGGCAACAGTGCGTGGTCGCTGTGGCGTTCTCGCCGACGGCGGCAGGATTGCGCGCGGCCGCGCTGACCGTGACCGATGCCGCGGGCGATTCGCTCGCGATCAACATCGAAGGCACGGGCAGGAATCTGGCGATGTTGCCGCCTCCAGCGCCCGCGTGCATACAGGGCAATGCATATACCTACTGCAACGAAGCGGTCGGTGGCGCTAGCAGCGCCGAGACGTTTACTCTGAACGCCAGCAGCGCCGTGACGGGAATGGCGGTCTCCCTTCAGCCGATCTCGGGGCTTTCTTCTGAATTTGGGACAGGCGATTTTACGATCGCAGGCACGACCTGCACGGGCGCGCTTGCACCGCTGGCGAGTTGCACTGTCAGCGTCGAGTTCACGCCGAAGACGGCTGGGCTGCGCGCAGCCGCGCTTACAGCGACGGATTCGAACGGCGATACCACCGCGATCTATCTCTCAGGCCAAACAACCACTGGCCTTGCGTTTCCGCTTCCCCTGCCGTCAGCGAACACTTTCTCCTGTGCGAGAGTGAACCTGCGTGGATTCTGCAGCGAGCCCCAGGGCGGAACCACGGCTACCAACACGTTCACTGTGACGAACACCTCTGGCGCGCAGATTACCGGCCTCACGATCACGCCACCGGTTACGGTTACTCCGCCCACGCCGCCGCCCGCGCCAGCAGATTTCACGGTGACGGGGACGAGTTGCACCTCCGTGCTGGCGGCGGGCGCAAGTTGCACGATCAACGTCGCGTTTAGACCGCAGGGCACAGGCTTGCGGCAGGGCACCGTCACCGTGACGGACACTCAAGGAGACGTTGCGGGGTTCAATCTCGCCGGTGTGGGCGACGACTACAACCTGCAGCTCGCGAGCAGCCAGTCGGAGGAAGTGACCATCGTCCAGGGCGGAACGGCCACGTTCAAGGGCGTGGTTAACCCCGACGGTGTCTTCGGGCAGAACGGCGAGCAGGTGACGTTCGACTGCCCCACCACGCTGCCCGTCAACACGAGCTGCGTGATCACGCCCTGCCCGGCGAAGATCATTCCCGGCACGCCCACGGCATTTCAGATGGTGTTTGTCACTTCGACGCAGACGGTCGTTGCGACGGTGCCTCCGCCGGGGACCGGATGCTCGTCATATGGGCCTCCGGGAACGACCGAGCTGTTGCCCGCTCCGGATGCGTCGCCCCGTGCGCCCCACTTCCCTACCCTGCCAAATTTGGCAATTTTTGGCGCGATTGCGTTACTTAGCGGCTGGATATTGGTAGAAATTGGCAGCGTGACGGGTCGTAAGCGCCTGCCGCTCGTTTTTGCGATGGCGGGCCTTGCCGCGGCGGCGCTCAGCGGTTGCCACCACGGCACCACGGTCGCGTCACCGGCCACGCCCGTCGGCAGCACGACCATGACCTTCCAAGCGCCCGCGCTCGACGCCAACGGCAATCCGCTGAACGCGTCACGCCCGGGACCGCAGATCATCCTCGATATTGTAAAGTCGACCGGCGTCCTCCCCTGATTCCCCCGGGGCAAGGAACGTCACAGATAGATCACGCGGCGGTGATAGCTGTACGGCATGCGCCGGCGACCCTTCAACTGCTCCGGCCGGACGTATCTCTCGATCAGCTTTTCCGTGGCCATTTGCGCGGTGCCGAGCAGATCCTGCGCCAGCGCGCGCGCACCTCGCGAGCGCGCGGCGAGCGCGGCCGTCGCGAAGGCGAGCGGGTCCGTGGCCGACCGAATCTGCACGGGATCGGTGCCGAGCGTGAGCAGCGGCAGAACTTTTTCGTAGCGGATGCGCACCGTGATGGATTGCGTCGCGCCGATCAGGTTGATTTTATCTTCGCGCCACTCCCAGAGGCGCAGGTAGGTGCTCGGCTGAAGGTTCAACATGCTGCCGCCGCTCGTGAATTTTTCCATGGGCACGAAGACGTCGGTGGTGTTCGCGGTGGCGCGCTCCCAAAGCATGTGCGGCGCGAGGCAGTCGGTGGGAAGCTGCGGGCTCGAGACGTCGCTGATCTCGGTCGGCGTGACGCCGGTCGAGGGATCGGTGTCGAGCTCGAGATCTTGCTGCTCGGCCAGGACGCTGACGCCGCTTTCCGCCAACTCGCGCTGCAAGCCGCGGTAGGCGGAGTTCAGGAACGGCATCAGCAGCGTGTCCGTGAAGACGGCGCCGGCCGAATCGTTGACGAGCGCGCGCGCCAGGTTCAGCGCGTCTTCCGCCTGCGAATACGCCGTGGTGGGAACGACAGGCATGGGGACCTCCGAGGAGAAAAGGAGTGGCTAGTGGCGCTTCTTCGATGCTTGAGCAGTTGGCAGCCTGTGTAGTACAACGCCCCTGCAGATGCAAAACGCAGCCATTCGTGGTTCTTAACAGGAGCGGCGATGTCATCTCATACGAAATTGCTTCACGCACCTCACGCGGCGCCGTTGCTGGCCGCCATGCTTGTCGCGACCGCTGCGATGGCAGTGGCGCGCGGGCCGCAGGGACCCCCTGCACTGATGCTGCCGGAAAAACAGGTGACGCATGTGTCCGATCACGTGTCCGCCATTGAGGGCTTTCCCAACATCGGCATCGTGGTGGGCGAACGCGCGACGCTGGTGGTCGACACAGGACTGGGTCCGCGCAACGGAGCTATCGCCCTGCACGAAGCAGAAAAGCTTTCGAAGGGTCCTGTGCTCTACCTCACCACCACGCACTACCATCCCGAACACGCCGCGGGCGAAGGGGCGTTTCCTCCGGACACCATCCTGATCCGGCCGATCGCGCAGCAGAAGGAGCTCGAGCAGCGCGGGATGGAATTCGTGGAGATGTTCAGCAGCCGGTCCGCACAAATGAAAGAGCTGCTGGCGGGCGTGAAGTTTCGAGCGCCGGATATCACGTTTGAAAAGGAGATCACGCTCGATCTGGGCGGCGTGACGGCACGGCTATTCTGGCTCGGGCAGGCGCACACAAAGGGCGACGAGCTGGTCGACGTGGAGCCGGACGGCACGCTGATTTCCGGAGACGTCGTGCAAAACAGAATGGTGCCGAATCTGCCGGACGACAATGCCAGCATGAAGAGCTGGGTGGAAGTCCTGGCGAAATTGCGACCGATGAAGTTCCGGTTCATCGTGCCGGACCACAGCGCGCCGGGCGATGGGTCCCTAATCGAGAACGATTACCAGTTCTTTTCGCAGCTTCAGGCGCGCGCTCTCGAATTGAAACGCCAGGGCAAGTCTTCGGACGAGGCCGGGAAGATTTTGATTGCCGAGTTCAAAATGAAGTTTCCCGATTGGCCGAACCTCAACGCTATCCCCAACGTGGTGAAGCACGTGTACGCCGAGAACCCATAGAACCGCATCCCTCTCGGGCAATCACGAATCGGTCGCGACGGGGATTTCCTTCTGCAGAAATGGGACTTTGGCGGCGGCCCAGTCGACCATGCTGTCCGCCGAGAGGCCGAACATCGCGGCTGTCGCGGTGCCGGGCTCAAGCGTGAGATTCACGGGAATGCCGACGCCGCCGATGACGTGCGTCGCTGCGTCGGGATGGGCCAGCCAGTAGGAGAACGCGGCGGCGTTGACGAAGAGGCGCAGGACCAAATTCAGGGCGTTCGTGGGGAGCCAGTCGAGGCGCGATTTCGTCCCAGAGATGCGCGATTGCGCCGAAAGGCTCGCGCGCTTCAAGACGTGCAGGCCGTGGCCCGCGATGAAAAGCGCCCAGAGATGTGTGTGTTCGGGTAGTGGCATTGGCATATGGACCTGCGAGGGAAGCCAACAGCAGATCCCTCACCCCCATCCGCCAAAAACGCGGCTGGGTTCGGGTCCGGTGTCAGGACTCCGGTGGAGTCCACCGGACTCCCGAAACCGGAGATGACAACCGTCTGTACTAATGCAGGATGATGGCGGGGGCGCCGTAGCTGCTGTAGGTGACGCCGGCGGACGGAATCGAGATCGGGAACGACATCGCGCCGCTCGAACTGGTCGAACTCGAGACGGTGCTCGAAAGCGCGAGTGGCGCCGTACCGCTGTAGGCGATTTTCGCGGTGGTGGCATTGCCGGTAAAGGCGAAGATGTACGCGCCGCCCGCGAGCGTCACGGTGCCTTGCGTGCACGACTGATCGCTTGCGCCGCCCGCCGTCAGATTCACGGCCGTGATCGAGCACTTCACGTTGCCGGAAGCATCCGTGACGGCCCAGCTATAGAAGTCGCTCGTGCTCGAATCCGTCGTCGAGACATCGACGGTGAGGTGCGAGAACTGAATGTTTGGCAGGTAGATCACCGAGACGTCCACGGCGTTGTTGGCGCTCGGCGCCTGGCCGCTGCTTGCGGTCCCCATCGCGTATTTCGTGAAGAGCGCGGGACACGGCGAGCCCGAGTCCTGCACGTTCGTACCGGTGAAGGCGGCGCAATCGTTGGCCGTGGGGCTGCCCGTGGTGAGCGTGACGGAACTGGGAAGCTGACCCGTGCTGATCGTGCCGGATAGATTCGAGAACGCGGGCTGGGCGCAGTTGGCGTTGCCGCTCGCGGCGATGCCCGTGGCGAAGTTGTTCGCGCCGCACTGCGTGGGCGTGCCGGCAAGCGCCGAAGCGGTGCTCGCGTTGCCGGAGACGCTGCCCGCAGTCAGCGTGCCGTCCACCGTGAGGTTGCCGTAGACCGTCGGATTGCCGCTATCGGGAACGCCCGCCGTCAGAGGGACGTTGGGGCTGACCGGCCCCTGGCTCAGCACTGCATCGTCGACAAAGATCGTGTTCGGATTCGTCGCCGTGTTTTCGAGGATGAAGACGCGCATCGATTGCGCGACGGTGGCCGAACTCGCGTAGGCGTTCGGGACGCGAAACGTGATCGCGAAATTGCGCGTGGGCGTCCAGGCGTTTGCGGCGGCAACCTGCCAGTCGCCTCCGGTGACGTTGCAGTTGCAGGTGATGCCGTTGTTGTAGGTGAGCGAGGCGTTCGCGGATTGCCAGTTCGGATTGCTTCCCGTCCCGATCAGCGCGGACTGGCCCGCGTACTCCGACGGCTGCAGGACGCGCGCGTTCGTCGCGACACTGGTGATTTTGTCCGCCTCGGTGCAGTTCGGGTCGGAATAGAAGCGGAAGCCGGGCCGGAAATTGATGCTGGTGGAGCTGGCGGCGATGCGGAACGCGAGCGTGTAGTTCATCGTCGCGTCGACCTGGATGCACCCGGAGTTGATGCCGAGACCCGCGGTGGCATTGTCGCCGATCTTGACGTTGTAGCTTCCCTGCGTGGCCGAATCGGCGGGCGAACTCGAGCTCGCCTGCTGCGCGTAGATGCCGCTGCCGGCCTGGTTGATGTTCGTGCCGCTCGCGCCGCCCCAGTAGTAGAGCGAGGTCGAGCCCGACCAGCCTTCGAAGCCCGCGTTGCCGAGCAGGTTGCGCCCGGCGAGGTCGTTGAATCCGAAGTGCATCGACGGCAGCCAGTTGGGGCCGTTGTTGTCGATGGCGATCTGCGACGTGGACGGCTCGTTGGGCTTCACGACCGAGTTCGCGGAAACGGAGATGTACGGGTCGAGGATGTGGATGCCGACGGCGCTGCCGTCCGTCGGGAACTGAAAGCAGCTGTAGACGTTCTCGCAGCGGTTGTTCGGGCCGATCGTGACGCTATCCGCGTTGATGATGTTGTAGCCGATCTGGCCGAATGAAGTCGACGAACCCTCGCAGTCGTTGCCGTAGAACTCGTCGTTGTTCGGGTAGTTGCCGTTCGAATCCTTCGCCAGTTCGAAGCAGACCGTGCCGGTATTCGCCGCGGGCAGGATGCAGGTGTTCTGCTCCATCTCGACGACGTTGAAGATTCCGGCGAGGTGCAGGCAGCGGTCGTTTTGATATTGCGGATCGATTTCGTTGTGCTTGATCAGCGTGTTGGTCGAATCGAAGCCGCCGGAGGACGTGTCGCCGAAGATGCCGTAGGAGCCGCCGCCGGTGCCCATGATCAGGCGGTTGGCTTCGAGGTCCGCGTGGCCGACGCTCGAAAGATCGACCACCTTCGAGCCCGCGCCGGTAGCCTGCAAATTCATGCCGGTGATGTGGACCCAATCGACGTTGCGCGTGGCGGCGTTGGGGTTTTTCACGGCGGTGCAGCCTGTCGGGACGCAGGAGATGTAGCCCGACGCATCGGGGCGCGGGACCGTACCCGTGCCACTTTCCTGATAGCCGACGAGCGAGCTGCCGTCGCCCATCAGCTCGACGGCGTCGTTGTTCGTCGTGTCGTTGATGGCGAGCTGGCCCTGGCCCCAGAGCAGCACCGTGCCCGCCGGAATCTGGATGTGCGATGCGCCGGTGAGGCTGCCCGTTATGCCGCGCGCGTCGCAGACGGAGCTCGTGGTGCTCGCGGCGGTAAGGCAAGCGTTGATCTTCGCGGCGGCGTCGGAGCCGGAGAA
>Ga0187872_10002077_pt1 | contig 18535 bp, 14 predicted proteins | sample June2016WEW_16_4_FD_132973 | JGI IMG/M metagenome (GOLD analysis project Ga0187872, IMG submission 132973) | Peatland microbial communities from SPRUCE experiment site at the Marcell Experimental Forest, Minnesota, USA - June2016WEW_16_40 | ecosystem: Environmental > Terrestrial > Soil >...
CGCTGAAGGGCATCCGCCGCCTCCGCCGGGGCACAAACCGAGCGCGCGTGAGGGGGCGGCCAGAGGCCGATCAGCGTGCTCGGAGGCACAATTTGGTGATAATATGCCCGAGGGAGGAAGGAGTGCAAGGGGAATTTGAAGAGTTGATAGCAGGGGGAGTTGATAGTTGATAGGCGGAGAGGTTCGAGGCGCGGTCGTTGCCCGACACGCCGGGTCGGAAACCGGCGCTCCGGCCCGCCATCACTGACCGGTTACGATTCGCGAATTACGCTAATGCCACTTCGCAATGGAATTCGGCAGGAATCACTGGGAACCCCTCACTCGGCCCTCTCCCCATCCGATGGGGGTGGTGAGGCTTTCCAGCACTCGACGTCCGGGCAGAGCGGACAGAACCATCACTCTCTGCGGAACCTTATACCATATCCAGCTTGCTTCTGCACGGTTTAGGAAAGGGCCTCCTCTCCCCAGCCCTCCTCCCGAGGAGGAGAGGGAGAACCTGCCGCCGCAAATAGTGCAACCACGAAGGGCAAGTGGTATTACCCCCCTTGCGCCCGCCGGAGGCATTCCTGATAGAACATGCGCACGGGCGCGCCGCCCATGGCGATGGCGCACCAAGCCGCTTCATCCAGTTCCGCCTGCGTGAGGCCCAGCTCGCGCGCCTTTTGGTAATGCACGTCGAAGCACGGATGGCACCGGCTAGACAGGACCAGGCTGAAGAGGATCAGCTCTTTGGCTTTCTCGGTCAAAGTCCCGGCGGTCTGCACCGAGCGCATCAGTGTGCCGAAAGCCTTCTGCGTTTCAGCGGCGGAAGCCGGAGCACCGGTTTTCGCGTCGAATATGTCGGCGCAGCAACCGGGTTGGTGTGGGTCGGAAGGTGAACGGCTCGCGGGGACGCTCGCCCTCCCGGGTCCGGGGGCGCAGCAACCGGGTTGGTGTGGATCGGAAGGCGATGATGAATTCATGTTTGAAGGGGCGCGGACGCCCACGTCCACAGGTTGTTGTTGAATCTCCTCGCGTGGATGTGGGCGTCCGCGCGCGTCTCGCTCCGCCGAATTCGTGACCAGAATCCGGCCATCGGAGGGGCCGATAAATCTGCCGATGACAAAGGCCTTCACCCCGCGCTGGGCCAGCGCCTGTTCCAGCTTCTCCAGGCGGTCAGGCGGAATGGCGATCAGCAGGCCGCCGGAGGTCTGCGCGTCGCAGCCGAGATGCACCAAGGCTTCATCCACATCCGGTGCGGCCTGGAGGGCGTCGCCGATGAACTCGCGGTTGCGTTCCACCGCGCCGGGAATGACTCCTTCGCGAAGGGCCTCCACCGCGCCGGCAAAGGCAGGCAGGGCATCCGCGAAAACCTGAGCGGTCAGCTTGCTCTGCCGTGCCATGCGAATGAGATGCCCGAACAGCCCAAACCCGGTCACATCCGTGCAGGCCGAGGCTCCCGCCGCTTTCATGGCATCGGCGGCGGCCTGGTTGAGCGCGGCCATTGAGATGGCGGCTGCCGCCATGCCTGCTTCGTTGCCGCGCCCGACCTGCTCGCAGAAGGCCAGCACGCCCGTTCCCAGTGGCTTGGTCAACACGAGCGCGTCATCGGCGCGCGGCGTCTCCAGCGCGGCGGCCACCGCTGGATCAATCAGACCGGTAATCGCAAAGCCCAGCTTGATCTCGTCATCCTTGATGCTGTGCCCGCCGACCAGCGCGACGCCGGCTTGGCCCAAGGTCTCCATCGCCCCCGCCAGCATCCGGTACATGATCTCGCCGTCCAGGGTTTCCGAGGGAAAGGCGAGGATGCTCAAGGCGGTGCGCGGCACGCCGCCCATCGCATAAATGTCCGACAAGCAATTGGCGGCGCAGATGCGGCCAAACAGGTGCGGGTCATCCACGCAGGGCGTGAACACGTCCACCGTCTGGACCAGGCACAGGTCGTCCGCGATTCGATAGATCGCGGCATCGTCCGCCGCCGCGAGACCAGAAATCACAGATGGGTCATTCACCTCCGGCAGACGCGCGAGCACCGCTTCCAGGTCCGCGGGGGAAATCTTCGAGGCGCAGCCCGCGTTGCGCACCAGGCTGGTCAGCTTCAATTGGGAGAAGTCCACCGGGTCCGGGCGCTCCCCGGCGCAGGGGCAGATGTTCTGGTCGCGGAAAACGTCGCACGGGCAGGGGCGGCGCGGGTCGCAGATGCAATGCCCGAGCCGCTGCGACCGCTCCATCACCCGTTGCCGTTTGGCCAAATCAATCTTCATTTCAACAGCTTGCGCGTCTCCACACCGGGGGTGCGATCATGTCCCGACCGAACGGTAACCCGGATTTTATCCAAGTAATCCAACAGGGGCACGGCGTGTTTTCGGCTGACGCCCAGCGCGTCGCGGAACTCCATCGTCGAAAACGACGGCTTCTGCCCAAACAACCGCAGCGCCACCTGTTTGGCCGCTTCGAGCGCGTCACGATGGATGCAAAGGCGGTCGTCGAGCCGCACCAGGACCGCGCGCTCGACCAGCAGGTTGATCGTCTTCTCGACGCGCGCCGGCGGCTCGCCGAGCGTCGTGGCAAGGTCGGCGGCGGCGGGACCCGCCCAGCCGGCGCTTTGGAACGCGGCGCTAACCTGGTCGCCCAACTGCTGGTCGTGATTTGATAGCCGGGCGCTCCAGCCCGCCTGCGCAAAGACGGCGCCCTGGAGTTCGAGCCGTTTGGCGCTGACCAGCGACGCGGCGGCCAGCTCACAAACCTCCGCCGCTCCGCCTACGATTAGAAACAGCTCCTCGCGGCCCAAGCCGACGCGCTGCGGGTTCGCGGTGTGGAAGGACAGCACGGCTTCAAGCATCTTGCCCGCCGTCTCCTCGACCACCGCACTGTGCGTCAGCGCGCCGCCCGGCAGCGAAACCACCCGGCCAGTGGCCCGCAGTTTTTCGAGCAGAGCGGTCATTTCCTCGGGGCGCAGCAAACATCGCTTCTGCAAGTCGCCCGCCGAAAGTGGCAGGCCGCTCTCGCGCAACATGAGTTCGCACCAGCGGGCCGGGTCGTCCAGCGCATCCCGGCGCGCCGCGAGAGAGTTCAAGGTCCAGGGTCTCTTCCGGCGCAGCCGAACGTTGCTGACCCCGAGAATACGCCCGCCGCCAATGGTTGCCAGGCCGCTCTGGTCCTGCGCCGGCAGGTTGGCGCGGACGACAAACCGGTCGCCCGGCGCCAGGGGCAGGGGCTGGGCGAGCCGTAGTTGCACCATTTGTCGCTGGCCGGCGGCCATCCCGATCTCCTCCAGCATGGCCACCCGGGCCAGCACCGAGGCGGTCCCGACATGCAGATGCGCTTCCAGGAAGTCTTCCACCTTGCCCTTCACCGAATCCAGAATGCGCAACTCTGCTTCCGCCATCGTCACCGGCGCGACCGCGTCGGACGCACACAGCACCATACCGCGCCTTACTTCCTCGTGGTCAAACTCCGGGAGGTTCAGCGCGACGCATTCGCCCGCGCGCGCTTCGGTCGCGTCTTCCCCATACACTTGCATCCGCCGCACATGCCCGGCCCGGCCCGCCGGCAGCAGCGTCAGAGGGTCGCCGATCCGCACCAGGCCGCTCGATGGAATGCCCGTAATCACCGTCCCCGGGCCACGAATGGTAAACACGTCCTCGACCCAGACACGGAAGATGCCCGCGCTGGACCGGTCCTCGCAGGCCGCGACGACTTGATTGAGCGCGTCAAAGAAGCCCTCGAAGCCCTCGCCCGTGATGTTCGAGATCGGGCAGATAGGCGCGTTTGCCAGAAACGTCCCCGCGAGCAGGCGGCGCAACTCCTCGATCACCGACTTGCGCCGCTCCGCCTCCACAAGGTCAATCTTGGTCAAGGCCACCAGCCCATGCCGCAGCCCCATCAGCGTTAGAATGTGCAGGTGCTCGCGCGTCTGCGGCATGATCCCGTCGTTGGCGGCCACCACGAAGATGACCACATCCACGCCATGCGCGCCGGCTACCATGTTGCGGATGAAATCCACGTGGCCCGGCACGTCCACGACTCCCACGATCCGGTCATCAGCCAGCCGGCACGGGGCGAAGCCGAGGTCGATGGTCAGACCGCGCTGTTTCTCCTCCGCGAGCGTGTCGGTTTCGCAACCGGTGAGCAGCTTGACGAGGGCGCTCTTGCCGTGATCCACATGCCCGGCGGTGCCGAGCATGATATTTTTGCGGGGCGCGCTCATGGGTTAGGCCCTAGTGCCAGTTGGAACAATCTTCTCCAATCTCAGACTCCGAATGGTTTCCATCCTCCATTGCTGGTAAAGCTCCAATGATGCGCCATCGCTAATAGCTTTCAGCATTTGCTCGCACTGAGCCGCCTTAGGGAAACACCAGCTTCGTCCATCCTTAACATAACCGTGTATTGCCATCTCCAATTCTTCGGTTGCTTCACCCAAGCGCTGGAGCTTGACCAAACAGCAGGCACTTTGAAAATGTGTGTGATGGTCCGGGTCTGGACGCTGTTGAAGCAGTGCCAAAAAAGCCTCGGTCGTTTCAAGTCGCGTATAATACGACGGCAACACCCGCTTATACATAAGCTGCACAACCCGGTGCATGGAAGCGTCTGCGAGCTCATGGGTCTGACCCGGCCATGAAGCATGTCCGGTCATCTCATCACGAAGACGGTCCCCCCAAGTCAGATAGATAAAATCTGTCGGCGGAACCAAAGACATCGCGCAGCACTCAACATAAAAGTCGCGCCCACCCCAGACGGAATACCACGGGCCAATGAGGTGCAGAATGTCGTCGCAGATTCTAACCAACTTCCGGCTACCATAGCGTTGAAATCCAAATGGCTTCACGACCGGAAGCAGAATCGAAGTCGTTGCGGCTAACAGTGGGTCTTTTGAACGAGTCTTAGGCATCGCGCGCTATGTCGCCTAGCAACCGCCGGGTTGGCGGACGATTCGCCCCAGCGCCGCCGCTATGGCGGGCACCTGCTCCTCGGTGATGGTGCGCAGGTCGAGTCGGACGCGGTCGTCCTCGATGCGGCTGAAGACACATGCCTTATCCAGTCGCAGGCGGCGCGCCAACTCCGCCGCGCTCAGGCCCGGCACGGACACACTCACTATCACGCTGGGGATGGCTTCGGTTGGCAGCGAGCCGCTGCCCAGGTAAGCCACGCTGGCCTCGACGTTCAAGGCAGCCTTCGGCGCGGCTTTGGCAATGGCGTCTGCCAGTGCTTTGGCGCGGCGGCGCAATGCGTCCACCGGCGCGCAAATCATCCGATAGAGCGGATGCTCGCGCCGGAGCAACTCGGGGTCGCGGAACAGGTGCAGCGTGCGCTCCAGCACCATCAGGCAAGTCTTGTCCACCCGCATCGCCCGCATAAGCGGGTGTTTGCGCAGACGCCGGATCAAATCCTTGCGGCCCACGATCACCCCGGCCTGGCTGGCGCCGATGAGCTTGTCCCCGCTGAACAGGACGACATCCGCGCCGGCGGCGATGGACTCGCAGACGGTCGGTTCATGTGGCAAGCCAAACTGCTCCAGGCCGAGCAGCGCCCCCGCGCCAAGGTCGTCAATCAAAGCCAATCCCCGGCTGTGCGCCAGTTCCGCCAGTTCGGCCAGCGGCACTTCGCTGGTGAAGCCGACGACGCGATAGTTGCTGGGATGCACCCGCATGATGGCCGCGGTGTCGGCGGTGACGGCCTTCTGATAATCCTTGAGGTGCGTGCGGTTGGTCGCGCCGACTTCGACCAGGCGGGCCTGGCTCTGGGCCATGGCTTCCGGCAGCCGGAACGAGCCGCCAATCTCGATCAGTTGGCCGCGCGAGACGATGACTTCCTTTTGCGCGGCCAGCGCGGCCAGCACCAGCATCGTGGCGGCGGCGTTGTTATTGACCACCGTAGCGGCTTCCGCGCCGGTAAGCTCGATAAGGATGGGTTCGACCAGTTCGTCACGTTCAATCCGCTCGCCGCTCTCGCGGTCCACGGCCAGAGTCGAGTAGCCCTTCAGCTCGGCGAGCATTGAATCCACCACGCTGCCGGGGAAAACCGCCCGGCCCAGGCCCGTGTGGAGGATGATGCCCGTCGCGTTGATCGCCTCGCGGAGACGGGGCGTCGTCGCGCGCTCCAGCAGGGCGGCCGCGCGTGCGAGCACCGCCTCCGCCGTCACCTGCTCGGGTCCGCAGTGGCCGGCGGAATCCGCGAGCAGCTCTTCGCGCACGCCCGCGGCCGCGCCGCGCAGGCAATCCGTCACCAGCGGCAGCGGATGCGTGTTCAGCCACCGGACAGCCGCCGGGGTTTTCAGCAGTTCGGTGATGGGGGGGATGCGTTTGAGCAGCTCCTGTTTCGGTTCCGATGCCATAGTCAGCTCTCCTTCAACCACGCTTTGGCCGGGTTGTCGATGATATTCGGGTGAGCCTCTGCGCAAAAAGCGCCCGGTGACAGACGCCAAGGAGGTGGGGGTGGGGAACCCCGCGGGAAGAAACGTTCTGTCACCGGACTATAGTCTTTATGCCTCACGCGGCCATTTGCAGCAACCCTTCCCTTGCCATTCATTCACCCTTTTTTGCCGCCGACAGGCACGGCGCGTTTTCACTGAGGAAGCGTCGGCGTTTCTGATGGATTGCGCGGGAACGAACCGATGTGGACCACAAGGGAGAAACTGGCGGCAAGCGATTCAGATTGATCCTTGCCTTCCGCACAAATCGGGCTGAACGTCGTTAGCATTGATGGAAGCGCAATGCCCTTTTTGCCATCTTCCGAAGGAACGAGTCTGGATGGAGTCGAAGGACTCGCTGGCGATTCTTGACGGGTTTCCGCTCACCGACGGGCACACGCTGGTGATTCCCAAACGCCACGTGCTGAGCGTCTTTGAATTGCCGCAGCAGCAGTTGAATGATCTGGCGGCGGTGGTTGCCAAGGTCCGCCAGGTTCTGAAAGCCAAGTACCAGCCGGACGGGTTCAATGTGGGGGTCAACGACGGCCTGGCCGCTGGTCAGACGATTGCCCACGCTCATGTTCATGTCATCCCACGCAGGAAGGGCGATGTTCCCGATCCGCGCGGCGGCATTCGTTGGATCATTCCGCAAAAAGCCAAATACTGGTAGCGTCGGCAGTCCAGCCGGTACGAAAAAGCGCACCCGAACAGCGGGTGCGCAGGTTTTACTTTAGACCGGCCTTTGGATGCAGTCCGATTTAACCGGTCCAGCTCTAAAGACGATAATTCCCGCAAAGAGGCAACAACAAAAAACAACAAAAAAACGCACCCTGACGATGAGTATGCCGAGTCAGATATCAGGGCAGGGAACTCGCTTCGCCTCTTTCCGATTAGCAGGAAAGTGACCCCAGCGGGGCTTCGGCTTCAGCGCGCAAGAGCAGCCAGTTTGGGACCCAGGCGCGCCTTGATCCCTGCAAAGCGCTCGGCCGAGACGCAAATCTCGTTATACACCTCGACGAGGTGCTCTCGGGTGACTTTCTCAAAATCCTCTTCTCGCGGCGTCGTGCAGATGCCGCCCAGCTCGACCGCCGCCGGGCTGATCAGCAATTTCTCCTCGCCCTCTTTGAAGTAGAACGACGGGCGGTGCTTGGCCCGGGGGAAGAAGTGGATTCTCCACTCAGCGTTCGTGTAAAACCCGAGGATATTCAACATCGGCTCTTCTCCCGCCGGCCCGCCCTCCTGGAAGACCTCATACAGGGCGCCAAACGCGCGCAAGAGAAGGCCGGCCTCGGGCGACTCGACCGTAATGAATCGCCGGAGATAATTCTCAACGCTGTAGGCGCGCAAGGAGCCAGACTGAACGAGCTGGCGCGCGCGTTTTTCTTTCACGGCGTCATACTCGGCGTCGATCGGCAGAGACGACCGGTTTCCGGCCTGGAAGTGCAGGTGGTCCGGCGCGGAGGCGCCGCATCTCGGCCCGTTGTACAGCACCGTGTAACGGGTTCCCAGTTCCCGCGTCAGGCGCAGCAACGTGGCAAATGAATTGCGAATGAGCTGGGGTGTATGGTGTAGCGATGAGATCGTGAAGTGCTCGGGAAAGATCGGGAACGGATTGCAGAGCATCAGATACTCGCCGTCGCACGGGATGCCCCGCTGGGCGGGAGGCAGGTTGTCCGGGCAGAGGAAGCATTTCCTTTCCTTGATCGAAGTCGCGTCCACCTTCGCTGCGGTCGAGATGAGCCGGCCCGGGTTGAACTGCACTTTGATTTGAAACCCGCCGAAGTCATACACCTTGCTCCGGACGCTCCGGAGAGAGTCGTAACCGGTGCGCAGCATGTCCCATGTTCCCTTCTGTTGCTGCAGCAGCCCGTGGGCTTTGCTCGCCGGGTCGTTCCCGGAGACGAAGGGCGCCAGCTCGGTTTCCGAGATGGCGATCTGTTCGAGGGGCCTGGCCATAACGGGGCCGGGTTAGCGGTTGGCTCTTCGGCCCTTGCGCTTGGGATGCCGGTTCTGCTTCGAGGCTGACGCCGCTTTCTTGAGGTGCTGGTTCAGCCGCTGCCGGGCGAGAATCTCGAATGTCCGCAGCTTATCCTTGTAGAAGTTGAATGCGTTCTGTTTGGCAACATCGATCCCCGCGTCGGAATTCCCTTCCCACCGGCGGCAGAGATAGAGCGGCTCATAGATTCTGCCGATCTGGTACTCGCGGGAAACCGCCAGCACCGCCGCGTAATCCTCGCCATAGCTGACGTTCGGGAATTTGATGCGCCGCAGAATCGGCGTGTAGAAGGCGCGCGGCGCGCCGAGACCGTTGATGCGGAGGGCGTTGTTCCGGCCATTCTCAGGTGTCCACTCCTTGTGGTCAATCACGCCCGGCGGGATTTCTTCCAGCTTGAAATTCGTCATGCGATAGGAGCCAATCACCATCGCGCATTTCTCGCGGCGGAACGCAGCGACGATTGTCTGTAGTGTGTGTTCGTCCTTATAGATGTCGTCGCTGTCGAGCTGCACCGCGAACCGCCCGCAGGCGGGGTGTTCGATCCCCTGGTTCCAGCATCCCCCGATGACCAGGTCCTGTCTTTCCGGGATGACATGGACCAGCCGGCTGTCCTTCTGGGCAGAGGAGCGCAGCAGGTCGGTCGTCCCGTCCGTCGAGTGATTGTCCACCACGATCAGGTTGAAGGGGAAGGAGGTCTTTTGCTTCAGGACCGAGGCGACCGCATCGCCAACGGTCTTCACCCGGTTCTTCACCGGGATGATAACGGACGCTTCGTTCGCGAACGCCCCATCGTCCAGATTGGGGGTTTTGAACCGCGGCTTGAGCCAGGCGCCGACCTGCTTCAGATGCTCGGTTGCCGCGGCCTCCATCTCGATTTGCACCGCCCGGTTCTTCGGATCCACGTAATCGAACTGCTTCTGGTCGGACTTCCGCACGTCCTGTTCGGCTTTCCAGTACAAGTGCTCGCCAACCCGTGTGAACGGTTGCCGGCGGGACAGGGCCAGCCGGAGCGAATACAGCCCGGCATATTGGTAGTTCTGCCGCCGGGTGGCGCCGGCGGCCGCCTTGAGGGCTTGGCTGTCGAACAAGAGCACCGAACCGAAATTAAAGTCGTCCCGGATGCTGCCCGTTTGATATTCGATCACCGGATGCGAGACTCGCTGTCCGCCCTGGAGGTCATAGTAATCCGAATAGACCATGCCCGAACCGGTCAGCTCGGCCACCGAGAGCAGCCTTTCCAGGGCAAACTGCCCGAACTCAATGGTGGTGTCATGGATGACCAGCAGGGTGTAGGGGGTCGTGGTCTTCTGCGCGATCATCTGCATGGTGCGGCTGCCGTAAAGTGAATCCACCGCCAGCCGGTCGCAGCCTTCGCATTTCCCGGCAATGGCTGCAGTTGAGAGGAGGCAGATTCTTTCGACCAGCGACGATTGCTTCAACTGGTCAATCGTTCTTTGCGTGTGCTGCTGGCCGCTGTCGGGAAGATAGACGGTTAAGGGTTTAGGCATAAATACTTACATCAAGGAGGGGAAAGCACCCGTTTGACGCTTCGCAGGCAGCGCCGGGTCGGCTTTCTTCGGATGACTCACGAGGTTCATTCTATTAGGCCACGACATGGCGGCAAGCGCGAAGATCGTTGCCTGAATAATGATGTGGAGTGAGATTGACAAGCAGCGGGGTTGGACGCAAGTTGACCCCAGCATCTTATCAGAATCCGAAGATGGAACAGCCTCCCATAATCCAGATGGAGCCGCCAACGGGCGGCAAGGCCGGTTTGGGCCGGATCGGCCTCTATTTCTCACTCGCGGCGCTAGGAGCGCTAGGGCTGTTGTATCTGGCTAACCCAAATTTCATGAATGGGTGCCCTTCGGCTAAGCCTGGCTGAGGGGGGTCGCCCCTTCCAGCCCTTGGCGGGCTGACTCTCTTCGTTGGGACGCCGCTCGGCTTCATCCTGAGTCTCTTGGGTGTCATTCAAAACAAGGACCGCAGGGCCGGCATCCTGGGCTTGATGCTCACCAGTGCACTGCTGGCTCTTTTCATTCTTACAACCTTCTGCTGAGCCGCCCGGCCCGTTAAGCCGTAACCATTCAAAGCGCAGCCGGCTGGGCGGGCGGGTTTCTTAGCGTGTGGAGAGAGGTCGCCCTAATCCAAGTTCATCAGGCCCTCGGCGGGCCTTTCATGAACGGCGTGAATAAATCGATCGGCACCGGCAGGAACGTCGTCGTGTTGTGCTCGCTGGAGATTTCGCGCATGGTCTGCAGGAAGCGCAGTTGGAGGGCGATCGGCTCTTTGGCAATCATCGCGGCGGCCTGGACCATCTTTTCGGCGGCCTGATATTCGCCTTCGGCGTTGACGATCTTGGCGCGGCGCTCGCGTTCGGCCTCAGCTTGCTTGGCCATCGCGCGCTTCATGCTGTCCGGCAGCGCGACGTCCTTCACCTCGACGGCGGTGACTTTGACGCCCCACGGCTCAGTCTGCCGGTCGATAATCTCCTGGAGCTTAAGGTTGATCGACTCGCGTTGGGCGAGCAGGTCGTCTAACGGGGCCTGGCCGAGGACGCTGCGGAGGGTGGTCTGCGCAATCAGCGAAGTGGCCTTATAGAAGTTCTCGACTTTGACCACTGCGGCAACCGGGTCCACGATGCGGAAATAGACGACGGCATCAACGGTGGCGGGCACGTTGTCGCGGGTCATCACCTCTTGTTTGGAAACGTCGATCGTGACCACGCGCAGGTCCATCTTGACCATGCGGTCCACGACCGGGATGAGGATGATGAGGCCCGGCCCTTTGGCGGCGAGCAATTTGCCGAGCCGGAAAATGACGCCGCGCTCGTATTCGCGCAGGATGCGGATGGCTTGCGGCAGGATAATTGCCGCCAGGATGATGAGCGGCACGGTCCAGGCGGTTACACTAAATAATCTGGCGATGGTTTCTTCCATGATATTCTCCGGTTGTTAGCTTTTTTCAGGTTATTGGTGGTTGCTTGGGTTTTACCTTCAAAGTCAGGCCATTGATGCCGACAATCTCCACCGGGTGGCCCGGTTCAATCGGCACTTCACTCACTGCATTCCAGTATTCGCCCTCGACGAAGACCTTGCCGCTGGCCGCATCGATGCGCGCCAGGGCCGGGACGGTCTTGCCGAACAGGGTTTCGCGGCCGGCGCGCACGGGCAGAAACTGCGCCCGCAGGCCCGCGCCCACAACGAAGAGGAAAAACGCCGCCGTCAACAGCGTGGCGGGAATGATATATGCCAGCGAAACCCGGAAAGCGGGGTCGGCGCGGTTAAAGAGCATCAATAAGCCGAGGAAGAACGCAACAATGCCGCCGAACGTGAGCACCCCATGTGTGGGCGCATAGATATCGACGATGAACAAGATCACGGCCACCGCGACCAGTGCCAGGCCGGCGAGGTTCACCGGCAGAATGGTTGACATGTAGAGCACGAGGATCAGCGCAATCGCGCCCACCACCCCCGGCAATATCGCGCCCGGGTTGCTCAACTCCCCGATAATCCCGTAGATCACCACGAGCATGAAGATCATCATCAGTTCGGGGTGTGAGAGCAATTGAAGGACCCGCTCCTGCGTGGTCATCGGAATCTCCACCACTTCCGCCCCAGCCGTCTTGAGGGTCCTGCCGCCCACTTCGCGGTCGTCGAGCTGGCTGAGCAAGTCCGGCAGGTCTTTGGCGATGAGGTCAATGACCTTCAGCTCCAGCGCAGCGGTCGCATTAGTGGCCTGGCTGGTGAGGACCGAAGACTTGGCCCACTCGACATTGCGCCCCCGCTTCTCGGCAATGGAAGCGATATAACTGCTGGCGAAGTTCTCCATCTTCTCTTTCATCACGTCGCTGGTTTTCTCCTCACCGCCCATCCCGATGGAAACCGGGTGTGCCGCGCCTATGCTGGTGGCGGGGGCCATGGCGGCGACGTCCGCCGCCAGCGTAATGAAGCAACCCGCGCTGGCGGCCCAGGCCCCGTCCGGGAAGACATACACGACCGTTGGAACGCTCGAAGCGTAAAACTTCTGGACAATCTGTTTGGTGGACTCCAGTGAGCCGCCCGGGGTGTCGAGTTCGATGATCAGGCAGGCATCCTCGCGCTCGCCGGCCAGGTCAATGGCGCGGGCGATGTAGCTGGCGGTGGCCGGGCCAATGGCGCCGTTGATCTTGATCAGGCCGACATCCGCGGCTCGCAGGCCCGCTGCCGACCCGCCGATCCACCCCGCCACCAAAATTAGCGCCCAATGCCTCATAGCATCCTTAATATGCCTTACAGTACCAGAATCGTTGGGGTGTGCAAACCTTATTCGGCAAGCTGTTTTCCGTTTACCAATGCAGGACCGAGGCGGTATGGTTACGCATGGCCCTGGTGCGGATTCTCGTTGATGGCTACAGCCTGTTGCACAACTGGCCCGGCTTGGCTCGTGGCCGGGCGCGGTATTCCGCCGCTGCGCGCGACGAGCTGATCCGCCGGCTCACGCTCTACCAGGATGCGGTCGGCACGCCGGTGACGATCTTTTTCGACGGCGCCAGCGTGCCAACTGGCCGGCCGCCGGCTGCATCCACTTCAGAAGTCGAAGTGCTTTATTCGCGCAAGGGCCAGACTGCCGACCAGATGATCGAGCGCGCCGTCCACCGTTTCGGCCCCTATGGCGAGGTCCTGGCGGTCACGGATGATCAAGCCGAGCGGGATACGGTGATCAGCCTCGGGGGCAGCGCCGCCAGTTGTTGGAACTTCATCCAAACCGTCGAAAATGCCTTGGCGGAACTGGGGGAAGATATTAAACATCACAACCGCCGAGAGCGGCACAGATTCCAGCGGCGGAAGTAGTTAACCGGCGCCAAGCCACCGAGTGAAAATACGAAACCAAAATGTGAGCAGAGGCGGAGCCAACAGCAACCCGAGACGCAACGGTCGGATCGCGACCCCTCCGTTGCTGGCGGGGCTGCTTCTGGCCGCGGCGCTGGCTCCGTCCCAGCTCCGGGCGCAGACCAATACCGTCAAAGCCGTTCCGTCTGCCCAGCGCTGGCTGCTCATGGTGGAGACGTCTCGTTCCATGCAACGCCGGGCGGACGCCGTCCTCGAGGCTGTCCGGGATTTGCTGACCTCCGGCATGGCCGGCCAGTTGCAGCGTGGCGATACGCTGGGCGTCTGGACATTTAACGATGACCTCTATGCGGGCCGCTTCCCGCTGCAGACCTGGTCGCCCGAGGCGCAGCAGGACATCGCCTCGCGCACACTCACATCCCTCAAGGGCCAGAAGTATGAGAAGCAGGCGAACTTCGACAAAGTCCTCCCGGCGCTGGACCGTGTCATCAAAGGCTCCGCACTCATCACGGTGATTCTGATTTCCAGCGGTGACGAAAAGATGCGCGGCACGCCTTTCGACGACCGGATCAACGAGTTTTACCAGAAGTGGCATGACCAACAGCAGAAAGCCCGGCTGCCGTTCGTCACCGTTTTGCGCGCGAAGGCCGGCCAGCTTGCCGACTATACCCTCAACACGCCCCCGTGGCCGACGCAAATGCCGCGCCTGCCCCGGGAAACCCAGAGCGCGGAGACCCTGCAAAGCAAACTTCTTGAAGCTTTGCACAACGCTCCGCCTTCGACCGGCCCCCCGCTGATCATTTCCGGGGAGAAAACCCAAGCCGAGAAGGCCCCGGCGCCGAAACCTAAGCCGCCAGGTGTCACAGTTGGTGCGCCCGCTCCCGTACCGGCCGCAACCGGCACTAACCAGTCCGTCAATGCCAAGCCGCCGGTGCCAGCGGTGTTACCAGTCGAGATGGCAAAAACCGACGCCGCGCCGGTTAGGCCTGACAAACCTTCGACGGAGTTGCCGCCAAAGCCGTCACCGGCGCCCATGCCGGTCACAGAGCCCACAGTGCAAATCGTGAAGGGACCCCAGACAAGACCCGTCGCACCCGCACCCCCCGCCGCGCGCGAGGTTTCACCCGGCGCCAGTTCCACCGCCAAGGTGACTCAACCTGCGCCCACTTCACCCTCTGCCATTCGCGTCCCGCCCGTCCAAACTGCCACCGCCGTCCCGGCCGAAACCTTGGCCCGGCACAGGAGTATGTGGATTGCAGTACTGGTCCTCGCCGGGGTCGCGGTCAGCTTCGCGTTCCTGCTGTTCCGCCGGTCGCGCACTGCGCCGGGCGGCAGCCTGATTACCCGGTCGTTCGAGCGCGGGAAGAAGCAATGAACCGACGCAAATTCATCCAAACCGCCGGCGCATTGGCCATAGTTGCCGCCGCCGCGCCCTTCCCCAGCTTGCGCGCCGCCGATAAGCCAACCGTGACCGCCCGCCACCTGCCGCGCTGGCGCGGATTCAATCTGCTCCAGAAGTTCGTGAAGCGACCGGGAGGCAATCCGCCGTTCAGGGAGAGCGACTTTGCCCTCATTGCCGAATGGGGCTTCGATTTCACGCGCCTGCCGCTCTCGTACCTCTGCTGGACCGACCCGGGCGACTGGTTGAAGCTGCGCGAGGAGGAGTTAAAGCACCTTGACGACGCGGTCGCCTTTGGCGGCAAGCATGGCGTGCATGTCAATCTCAACCTGCACCGCGCGCCCGGCTACTGTGTCAACCCGCCGAAGGAGCCCCTGGATTTGTGGACGGACGAGAAAGCGCTGGCGGCCTGCGCCCTTCACTGGGCGCGGCTTGCCAAACGCTACCAGGGCATTCCCAACGATCGCCTGAGCTTCGATTTGCTCAATGAGCCGGGTGAAGTCCCCGAAGAGACGTATGTGCGGGTGGTCAAACGCCTGGTGCAGGCTATTCGCGCCGAAGACCCGCAGCGGCTTATCGTTGCGGACGGACTGCGGTGGGGGCGCGACCCGGTGTATGGATTGACCGAGCTGGGCATCGCGCAGAGCACGCGCGGTTACGATCCGATGCAGCTCAGTCATTACCAGGCGGGCTGGGTCCACGGCTCGGATCAATGGCCCGAGCCAACCTGGCCGCTGGAGCTTGGAGAGAACCGCGTCGTAAACAAGGAGACGTTGGCCAAGGAACGCATCCGGCCCTGGAAACAACTGGAGCAGACGGGTGTAGGCGTCCACGTCGGCGAATGGGGTGCTTTCAACCACACCCCCCACAAAGTGGTGCTCGCCTGGATGCGCGATTGCCTGGCGCTATGGAAGGACGCGAGCTGGGGCTGGGCGCTCTGGGAACTGCGCGGCGGCTTCGGCGTGCTCGACAGTCGGCGCGCCGACGTCGAATACGAGAGCTTTCGCGACCACAAGCTCGACCGTCAAATGCTCAACCTGCTGCAACAGGGGTAGCCCGGCCGGGAAATCCGAATCCCGAATCCCGAAACCCGAAATCCGAACCTGCATCTCTTTCGGATTTCGGACTTCGGATTTCCGCCGCTACTCCACCCTGAGCCACACGGTCTTCAAGTAGGCTGGTTCGGCCCTTGAAATGGGAAAATCCGGCGGCTGCGGAACATAGTGGCGCTGGAGGACCTTCCGGTTTGCGGCGTGAATGGCCGTTTCCACGCCGGCCAGAAATTCTCCCGGCGGCCAATCCGCCGCGTTCGTCGAAGCAAAGAGCACCCCGCCGCTCTTGAGCACGGGCAACGCCGCCGTCACGAGGCGACCATAATCCCTCTCCGCCCGAAATACTCCCCATGCTTTCGACTGCGAAAAGGTTGGCGGGTCGAGCAGGATTACGTCGAAGCGTCGCTGCTTCTTCCCCAGGCGGCGCAGCCAATCAAGCGCATCGCCATAAATGAATTCGTGCCTGGCCGGGTCCAATCGGTTGAGCGCGAAATTGCGCTTGCCCCAATCCAGCCATTTCTTCGAGAGATCGAGACTGGTCGTCCGCGCCCCCGCTTTGGCCGCGCACACAGAAAAGCCGCACGTATAGGCGAAGGTGTTGAGGATTTCCCATTGCCGATTTCCCATGGCCAATTGCGGCGAGGACTGAAGCAGGGGGAAGCCGGCGGCTACGTGCCCGCTCAACAACCGCTGCCGATTGTCCCGCTGATCCAGAAACAAGCCGACGGAGCAGCCCTCGCTAAAGCTAAGCTCGAACTGGACGCCGTTCTCACGGACCGTGAATCGTTCCGGGGCCGCTTCCCCCAGCACGAGTTGCGGTGAGACTTCGGCGCGGGCCGCCCGGCCCGCTTGGCGCGTCAGAATCTTGTGGCAGACCCCGCGCGCCGAGAACGCTTTCGCCAACTCCGCCAACTCCTCACGCTGCGCAGGACTCAACGGGTGCTCGCTCTGCGATAGCAAGTAGTCTCCCAGCCGCTCCACGTACCACCCGGGCTGCCCGTCACTCGCGCCGTGGATGAGCCGATAGGCATTGGTTTCTGCCCGGTCAATCAGCCCCTCGCGCAAGCCCAGGCCAAACAGGTTGGTGGTAGGGCGCGCTGTCCCCAGCGCGCCGCCAGCAGGTAGGGCGTGCTCTCCGAGCGCGCCGCGAGGGTGCGAAGATGTCTGAAAAGTGCGGACTTGGGCGCCCTCCCACGGCGCGCTGGGGACAGCGCGCCCTACCTTCAGACGCGCGAACGATTTGGGCAACACGCCCCCCGAGCCTTGCTCGATCGGCGCGCGGAACGTCATCTCCTTCCCGGAAGCCGGATGTCTCAACGTCAACTCGGCCGCATGAAGACACACCCGCGCTGCCGGCGTGCCGCCGTACAGCGTATCCCCGAGAATCGGAAAGCCCTGCTCCGCCGCATGGACCCGGACCTGATGCGTCCGCCCCGTCACCGGCTCAGCTTCGACCATGTGCCAGTGACCACTAATTCTGCCTTCTGCCTTCTGCCTTCTTCCTTCCCTGAAACGCGTCTCCGCCGTCTCCCCGCCCGCGTGCAAAGGCCGGCTGACATACCTTTCCCCGGCCCGAACCAATGCGCTCTTGACCGCAAACTCCCCCTGGGGGACCGCTCGGTCCGTCAGCAACAGGTATTTCTTGCGGACGCCGCGAGTCGCGAATTGCCCGGTGAGCGAGCGATTGGCCAGCGGCGTCTTCGCGAACACCATTACCCCGGAAGTCTCCTTGTCCAGCCGATGGATGATGGCCAGCTTCGCCCACCGCGCCTCCCGATGCCGCAGCCAGTCATAGATGCCCTCGCCGGCATAAGGACTTGGCGCGTGCGTGTTCACGCCGGCGGGTTTGTTCACCACCAGCAGATGGTCATCTTCAAAAATCAGGCACGGCAGCACCGCCCAATAGAAACAGATTCCGGCCAATCAAACCACGAAATACACCAAACACACGAAAAATGAACGGCCTGGAACCCCGCTGATCTCCAGTCTGCCGTCGCCATGCTCCACACCCTCCAGGTCGTTTTTAAGGACTTCTCCAAAGATAGCCGAAGGTTGGGCTTGCCTCCTGAGCGCCAGCCTCTCAAAATGCCCCCAGAAGAAAAGGCCCAGTGCCTTGGCAAAACTACGTTTATGGGACCAAGTATTGGCGGCGGCGGTTCAAACAAAGGCGTCGAGGACAGGCTCGACCGGCTCCACAGCGCACACCGGATGGCCATTTTCATTTCGATAGTTGCGGTGCTTATTTCGGGCGTTGCCCTGGTTGTGGCTGTGCTTGCTTGGCAGCGTCCCGTTGCTCCGCGCGCATTCGAGGAGACCAGCAATCAGCCCACGCGCACACCGAGCGCTCCAGCAGCATCAGCCGCAACCCCAACAAACACACCGCCCTCCCCATGAGCACCAGGGACACACCAGTGCTCTATCGCCGAAGCTCTCCCATATGAAAAGGAACGAAATGAAGATTATTGCCACGGTTAATTTCGGGGAAACACCAGTCGCGCAGCATTGGGAATTTCTAACCCGCCCATCTCCGGCTCTTGTGCTGCTCCGGGCGGAAAACGAGGGGCAGGAAAACGTGCCGTTCGTGCTCAAATTAGATAACGACAAAATTCATTCAAGTAAACACAGATCGGGACACGCAATAACAGAACGTCACTATGATGGCCCGCTAAACGCCTCGGATGCGTTCTTCTTGAAAACAACGGAAAATACCCGATGAAACAACGACTGAAAATAGTTTTGCCTATCGTGCTAATAATACTAGGTTAAGTATGTGTTGACGGTTTAGGCCGTTTCTGCCAGGCTTTGCGGCATGACGCCGCAAGCACTCAAACAGCTGGACAGCCGCCTGGCGAACTTTCTGCAAGAACTGAC
>Ga0187872_10002081_pt1 | contig 18503 bp, 41 predicted proteins | sample June2016WEW_16_4_FD_132973 | JGI IMG/M metagenome (GOLD analysis project Ga0187872, IMG submission 132973) | Peatland microbial communities from SPRUCE experiment site at the Marcell Experimental Forest, Minnesota, USA - June2016WEW_16_40 | ecosystem: Environmental > Terrestrial > Soil >...
AATTTCTGAAGTGGTGGGGATCACTCTCCACAGATTTTGCACTCGGCGTGGGATTTCTGGTATTTGTCGGTTTTCTAGGAATCATCCACCTGATTGAATTCATCCTCAAGCTGTCTTTCGAGAAGAAGGTCTAATGCCCAACTACACCCTCGGCTACAAAGCTTTTCGTGTCGATACCAAGGGACAGCTCCGCTATCTATTCCACGCCCATGAGGGCTCCAGCCTCGTCCAGTTCGATACGTGGATGACGGCTAAACGCAAATGGGTGCGTGAAGCTAAAGGGACGCGGTACCGCTCAGGGTTCCACTTCCTGCGGAACATGGATGATGTCGATAAATTCATGAAGCTGACCAAGAATACCATGCGTGAATACTATCTGATTTCGTTTAGCTACCTGTCGTTTCAGGCGGGCGGCATCATGGAGCGCACGATTCTCACCTACGCGGCTGAAGACGAGTTGGACACCATCCGCAAAGTCGCACAGGAGAATCACATCACAATCAAGTCCATCAAAAAACAGGAAGCTCTCCTGTGGATGGATGTGATCGAACAGTTCGAAAAAATAGGGACCGCCAACGTGATTAGCCCGTCCACACGCTGATCTGAAAAATAGTTTTGATTTCCTAGCTAAAAATCGGACTTTCATGGTATTATGTAGTAGTAGGCTCACCGCAACAAGGTGAGACGGACACACAAATGATCGTTATCAGCATATCATCGTTATCGAGTAGCTCCTCACGGAGCGGCGGTATCGGTGTGTGCTTGTAAGTATCTGAAAACAAGCAGATAGAGTCACCGAGCACCCGCCAGAAACTGGGCGGGTTTTGTGTTTTATGGGCGGTTTTCGGAGACGTGGTGGAGTGAGCGGAATTGGTATCGCCCCTCGTTGGAAGCGAGGCTCACGTTGGTGATCCCAGCGTGTCAGGGTTCGAGCCCCTGTTCCACCGCCAAAAGTTTTGGAAGGTTGACAGAGCCCGGTATTGTGCCAGTTTGCTAAACTGAGGCCATCCTCGAAAGAGGATGCGGGGGTTCAAATCCCTCACCTTCCGCCAATTTTAGAACGTGTTTTCCGTCTTCCGCCAGTATTAGTAGATATGATCTGTCGAGACTGCGGAATAGACAAGGATTTGGAGACAGCGTTTAGGAGCACGTACACTCGCAAGGACGGGACGAAATCATATCGTCCTTCTTGTGAAGAGTGTGACGGAAAGGCTCGAACGAAACGAAACACGTTCTCGCCGTGGGCGGGACGTGAACAATATCGAAAACAGTACGATCAAAAACGTTCTAGAGAACGTAAAAGTGGAACCGAACGGGAACGTTGGATATTTGCGGATACTCGCGGGTGGGATAAAAAGCACGGACTCCAAAACGATCTGGATCGCGAGTTCATCAAAGTCGCAATTACAACAGGCTGTTCCTATTGCGGTGAAACCGAAATTCGTATTGGACTTGACAGGATTGATAACGCAAAGGGGCACACGAAAGACAACGTTCGAGCCGCCTGCATGAGATGCAATTACTTGCGACGGGATATGCCCTTTGCGGCGTGGCTGGCTATCGTTCCCGCAATCCGTGCTGCTCGTGAAGCGGGATTGTTCGGGAATTGGGGAAGTAAGACTTTTAGGTGAAGTTGGCACATGGGCAGGTCCGGTCGCCTCGAAAGCGATTACGCCTCAGTGATGGGGCGTTGGGGGTTCAACTCCCTCCTTCACCGCCAAAATTTGGAAGGGTTGGTACATTGGCAGGTCCGGCGGTCTTGAAAACCGTTACACTGGCTAACCCCTGTGTTGCCCGTTCGACTCGGGTTCCTTCCTCCAAGTTTGATCTCACGTGCCTAATGTGTGCCGATGTTTGGCCTCGTGACCCGCAAGGGATATGAGAAGCAGAAGATCAAATTTTTGTGGTATCATTGGGTATGAAGCCTTACGAGCCATGCGTCGAAGACGCCACCGCCCATATCCACGTCGATTGGAAGACACACGAGAGCACGGGAAAATTCGCTCCATACCCGAAGATGCTTTGTAGTATGTGCCCGCCATCGACAGAAGCAGAGAGTGAAGAGGAGTACCGCAAGTACGTAGCCTACGAGAAGCGGGTCATTCGCGAGAACGCCACGCGACGACCTAGCAAACCGTTTTGGCGACGGCTAAAGAGATTGATTTATTGGATTTTGCGCTAATGGTGGAATGGTAGACCGTGGAGGCTTAAACCCTCCTGCTCGAAAGGGCGTGCGAGTTCGACTCTCGCTTAGCGCACCAAATTGGGGGATAGCATCGGTGTGCAGGTGGGTCTTATAAACCTGCGTTCGCGGCTGATTACCGTACTCGGACAGGTTCGACTCCTGTATCCCCCACCATTTTCCCTATCATTTTTCTCCATCTTGTGGTACTATTCCAATATGGACTTTGACGAAAATTTACCAGACATCAGTGCATTCACATCAATCGACCCAACCCAGCCACCCGTGCTCGTGATCTCTAACAACAGCGAGCCACTGGTCACTATCCACCCGAACGGCACAATCGAGTACGGGCCGAACTATACGCCCGATGAGACCACCCGCGTCTTTTGGGAAGCCCTTGGCGTTCTGCCGAAGACCTCAACCGATATCCGAGAGAAGTTCGAAAGCCTCGAAGCGGACTGGGAACGCCTCGATTCAAAGTTCGGCAAGGACTGGACAGAGTGGATGGATGTCCGCGAGTCCATTAGGGAACTACGGGCGCTTGTGGTAAAATAACAAGGGAGGAACAAAATGCACGCCGCCATCAAGGAAGTGATAGAAAAGTACGTCTGGGCATACGGTCCTCACGGACACCACGGTTGTGTAACATACATGACCGAAGGGGTGGGCAGGGTCGCCGACAAGTTGGGGATCAGCTACAGGGCCGCCGACGAGCTGGTGCGTAGCTGGATCGGGGAAACGTTCTGATGAAGGCACAACCGCAACCGTGGTGGTTTGGGAAGGCAGCAACATCGCTTGAATGGGGGGAGAAATACGGCAGGTTTTGGTCAAACGTGAACGACGAGCCGAGGGAGTGGTGGCAGTTGACTACCAAAGAGTTGTACGACCTGCACATGGACATCTACACGCGGGAAACCGCTGTTCTGAGCTTCACGAAATACAACCACCCTAGCTACGAGTTCATCAAGAATCAGCTCGGGATGCGGGCGGTGCCCTACCTGCTCGAAGACATACAAGGGCAGCACCCCGATGGCTCGTTTGAGAGAAAGCACCATAGCTTTTGGGGAGCGTGCAGCCTGTTCCGTCAGATTCTCGATGAGAACGGAATTCCGGGCCCCGAGATTCCTGAACCGTATCGCGGGCGACTCGAACCTATCCGCAGAATATACGTGGACTGGGGCGTTCAGGAAGGTTTCTTACAAGACAATCACATTCCTCCGATCCCCAAGCGGTTCGACCAGATACATCGGTTGGTTCCGAATCGGTTTTTCGGTCTTCGCAATTGGGTTTGGCGGGTGACGACCCTTCCCAACCGTCAGCGCATGAAATACTCATGGGACTTTTGGAGGGCAATCTAATGAAGGCATACGTTGCAATGGCGATGGTTCTAATGTTTCTCACACCCGCATTCGCGGCAAAAAACCTCATTCGTGATTACCGAAAGCTGGACAAGAAATTACGGAAGGACCCGAACATAACCGAAGTGCAAATAGACTACGTGGTTCACGTCGGCGGCGCGGGCGAGGACATGTTCACCGTCTACGTCAAGGACTGCTACAACAAGGTATCGTTGCATCGCATTCCAACGTGGTACAAAGGCACGGAAGTCCGCCTCCATTGCACAGTTCCGGCGACACCGTAGGAGAGATCACAATGGTAAAGGCACAAATGGCACGCAAGCCGCAGGACAAGGTGATGCGGTTGTTAGGCGAATTTCGGGAACATCCGAGTGAGGAAGGCATCCGCAGGATGCTAAACGCAGCGGAGGACGCCCGTCGAGCAAGGCAGGAATACATCGGGCTGAATCGGGCCGTGAAAAAGATTCTTGGGCGGGCGCTGACCGAAAAAGAGTCGGTTCTCGTGAGGAGATTGTCATGAGCGTTGAGAGCGGTATCGAAAAAAGCATCCGCAGGGTTATAACGGTAGTGGTGTACCTGTTTATCGGCATCGTGTTGTACGTTGCCATTCGAGCACTTGCCCACTGGATCGGCGGAGTTCATATCGATCTGCCGAACCTCTCCAATCATGACTTCGAGTGGATCGTTATTTTCCTTCTCTTCGTTAGTGCCACGAATAGTGGGGGTAGTTGCAATTGCAAGTAAGGGAGGTTGAGGGATTATGATAACTTGGGCGCTGTTTTTTATCGCTATTGCTCTGCTGGGACTCATTGTCGGCGTGGGTGTCTTGATCCATCAGGAAACTGAATGGTATCGCAATTTCATGCACAAACGTCCCATCTTGGGTTGGACATTTTCGTTTCTCATTGGGGCGGCGGCGTGGTATGCTGTAGCATACGCCGTATTTTACGGCCTGCTTTTCATCCTGACCCTTTTGCTGGGGCACGTCGGTGCGCCCTCGATGGGTCCTACTCAATAAGGAGCCTATGGCAAAAAAGGAAAATAACGACAGGAATCACCAAGCATTCGAGGCATGGGAACGCCGAAAGGCGGAGATCGGCTCGGGCATCGAGTACAAGAATGCCCAAAAGATGTGGCGTCGTGCAGCACTGACGGCCCGGGCGGAAGAGGGTCGGCTGACCGACAAGAACATGGTGGAGATGGAAACGGTCGGGCTCCACTTCAAGAGGGGTCAAATCAATGAAGTCTCTTCGTGAGTTTTTCTGTAAAATCGGATTCCATGCGTGGAGAATGACTGAGATGGGGTTCGGCTTTGGCTCTCATGATGTCTATGAGTGCCAGCGATGTGGTCGAGAAAAAGCCTACTGTAACGCATGATCCAAGTCGTCCATGTCCGCAAGTCCCTCTTTCAACAGGGCCATTTTGATTGCGTCTACATCGGACGCGACTACCTTGAGTTCAGAGACGAGGGGTGGGGAAATCCTTTCCATCTTGGTGTGGGTGGGGACCGAAAGACGGTATTAAAGAAATACAGGGAGTGGGTACTTAAACAGCCCCACTTGATCGCTCGCCTACCAGAATTACGGGATAAAATTCTGGGCTGCTGGTGCAAGCCCCTCTCGTGCCATGGCGACGTACTTGTGGAGCTATGCCTAAATTTTCCCAATATTGAACCGCTTTTATAGGTATCAGGAGATAAGTGATGAACCGACGTGATATTCTTCGCAACATGGTAATGGCACCTATAGCCGGATTAGCCCAGAGCATAAACGGCTATTGAACCTTTCCATAGTGGGGGGATTCCATGTCCATCGTTCGGATTGAAGACCCAAAAATCTTCGCAGGACTTTCTGTAGACGTTGCTCGCAAGCAGGTTGAAGAGCACGGCTATTCCGTCCGTGTCATCCGCAACGATAGCCGAAAAGGTACGCTCTACAAATCCGATTATGACCCCCTCCGCGTGAATCTATTTGTCGAGAAAGACATAGTTGTCGATGCGACCACTGGCTAACCTGTTGATTCCATAGCCTCAAAACCTAGCCAAAACCCCCATTTTTCTGGTAGAATAGGGGCATGGCTAAACCTGCCGTCCACGAATTCGAGATGGAGCTTACTCCGTTCTCGCACCACCGTCTGTACGCTGACGAGAAGTACAGTCTCCAGAACATGGTGCTCAATATGGTAAATTATCCCGCCAAGATTGACACCGCACTCGATCAGCATTTCAGCGTCTACGTGGATCGTGCGTACACGGAATGGGGTGCGACTCAAAGCCTCATCACCAGCAAGGAATCGGGGGACGCATGGTTCGCTGGCGTCTCAGGCAAGGAATTCCTTTTCTTCGCAAGCAAGCTGTTCGCCCTAATCAACACGCCTCGCAAAATTACGTCCGCCGATCCTCTGGTTCAAAACGCCTACCAGTATTCCAACCAGTATCGCAGCCGCCTCGTCGAGTTGAGCGGGTCGAAGGCTCTGGCTGGTCTATACGCGGATGGTTACGACAACCTCGATCTCCGCATCAAGACGCGGGAATGGGCTGAGAAGGCCGCAGCCGAGGAGATTGAACCGCTACCGCTCACGGGTGCCCTGATGGTCCGTATGACGAATGTCAGTAGCGGCTACCCCTGCCCCGTTCTCATGGGCGTCATTCAGAAATCTAAGTTTCCCCGCTACAGCGGGAACAACGCCCCGTTCATCAGGTATCCGAGACCAGATGGCATGGACATCTACGGGCGCACGCGGCTGCGGGATTGGGGTTACGACGAGGATCGGTACTAATGGGACCGAAGCCCACAGCGAAACAACTGGAGACGCTCACCAAGATAGCTGGCGAGGGCGTTCAGGTTCATTGGTGGTCGGGTCTCATGGGGAATGACAGCAACAGCGCGTCCATCCAATGGCCTGATCCCGATAAGAACACGCGGGGAAAGCGTGAGATGCTGCGGACGGATACGCTTAGCAAGTTCCATGATTGGGGTTGGGTTGAGGCTATCGGCGACAAGGGTTGGGCATGGCGAAACAACGTTTACGTCATCACCGATGCGGGTCGGGAAGTCATCGCGAAAGGTGAGGTCAGGAAATGAGCAATGTGTTCAGTCTTGAAACGACCAAGGATGGAGCCGTGTGGGGCACCTACGGTACTGAGCGTAATTTCTCACCACAAATTGGAGGATCAAATGCGACTTGTCAAGAGGGGTAATGACCCGAAGTTTGAAATTTGGAAAGCAACCTGCTATAGGTGTAAGTCTGAATTTGAAGCCACGCAAGCGGAACTCACCATAACGGACGATCAACGGGACGGTAGGTTTGGTCGAGCCAACGAAAGTTGTTCCGTCTGCGGTGGCAGGGACGTGATTTTTTACCCGCCAGCGGGGGGGCGATGAGAGAAATCGCAGTAATACTCCTCGTCATCGGAGCCATTGCTCAAATCGTAGCTTTTTGATACCGTCAGAGGGATAATGGCGAAAAATCACTACACAACGAAAGCGAAACGCCGCTCGGTATCGGGCAAACGTGTGGATCAAGGGGCGGAGACCATGCGTATACTGAAAGTGCGGGCGCTCGTGGCGGAACTCGATGACGAGTTCGCTAATTTCCGCAATGCCCATGGAGCAGAAATCGAAAGGCTTACCCAGATGAAGGACGAAGACATCGATACTACGGACATTCCCGAAGTGACGGATTGGAGCGGGGCCGAGATCGGCAAGTTCTACCGTCCCGCCGAGCCAACGACAATAGGTGAATGCTTACAAGATTCGCTCGGCGGTATACCAGCCGACATACTGGCTGATGTACACGAAGACGAAAAATGAAGCAATACCCCCACATCGTTGGTGCAGCTAAGGCCCCTCTCGGGGTCCCTTGCATTGCCTTCTACAAGTACGACGGGAGCAACCTGCGGTGGGAGTGGTCGCCAAAGCAAGGCTGGCACAAGTTTGGCACCCGACATGAGCTGTTCAACGCGACCCACCCACTGTACTCGCAGGCGATACCGATCTTCATGGATACGATGGCGGACGAGATCGTGAAACGGTGCAAGGGTGTAGAGCGGGGCGTCCAGCGGATCAATGTGTTCACCGAGTTCTTCGGGCCATCCAGCTTCGCGGGTCTTCATGACGAGAAGGAACCGAAGGAGCTTCGGCTGTTCGATGTGGTACTATTTAAGCGGGGCCTGATGCCCGCCAACCAGTTCGTGAAAGTGTTTGGGGACCTGTCGTATTCGGCTCAGGTAATCTACAGGGGCAACCTGAACAAGCAGTTTATCGAAGATGTCCGCATGGGGCTATATCCCGTAGTCGAGGGGGTCGTTGCGAAGGGCGACGATTGGATGTGTAAAATTAAGACTTATACATATCTGAAAAAATTGAATGAAAGGTTTGGGGCGGATTACCGCAATTACTGGGAATGAGCTTCTACGTCTATCTCTGGCTTCGAAGGAATGACACTCCTTACTACGTAGGAAAGGGGAGCGGTAAACGAGCTTACTGCTCTGTCCGAGGGCATCGACCGCCCAAAGATCGATCACGCATAGTGATCTTAGATCGCAGCAGTGAAGCGGAAGCATTCAAGACGGAGATGGAATTGATCTCTAGCTGGGGAAGAAAAGATTTGGGCACCGGGTGCCTTCACAACCGCTCTAACGGTGGAGAAGGCTCCAAAAATTTCTCGGAAGAAACCCTTCAAAAACTACGAAAGGCAAGGAAGGGTAAAAGGCCCTGTTTGGGGCATAGGCACTCCAAGGAGACTCGCCTTTTGATGAGCGAGAAACGTAAAGGTGGAAAGCCCTTTCTTGGGCACAAGCACTCGAAGAAGTCGATAGCCGCAATAAAGGCGAAGACGAAAATCAACCACAGGTGGAAAACTAAATAGGAGACCCCATGAAAAACGCAATGTTGTTGATGTTTTTGCTAGTTGTTAGCACGGCGATGTTCGGGCAGTACGGCGGCGGTGTGTCATACGGCGGCGGAATGCAAGGCCCGTTCACGAATCCGTATGTCATGCCTGACCACCCGCAGCACGCCGGCACGCACGCAATGGCGACCGAGACCCCGTTAGTCGGCGGCAGCGGCGTAACCACGGCTCAGGGCGAGCAACCGCTCTGGCAGTTCGGCTCCAATAAAGTCGAACGTCCTCTCGGCGACGTAGCTCGGGAGTACCGTCAGCTTGCTTTGTATGGCTCCGAGAAGGTCCGCATCTATTGGGAGCAGCAAGGAAAGAAGTAGGCATGGCAAACATTTGGGGCGACAGGGCGGTCAAGACCTGTCTGGAGGTCTTTCATCGTGTCGGCTTCCGCATCAAGTACGATGCGGAAATGATGGAGCTGATCGTGTGCTCGAAGCTCATCCGCGAACAATTAGCAACCGCCGAGGAAGAACGTAGGATTTGGTTATCTTACATGGACAAGGAGTGAACATGAGGGTTCTGATCTACGGTAATCGCAAAGAAGACGACACTATCTACGACGCCTCCACACCGGAGAAAGAGGCAGCCGCTTACCTTCTGGTTTTCAAAGAACTGGATGAATTCTGGCAATGCTATTGCGACCTGACCGCCAAGGAGAAGCCTCTTTACAAGAAGGCCAAAGCTGGGGATGCCGAAGCAGCCAAGCGGCTGATGAACGCCCGTAAAGACTACGAATACGAAGAGTTTCGTTTCGGGAAAGTAGTGGACCCACTAGAGCCATGACCCCGAGCCCCACCGCACTCACGCAAATCCGCAACGCATGGATGGACGACACTGGACATGTCTTAGCCATGTTTGGAAACGAAGCCGCCTCCCGATACCTGTTCAACCTGCTGACCGATGAGCAGGCGGAAGAATTCCTCCGAACGATGGAAGGGGGAAACGCTTTTAATCGGGATGAATTTTGCGGAATGTGTGGTACACTATTGTCAGCAGGCAACAAAATCTGCCCCAGTTGCGGGCTCGATAACGAGTGTAAATAATGACCACACGAATCAAGAAAGAAAAAATCGACGGCTATCTTCCGATGGTGGAGCACATGACTCTTGACTGCGTAGCATCATGCATCTCCGTCCTACACCACAACCGAGACATTGTGCAGTCCATCGAGGTTGACCCAACCCTGTACATGCCCGTCACCATCCGCTTTCTGTCCGCCATGTGGAAAGAGGTAGCCATATTGGACGTGGTAGAGGAAATGGCAGCGGCGGCATGATTCACCTCTTTCACAAGTGGAAAATTACGGCGGCACAGCCAATGAAAAGACGTGCTTTAATACCTCTCACGTGCGAGGTAATCGACCCCGAAGGTCCTCCAGAGGATATTACGCAGGTGCTTTTTACGTGCAAAACCTGTGGGGGGTTGAAAACTCAGACCCTTAATGGTATCTGGACGATGAACGATCTTATGGGAGGGTCCGATGGGAAGGCGTAAGACACGTGCGGAGAAGTTTCCCGATCTCGACAAGCTACGGGTGGACTTCCTCAACCTGCCGCTAATCGGCTCCGAGGAAGATGTTCTCGTGTTCCTGACGCAGAAGAACGCCCGAGGTAAGGACCTGACGCTCCAGTTCCACTTGGACATTGCCATCAAAACGTTTAGCCAACTGACTAAAAAGCTCCGCGAGTACAAGCGGGTGAAAATGCTTCCAAGCTCCTACCACGTTTCGGGTGAGTTTGATCGTTACACAGGAGAGAGACTATGAATCTCAGGCACGGAAAAGAATGCATCTGCCGCGAATGTGACAATGCACGTAAATTGCTGGCTCAGTGTGGAGAGACCATCCGTAACGCAAGGTCCGAAACCGACCGCATCATGCGAGATGCGATCTCTAGGGTCCCACCTTGGATGCCCTTAGGAGGAGAGTAATGGAAATCGTGGACCCATACCGTAATGTTAGGGAGATGACTCCCGAAGTGCTGCTTGAACTCACGCAGTCCCACAAATTCCAAGAAGTAAAACGCTCGTTCCCACAGGACATCGGTCTGCACAGCAGGCTGATCGTCACACAAGAGGACATCGAGAACATGGGCGAGACTCTCAAGATGATCGTGTTCTTCGTCTCTCCCGCCATCATCCGTGCAACAATCGAACTGGCAAAAGAGAAGAACGTCCTCGGTGTCAGTGCCGACTGGCTGCACGAGCGTATTGACGAAGAGAAACTCAGGATTCTCAGAGCCAGCGCCATCTGTCGGTAGGATAAAAATCATGGAAAACGAAGAACGTAAGGTAGATTGGCCAGCAAAAGCAACCGATGAGTGCTTTCCCGATGTCCCTGCGGAAGGCGAAATCAAGAAAAAGCGCGAAGGTTACGAGTTTATCTACGCCGATATCGTCGGTAGTTGGTACATGGCACCCGAGACGTTCGTGCGAATGGACGGCAGCGAGACGAAGGATGTCATGCCGGGGCACTTCGGCTTCCTGATCCATTGGGGCGTCAAGAACTATGGCTTCGGGGAATATTCGGTGCGGTTCTACTCCGATGGCAAGATCGACGTGCAGGACGAATTCAGCGGGCCTGAGTTCTCGAAGGCGTTGTTCGCCTACTTGGGTCAGAAGGTCGCGGAGGTCGGCGAACACGACCACCAGCGGGAAGAGAAAAAGAAGAAAAAAGAAATCGAAGCAATCAACGAAGCGGGGGAACCTGATGTTTCCTAACATCTCTGTTCCACAAGCACTCGATGTTTACGATGCCGAAATCTACTGCTATCGGTTACTTCCTCGTGACCCCTCGGACTAGCATATATCCGGGGCAGTTGACTGTGCCCCAGCAACTTGATAAAATTGAGGATGAAGGCTGGGACATCCGTTTCGTGACCAAAGAAGGGGCACGGTATACGGTGCTTGTAAAACAAAGATCATTTCCACGAAAGAGTCAATGTGACAATCTTCGAACAACTGAAGGCTAACAAGTTCCCCTACACCACGTCCCTGATCCACCTGTTTCGGGGTGGGTCCGATTTGCACGGGGCACAAATCGCCAAGAAGCATGATGACGACTGGTATGGCGTTTACGTGGAGCCAGCGAGTATGGTCATCGGCCTCAAGGAGTACCCCCACTACGTCTGGAGTTCCGCAGGCGACACTAAGCGGAACGAACCGGGGGACGTGGACATCTGTTTCTACTCCCTGCGGAAATGGGTCAAGCTGGCAGTGGGTGGGAACCCGACGTGTCTTGCGTACCTCTTTGCCAAGAACACGCTGGACGCCACCGATCTGTGGAACGAGGTTTGGCGTGAGCGGTCTCTCTTCCTGTCCAAGGCGTGTGCGGAACAGTTCAAGGGCTTTGCTCATGCCCAACTACAGCGCGTCGTGGGCGAACGGGGCAAGGGCAAGCACGGTCAGCGGCCCGAGCTTGAGGAGAAGTTCGGCTTCGACACCAAGGCGGCCATGCATGTGATTCGGTTGCTGGGCGAGGGCATCGAATTGATGCAGACGGGGCAGATCACCTACCCGCGTCCGAACAAAGAGCTGCTGATTAGAATCCGCTCTGGCCAAGTGGACTTGGAATCCATCAGGGAACTAGCGGATATGCTGTTCACCGATCTTGATGGGGCACAGGCGTCATCACACCTGCCTGACAACGTGGACCGTGATCTCGCATCCCAATTTCTAGTGGATTTCTACCTCAAGTTCTGGGGCGGGGATGCTAGGGCTATTCGCGTCGTAGCAACGGCGGGTAAGCTTGCTTGCCGCTGGATCGCGGGGCACTTACGGGCGGATGAGCGGGCGGACTGGCACCCAGAATGGGAGGCATGGCGTGACGAGGAGAATGTCATGAGGGCCATGCTGGACTTGGCAATGAAAGCGGAGGAAGAATAATGCCACAAATACCGTGTGTGGGCGAAGGCTGTTGGATGTGCTTGGAGCAATTGCGGTTTGAAGGCTCAACGGCACCATATTGGGGGGCGTAATGGCATCAATTTGCGACAATATCGTTATGAATAACGCGGGCTCGGAACGGCATTTCGACAGCCATGAGGATGCGAACCGAGCGTATGCCCTTCTGTGCGACTACGAGGCGTTTTTGAGTGATCTCGTCAACACTGGGCAAGGACAGACCCAAGCATACCGGACTGCAAGCGATCCGGAAGGAGAAGGTAACTTGCACAGCGGATCATAGCTATCGGAGGAACACAACGCATGAAGAAGTACATTGCAATCGCGCTGCTGGGCTTGGCACTGGCAGTATTGGCACTCGCACAAAACCCGAATGGAGGAGACTGGTACAGATTGACTAACGTCAGACGGGTGGGTCACAATCAGTATCTTGCGGATTCGGAGAAGGGTCGCGTCACGGTTCGGACAATCAAATGCAAGGCGCATCCGGCTGGCGAAGACGCCGGTTTGATTCTCAACTACGGCGCTCCCTTTTACACTCTCATTGTCTTCAAAGACAAAACAGAGTGCCACATTGCGGGCATCGACTTCCAGCCAGTATCACAGGGGAAACAATGAAGAGGTGTTCAAGGAGCACGGTCATCCCATTGAGATTGAAGCCGAGGACTCTCTTCATGCAGTTTGCGGCATGGGGATCACAGTTTGGTCGCGGGAAGACTACGATAGGATGATGGAACGACTGGCGGACAGCCCGTTTCAGCCGACCGGCGGCTGGCTAGAGCCAATACCACACCCGAAGGGATTTTGATGGTGGTTCTGGCTTGGCTCTGGGTAGTCGTAATGGTAGTCGCGGAGGGGGCGTGCGTGATCATGCTCTTGATGCTGTTCGCCCTGTTCCTTGGGATAAAAGGCCCGTGGTATGGGCAAAATCAAGAGAGAGAGTTTGATGGCGAAAATCACGCAGAAACAAGCACGGGCAAATGAAGAGGCGGTCTGGAAGGTCTACCCCAAGGCGACGTACTTCGGCGTGGACGCCAAGAAAAACTTCTCACATCCAGAATTCTGTGTCTGCGAGGTCTACCAATCGGACGATTGGGATGCTCCCGTAATCGGCACAGGCGACACCTACGAGGAAGCTTGGGCGGACGCCGCCACTCGGCTCAACACTCGTTACTACGACAAGTTCGGCGAGGGCAACATTCCCAAACGATCCATAAAACGGGGGAAAAATGAACGGCGATGAAATCCAAGCACTGGTAAACGAGAAGCTCGATCAGGCCGTCGAGAACGGCTACGACGAGAGCCAAGACGACCCCATCCAAGTTGCCATCAGCTTGGCGGATGAGGACACCGACATCAACGAGTTGGTCTGGGGTCAATTCGAGGGCCATGAAACCACACTCATCCCCTACATCGAGGTCTGGCAGCGGGGACGGTCGAACTGACAGCCCTCGATCATCCAAGGCGCTGCTTGTTTTGCGGGGCGAAAATCTTCGAATGCATGGGGTCCGTGCTGGCGCGGGACATGCTTCTGATTTGGCAGGCGATGGACTTAGGTAAACCAATCCCGCCCATAAAAGTAAGGGAACTGTGCGGACTTTGCGTGCATGTATGGAACGGCATTGCGGAGGACGCTTGACATTTGACGCTACCATTTCCGAGATACAGGCAATCGTGCGGACGTTGCGGACGCAATGGGCAACGATTCACGGTGATGGATTTGGTCGTGCGGGCACCCTCAGGGGTGAATTCAAGAAAACTGTCCGCCGCTTGGAAAACCTCCAGATCATGCTGGAGCTGGGTCCGCTGGAAGAGCCACCCGAGGACGCCAACCCCGATTGTTGTGGTCATCTAGCCGACAACATCCCGGGGTGCACCTGCCGCCTGATCGGGGCGACCTTAAAGAGCTAGGGAAATCTCTAGTGTGGAAGTCATCTTCAAGGTTGGTCCTGTCTACGATCCCCATACGCTGGAGTTGATGCAGTTCTTTGACTTCCGCTACCTTTCCTACCCTCGCTTGCACCGCTGGATCATTATCCCGTCTGAATGCCCGATGATGGACTATTGCCTTTTGCTAGTGGCTAGTGTTACACTTGGGTGATGAATATATCTGCGTTTATCATCTGCCCTGTGAGGGGGGTCACGGCGGAGCAACGAACCGACATCGAGCGTTACGTCCTCATGATGGAAGGTCGGGGGCATGAGGTGCATTGGCCCGAGCGGGACACCAATCAGGACGACCCCATCGGAAACCGCATTTGCGAAGACAACCTCGCGGCAATTCAAGCCGCCGATGAAGTTCACGTATACTGGACAACCACGAGCACAGGGACCCTGTTCGATCTGGGCATGGCGTGGGCGTTACGGAAGCCCATCGTGCTCATCAATCCGCCCGAAGCAATGCCCCAGAAGTCCTTTGAAAACCTGCTACTTAAGTGGCAAGGAGGCCGATCATGAAATGCTTGCAATGCATTATGGAGTCTCTGGTGGACACCCCACTCGATTCCGAAGCCATCCAATGGGCGATTGACGGAGCTAAAACAGCGGTCACAACCGTCAAAGGGACGGGTTTGTGCGGGGATCACCTTTTGGGGTATATGCTCACAAATGTGGTGGGTGTCACTGACCGTAGGAGACCCTAAAAATATTTTTTGATTTTCTAGCTAAAAAATCAACTTTCATGGTATTATAGTAGAAGTAGGGGAAATATGAGCTTCAGGAAATCCAATTCGATTCATGTCCGCGTAGGAAAGCGCGGCAACCATCAGCGGAATAATCGCTGGTTCGACACGAGTGGGCTTCTGTGCTCCGATGGGTGGGAAGACTAAGAGACACCCAAAACGAGATTAGCAGGCCCACTGAAAAGTGGGCTTTTGTTTTTGCAGTAATAATGAGGTTTTTAATGTAGGGGTGACGGGCAATCTGGTTCGGCCCAGTAGTCTCCAAAACTACCATTTGTGGGTTCAAATCCCACCATCCCTGCCAAAATTTGAAAGTGGATTGGAAGTGGCTGTCGGTTCGCCTCGCTGGGTTGTGACCCCAGTGGCAGTGATGCCCGCGTGGGTTCGACTCCCACCCTTTCCTCCAGTTTGTAAGCTGTGGTGTGGGTAGTTCAATGGTAGAACGCGAGACTGTGGCTCTCGTAGTTGGGGGTTCAAGTCCCCTCCCACACCCCAAGTTTCGGCGGGGCGTTTCGGGCAGTAAATGCGGTAACCGACTCGTAAAGTCTGGCCCAATGCGAGGTCAGGCCCCAAAGTTTAGGCGAGGAGAAGAACGACAGAGTGAAGGAGTTGATGAAGAGATTGATATCGAACAGAGGGGTGGGGACTTGCCCAGCGTGCAGCGGAGAGAAGGATCGTCCGCTTCTTCGGGGTTGGACTGGTCCGATGTGCACATCAAGTTTCCACCCTCCCGAGGCTTTGGTAGAGGCCGAGGAGTGGTTCAAGGCGTGGAAGGCGGTTGCCACGCTAGAAGTTTAGTCCCGTAGCTCAGCGGAATAAGAGCACCAGCCTCCGAAGCTGGGGGTCATGGGTTCGAATCCCATCGGGACTACCAAGATTTGCTACGAATGTTCGATGCGCCAATTGTCATAGAAAAAGAACGGCAGTTCAACGCAATTGGTACTGGATTGAGTTTTTAGCAACACACGACCTCGTAGCTCAACGGACTAGAGCGTCGGTCTACGAAACCGAAGGTTAAGAGTTCGAATCTCTTCGAGGTCACCATTTTCAGCCGTGTTTCGCGACACGGTGACTACTCTCAAGCCGATGTAACTGCTCCTAGCGAGCGATTCGGTTGGAAAAGTGAGGGAGAAGACCTGAACACTTTCTCCGGTGTCGAGGCTGAGTCAGGGGTGTATCGCGGGTTTGAATCCCGCTGGATGTGGATACTCACGTTCATAGGCTCAGCGATAAACCGACACCCCACGTGTGGCTCCATCGTACAATGGAACAGGACACGTGGCTTCGAACCACGAGATGTGGGTTCAAGTCCTACTGGGGCCACCAAGATTTACGCCCCTGTGTCGGCAAATGGACGCCACGGTCGCTACGAACGACACGCCCGAAAGGGAATGCAGGTTCGAATCCTGTCAGGGGTACCAAATTTAGGGGCATGGTCTAGCGGCTATGATGCCGGTCTCCAAAACCGTGCGGCGGGGGTTCGAGTCCCTCTGCCCCTGCCAAATTCGGGGGAACTATGTACAAAGCGTCGAAGATGGTATTGCTTACGGGTCGTGACGGGACGGTGCAGTACGGGAAGCCCCGCCATATTCCGATGACAGGCTGGGGCGATTACGATATCGTCCCGACCGAAGAGGTCGAGCAAGACGAGGACCCAGCGGTAGTCGCGGCACGCCATGCGAAGACGATGGAGGCCATCGCCAAGCAGGTTGAGTTTGAGCAGAGCCGTAAGGCGGGCTCAACGGTTCACGAAGCAGGGTGCCCCTGCGGGTTTTGCAGGGCAGGTTTTACGAAGGCGTGAGTTTTGGGATGTAGAGCGTAACTGGTAGCGTGCACGGCTGTTAACCGTGTGGCGAAAGCCCTTGTAGGTTCGAGTCCTACCGTCCCAGCCAGATTGGATGTACCCATTTTGAGATCAGGTATTAACATTTTCACGTCTACCAGTATTATATGGTATGGACAAGAGATGGGCTCGGCTAACGCCTGAGCAAAAGCGGAAACGAAGCGGTGCTGTACTGCGGTGCCGTGCGAAGCGCATTCGGAAATTGAAAGAGGCTGCTGGCGGCAAGTGCGTGATCTGTGGTTACTCGAAATGCTTTCGAGCTTTAGAGTTTCATCACGTCGATCCGCACAGTAAGAAGTTTGCGGTTTCGGTTTCGGGAAATACGAAGTCGTGGAAGCGCATGATCGACGAAGCAGCAAAGTGCGCTCTCGTTTGTTCCAACTGTCATCGAGAAGTCGAAGACGGAATTACTCCTCAGCCAGCACCACTTGGCGAGGAATGGAAACAACAAGTTTTGGCATGTGGGCTAATGGTAAGTCACTCGGTTGTTACCCGAGGCGATGGGGGTTCGACTCCCTCCGTGCCAGCCAATATTCACCCGTAGCTCAATGGCAGAGCATTCGGCTGTTAACCGAAGGGTTGTAGGTTCGAGTCCTACCGGGTGAGCCAGTTTGGAAGGACGTTATTGAGGTAGGATGGGTTTAGCTGCGCCTGTGAAGCGGTATTCTTCGTGAAGCGGGCAGGGGATGTCGGTTTCGGTTTCGAATTCTGTGGGTATGGGTATTTGACAACCGCAGGAAAGTGTGGCGACAAAACGATCTTCGTCATTTTCCTTCAAGGTGTAAGCGCCCACGGTTTTCATACCTAAGGATGCTGTAGTTGGGTGGTTGGCAGAACTGGATATGCACTCGGCCCTTACCCGAGACCACGGGGGTTCGATTCCCTCACTACTCACCAAGTTTTGTGGTATTATGAGTTATGGATTATAACATTGGCAGCATCGCAGACGCATTTGGGTTGATTCAAAGAGATGGATTTATTCCTGAAACGATGATCTGGGCCGATCCCCCGGGAATGGAATCGGGCACGTGGATACTTCGCAAGGGTGAAGAGCCAAAGCGTTTAGCCGACACGGAAGATTTTGATCGTATCTGGATGACGGCACTCGGAATTACAAGTGCGTCGATTGAAAAGTTTTCAGATGTGCATCGGTAACTCAACTGGCAGAGTAACCGACTCTTAATCGGTAAGTTGAGGGTTCGACTCCCTCCCGGTGCACCAAAATTTATGGGCGTAAACCGTGGTCCAATAGCCGAGTATCGTTGCAACACCGATTGCCAGCAAACGGGGTGTCGGGGGCATCAGATGCAGTTAGTGTACGACCGCTCCTCGGATGTTGTCACGTGCGAGATTGACGGCAAGCCGGTCCATCATTTTGATGAAAATGAGCTTTACACCATGATGAAATTGGCGGCGGCGGACTGATGAGCATGTTTTCTGCAATTTGCGCGGATCACCACCGAGAGATAGTCAAGAGGGCTATCGAAAGGGCTAAGGAGGTGGCTCGGGTACATTTTTCCAAGGCTGAGTATCCAGTGGTAGAAACCCTTTTGGATCAAGTTCTTAACGAGTGTAACGAGCGGATTCAGGAGTAGCAAGTTTTGTGATTACGCATACTACTTAATAGGGGTATA
>Ga0187872_10002083_pt1 | contig 18499 bp, 13 predicted proteins | sample June2016WEW_16_4_FD_132973 | JGI IMG/M metagenome (GOLD analysis project Ga0187872, IMG submission 132973) | Peatland microbial communities from SPRUCE experiment site at the Marcell Experimental Forest, Minnesota, USA - June2016WEW_16_40 | ecosystem: Environmental > Terrestrial > Soil >...
CGAGGGCAGAAGGCGCTCGAGCGCGGCGTCGGTGAGTTTGACGCCGGAGGCGAGCAGGGATTGAACGTTGGAATCCATCGGCTTCGATGATAAACGACGCGAGATGCGGAGTGGCGCGCCGATTCATGTGATGCGAGGCTGGGGGTCAGCGCGGGGTGAGGATGAGGGTGTGGGCGATGGTGGGCTGGGTGGCGGTGGGCGTGAATGGGAGGGGGTAGGTGGTGCCGCGCAGCCAGGACTGGAACTGGTCCATGTAGAGCGGGCTGGCTGGGTTGCCGGACTGGCCGAGGACGAGGCTGAGGGTGGCGCGATCGGGATCGCTTAAATCCGCAGTGAATCGCTCGGAGGGGCCGAAGGCGTGGCCGGACTGCCTGACCGTTGTGCTGTCGCCGCTCTGGGACTGCGGGCCGGTGCCGGTGGGGCCACCGAGCAGGAGACGGGCGAGCAGGGTTGCGTGGGAGAAGATGGGGTGCTCGATGTCCAGCGGGAAGGCGCTTCCCTGCTGCCATGTGGCGAGGTTGAGGGGAGCGTGGGCGTTGCGCAGGCCGCGCTGGACGACAGCGGCGAGGAAGTCGTCCCATGTGGGGTAGGCGGAGGGGAGCCAGCGGGCAGGCGCGTGGGTGATGAGCTGCTCCTCGACGCTTTCCCGTTCGCCCCAGGTGTAGAGCTGCCAGAGGTTGGCGGCCTGGGCGGCGTCGGCGCGCAGGTTTTTAACTTTGGAGAGGTCCGCGCCCTGCGCAAGCTGCGTGCCTGCCTCGGGGGCGAGTTTGGGGATGAGCAGCATGGGCCAGAGAGCGGCGCGGGCGGCGTTGACGATGGCGGGCGCGGCGGCATTGGCGTCCACGCTGCCGTTCCACTTGCGCAGGATGTCGGCGGCCTGATGCAGCGCGGGGTCGTTCTTCAGCGGGCCGGTTGCGTGGTCGATGGCGTAGGCGAGTCGCTGGGCGAGGATGCGGTCCGGCCCGGAGGTGACGTCGTTTTGCAGGGCGAGCATGTCAGCCGGGGTGAGCAGGTGAGTGGGCTGGCCGGGACCGGGGGCGGCTGGGGTCTTCGCGGAGCTGGAGTTTGCGGACTTCGCGGCAGGGGCTTCGGGGAGATTTACGGAGCTGGCCTCGAGGACGCGCTCGGGGCTGGATTCCAAGACCTTGTAGATTCGCTCGGTGCGGTAGGGGGCCATCCAGTCGAGGGTGATGGGGAAGCGGTAGCCGTCGGGGGTGACGCGGGCGTTGGCGGTGGCGAGGACTCCGTCGGGGGGATCGAAGGCCTGGGGGAGCTGTTCGAAGGGAATATAGCCTGCCCACTCGTGCGCTGCCGCGTCGGGAGCGGCGACGTCGGTGGGGACGGGCGAGAGCGGGCCGGGATTGTTGGCGTCTCCGCGAATGGGGATGCGGCCCAGGGCGTGGTAGGCGATGTGGCCCTGGTCGTCGGCGTAGATGAGGTTCTGCGCGGGGCCACCCCAGTCGGCGAAGGCGGCGAGCATGGAGGGCCAGTCGGCGGCGGAGTCGACGGCGAAGAAGGGATCGGTGAGGTTGGCGGGGTCGTAGATGGTCCAGCGCAGGCTGATGCTGCGGCGTTCAGTGGGAAAGACGCTGGAGACGATGGGAGTGTCGATGTCTCCGTGGCGGGTGAGGGGGACGTCGAGGATGACGTCTGTGCTGCCGCGCACCTGGATGACCTCGGTCTGGTAGCGGACGGGGAGCCATGCGCCGCTGGCGGCCTGGAACTCGGCGCCGGAGAAGGTGCCGCGAGTGTGCTCGATGATGAGGTCCTGCACGTCTGCGCCGAGGTTGGTGAACCCCCAGGCGACGTGGTCGTTGTGGCCACTGATGACGAAGGGCGTGCCGGGCAGAGTGACTCCGGCGGCGTGGAAGTCGGCCAGCGGGGCGGGATTCGTGGCTTGCAGGTCGGCCTCGTACCACAAATCGGGCACGCTGAGCGAGAGATGCATGTCGTTCGAGAGCAGCGGCTCTCCCGAGGCGGTGCGCGAGCCGGAGACGGCCCATGCGTTGGAGCCGGCGACGCAGGCGGAGCAGGGAGAGTGGAAGAGGGCGAGGGTCCGATTGAGGGAGAGAAGATCGGACGGGGAGATTGTGGCTGCGGGTGGGGGTTGGCGGAGGTGCGATTGCGACTCGTCGAGGGGGATGTCGTTGAACTCGGGCTGGGGCGCGGAGACGTCGGGCATGGGCTGGCCGGGGTAGTGGTCGCGCCAGGAGCCGGTGGGGTAGAGGTCGGCGATCAGCTCGGGGGAGAGGTGGGCGGCGAGTGCCTCGCGCGCGAGCTTCTGCGGGAAGCCGGTGGTGAGGTCCTGAAACATCACAAGCTCGACCAGAATGGAGTCGCGCGGGGTCCACGGCGCGGGCCGGTAGCCGAGCAGGCGGAACTCGATGGGGAGGCGGTCGCGCTGGGCGGCGATGGAGGCGTTCACTCCGCGCGCGTAGACCTCCAGCCAGTGGCGCTGATCGGCGGGCAGAACGGCGATGGCGCGGTCGGCGGCAGCGCGGAGCTGAAGGGTGCGCTGCAGCCGGTCGTGCTCCAGCATGGGGCGGCCAAGGACCGCGGCGAGCTGGCCGGCGGCGTGGCGGCGCAACAGGTCCATCTGCCACAGGCGGTCCTGGGCGGTGACGAAGCCCTGGGCGAAGACGAGGTCGTCCACCGAGCCGGCGCGGATGTGCGGCACGCCGTGGGCGTCGCGGGCGACCGTGACCGGCGCGGCAAGGCCGTAGACGGTGAGCGAACCGTCGAGCTGCGGCAGGTTTTCGCGCATCGCATTGCGGATGAAGTGGCGCCCGGCGAAGAACGCGGACGCGGCGAGCGCGGCGGCGAGCGCCAGAAGCAGGCAGAAGACGCGCAGCCTGTGGCCCGAGCCGCGGCCTGCGGGCGCATCGAGGTCGGCTACGAGAGCGGCTTTGAGTGCGGCGTCTGCAGCGACCGGGCCTTCCGGCCCGGCGTCCGCTCCGGCGCTGTCTTCCACCCGGCGCACATAGCCCTTGTAGCGCAGGTCGGCTTTGGCGGGACTAGCAGGTGGCTTGGTGTCTCTGGAGTTCGGGTCGTCGCTGCTCATGGCCTACGGCAAGTCTAAACCAGCGGCGGAGCGCGCGTTCGCGGATGCAGGCGGGTCGTTGTGATGGACTTTGGGCAGCGTGAGCAGGATGACAGCGGCGGTCAACGCGAGAATGGGCAGGATGAAGAGGCTTCCCTCCGGCCCGGTGAGGCCGCCGGATAGTAGGGCGCGGCCCGCCGGGTGCGTGGCGAAGAGATGGCCCTGGGCCACCATGCCGCTGTCGGCGACGCCGTAGAGGAAGGACTGCGCCCAGTCCCACGCAGCGTGGAAGCCGATGGCCCACCAGAGCGAGCCGGTGCGCCACAGGCTGAGGCAGAAGACGACAGCGATGAGCGCGGCGGCGAGCAGGCCGATGGGCGACTCGCCCGCGTTGGTTCGATGCGTGAAGCCGAAGCCGAAGGAGAGCAGCACGGCCGCGGTCCAGAAGCCGGGCGCGGCCTGAGTTGTTGAGCGCAGGGCAGTCTGGTTGCCGCCGGATACGCTGTACTCTGTCGCGCGCGGGCCGAAGGAACGGAGCCAGTTGCAGGTTCCGTTGATCCCGCGCGCGAGGGTGAACTGCAGGTAGCCGCGGAAAAAGGTCTCCTCAAAGAGTCCGACCAGCAGGAACCCGGCGAACCAGACCGCGCCGTAGCGCAGCGCGCTCGCGCCGAAGAGCAGGCGCGCGTCGAAGACCAACAGGCCGCAGGCGCGCAGAGTGAAGACCAGAAGCGAGAGCAGCGCGACGCCCCAGGCGAGGCCGCTGAGGAAGTTCGGCAGGCGGCGCCGGCCGCCCAGTCCGTAGGCGGAGCTTGGGCGGCGCTCGATCTTGCCCATCAGCCATGCGGCGATGAGGACCGAGAGCGACGTCATTCCATCGCCCAGCAGGATTGCCTTCGGCGGCATGAGCACGGCGGCGGAGGATTTGGAGGACTGCGGCGCGGACTGCGCGGCAGAGTTCGGCTGCACGGCAGCGGCGTGGTGGCGCGGAGGATTGACGAGGAATCCGCCGCCGGCGAGCAGAGCAGCAAGCAGGGCGAAGTAGAGCAGCAGGCCCCAGCCGGCGCGCAGTCCGTCCGAACCGGCGAAGATCTCGCGCAGGGTAAAGCGCGGCGCAGACGGCGGAATCGGCGCGGCAAACTCATCGCCGGACGCGCCGGTGCGCGCGTCAGGGCGCACGGCGGACTCGGGTGGCTGAGGCTGGTGTGCGTCGGGCAAGTGGGTCTCCTCGGTTGATTGAAAGTCTATACGGTGCAAACAGGAAGTACGATCCGTTTCCGTATGCTTTGCTGCTTGACATGGGGGCGCGCGGCGTCAATCCTAGAGCTTCGCATAAGAGTCGCCGAGCGTTGCGCGCTAGCGTGGGCGCGGCTGCGAAGAATGGGTTTGGTACGGAGGATTTCCGCTTGAGCTGTCGCGTCTTCTACCACGATCACTGCTTCGATGGCGCGTGCTCGGCGTCGCTGTTCACGCGCTTTCATCGCGAGTGCATCGGGACGGCGCAGGAGTTTTCGTACCACGGGCTGATGCACCGGGCGGCGGGGTCGCTCTTCGACGAGTCGGCGTTCATCGAGGGCGAGAACGCAATTGTGGACTTCAAGTACTCCGCCTCGCCCAAAGTTACTTGGTGGTTCGACCATCACCAGAGCGCGTTTCTCACCGCCGATGACCGGCGCGATTTTCTGGCGTGGCAGGCGCAGGCCAACTCGCCCAAGGTGCTCGCGGTGCGCAAGCCGGCCGATGGCGGAAAGTTTTACGATCCGGCGTACATCTCCTGCACCAGCCTGATCGCCGACGTGGCGAGGGAGCGGTTCGGCTTCGAACCCGCGCCGCTGGCGGAGCTGGTCCACTGGGCAAACATTGTGGACGGCGCGAAGTACGAGAGCGCAAGGGCCGCCGTCGAGATGGCCGCACCCGCGATGAAGCTGACGATGGTGATCGAGAGCTCGGGCGAGGGCTTCGTGCCGCGCGTGATTCCGCTGCTGACCGAGATGGGCCTGCAGGCGGTGCTCGACCAGCCCTTCATCCAGGCCGAGCTTGGGCCGCTGCTGGAGCGCCACCGCGCCAACATCGAACTGCTGCGCGAGCGGACAACGCTGAAGCGCGGCGTCATTACCTTCGACATTACGGACCGGCCGACCGAGGGCTACAACAAGTTCATCCTGTACTACCTGCACCCTGCGGCGACCTACACCGTGGGGCTGAGCCGGTCGAGCTTCCGAACGAAGGTCGCGGTGGGAACGAACCCGTGGACCAGACTGCCAGACGCGGAGTTGGCGAACATTGCGGAGATCTGCGAGCGCTACGGCGGCGGCGGGCACGCGAGGGTGGGCGCAATCAGCTTTCCGCCGGACAAGGTGGACGACGCGCGCAAGGCGGCAAGGGAGATTGCGGCGTTGCTGCGCGCGCGGGTGTAGGGCGGAATTCGCGAAGGAGTGTTGCGCGGACGAAAAGCAACTACGGAGATTCTGGCTTCGCCAGAATGACGGCTTCATCATTTGTGCGCGCGGCGCTCAGGGTCTGGATGACAACATTCAGCGAGCGGCGAGGGCGCGGGTTTTGGCGGGGGACATCCATCCGAAGTCGATGTGGAATCCCTGGCCTGCCAGCTCGCGTTCGACGAAGCCGCGCTCCATCTCGTTGACGCCGAACTGCGCTCCGGCGATGGAGTTGGTGTTGATATGGGTGTATCCGCCGGGCTGCACCTCGCCGCAGGAGTAGGTAAAGACATCGCCGTCGAGCAGGTTGCGCAGGTTCATCTCGAAGGTCTCGCGGGTCTGCAGCCAGCGGCCGACGTGGGGAAGCGCGATCTTGTAGACCATGAGCGCGGTCTCGTGCGCGCGGTCGCTGACGGTGGTCTCCAGGCGCAGTTCCCTGCCCCCAATCGGCTTGAGCCGTGCGGTGCCCATGACGAATGGCGAGCGTCCGTAGGCCTCGGCGATGGTGCGCGCGCGGGCGACCTGCATCAGCGCGTCGTAGCGGAAGTCGGCCAGGCCGAAGAGCGCTCCGGTGGCCACTTCGAGACCGGCGGCGAGCGCACGGTCGTGATTGTCCATGCGGGTGTGGAAGTCCGCCTTGCGCGGACTGGCCGCGTGCCAGCGGGCGTAGGCCTGCTCGTCCAGCGTCTCGTCCCACTGGACAATTCCGCGAAGACCCGCGTCGGCCAGCGCCTCGTACGCCTGGCTGGAGAGGTACTCGGTGCAGAGGAGAACGCCGCCGCCCTCGAGGTCCTCGACAGCGCGGACGGCGCGGCTGACGTCGCGCACCAGAGCGCGCGTGTCGTACTCCGGATCGGTGGCGTAGACCAGCTCGACGACGCGTGCGTCGCGCGCCAGCACGGATGCGATCTCTCGATCAAGCTCGGCGAGTGACAGGCGATAGCGCACCGTGTCCTTGCGCAGGGCGGAGAAGTTGCAGTAGGGGCAGGCGTCCACGCAGAAGCTGGAGACGTAGATCGGCGAGACGTAGCGGACGCGGTTTCCGGCGGGCGCGCGCCAGTGCCGGCGAGTGTGCGCGCGCAGCAATTCGAACTGAGCGTTGGAATCGGAGTCCGCGCCGGCGGGGGCGCCAATCTCCAGCAGCTCGGCGAGTTCAGCGAGGCCGAGCGCATCGGAGGACTCGCTCTGCGCCAGTATCTCCTCGACGCGGCGCGATGAGGGGGAGCGAACGCCATCCAGTATGGCGCGCACCTCGGCATTCCTCTCTCGGTAGACCGAACTGAACAAACTCATGGCTCTATTCTTTCACGGTTGCAGACCAGTGAAAACGTGCCTGCGCGAACCTTCCCTCGGTTGCTAAAGCCCTGTTGATTTCGCATCCCTTACGGACGGGCTGAAGCCCGTCCCCTTCAAAACAGAGGCCAATCCCCGCAATGCAGAGGCGCGGGTGCAGCACGCTTCAATGCGCCTCCGGCGGGGCCTTCATCTGCACCAGCAACATGCGCAGCGCGGTGCGTGCGGCGATTCCGTGGGGCAGCATGGGGGGCATATAGACGAAGGAGCCCGGCTGTGCGTTGACCTTGTCGTCGCCCAACTGAACGTCGGCCTCGCCTTCCAGAAAATAGAGGACGGCAGGCGTCGGCGCGGAGTGCGCGGAGAGCTCCTCGCCCGCCGCGAATCCGAACAAGGTGACGTTCGCGTGCTGGTCCTTGTGCAGAACGCGGCTCAGGATGCCTTTTTCCGGCAACGCGAACTCCTGTTGCAGATTGGCAAGAAATGTATAGTCCACGGAGTCCTCTTTCTCATTTCGCAAAGATCGACCGTGTCTGGCCCGCCGGTCCGAGTTTGGCGTCTCACCCATGGGACGCCGGGCGTTTACAGCTTGAGTTTGGAGAGAATGGGCAGATGCAGCTTGACGATGTCGTTGCAGATGATGAATGCGGCGAACATGACGATGCACACGAACGCAACCTGGTAGATGTACTCCTTGGCCTGCATGGGAAGGTCGCGGCGGATGATGCCCTCGATGAGAAGCATAAAGATCATGCCGCCGTCGAGGATGGGGAACGGCAGCAGGTTGACCATTCCCAGGTTGATCGAGATCATGGCCACGGTGCCGACCAGCGGCGTCCAGCCCGGCGCCTGCGCGGCCTCATGCACCACCTCGCCGATGCCGATGGGCCCCGAAAGGCTGCGCACCGAGACGTGGCCCACGAACATGCCCTTGACCACGTCCTTGATCAGCATCGAGTTCTTTTTGGTGAAATCCCAGGACTTGGCCAGCGACTTGGCGAAGGAGAGTCTTTCCACCTTGACCGGCGGAGGGACCGGGTAGAAGCCGAGCCGGTAGGCCTTTGTGCCGCCATCGTCGGTAAGCTGCGGAGTTACGTTCAGAAGGATGGGCTGGCCCTTGCGCAGCACCTCCAGCACTGCGGGCGCGCCCTTGCGGTCCTGCATGTAGGCCAGCAGCGTGGCGACGGAGTGGAGTGCAAGCGCGTCGATGCTGACGATCTGGTCGCCGGGCTGGAGGCCCGCGCGGTCGGCGGGGCTGCCGGGCAACAGCGACGAGACCTTCACCGGCGTGGGCTGCATCTTGGGGACGAAGCCCAGCGTGTCGGGTGAGAAGTCGTCGGGGGTGGCCGCCGTGGAGGCGATGAAGAAGGCGGTGTCGACGCGCTGGCCATTGTGCAGGAACGAAAACGGAACCGTCCGGTTCAGGTTCAGCAGGCAGTGGTTGCCAACGTCGTCCCAGGTGGGGTCCTCGACGTTGTCGAAGCGGACGATGGTGTCGCCGGACTGGATGCCGGTGTGGGCGACGGGGCCTGCCGGCGAGATGTAGTCGGTGACCGCCGGGCCGGAGAAGTACTCGTCTACCTCGTTGTGCACCATGTAGACGCAGGCCATCAGCACGAAGGCGAGGACGAAGTTGGCCGCGGGGCCGGCCAGCGCGATCAACATGCGCTGCCAGCGCGGATGGTTGTTCAGCTCACCGGGGTCGTTTGATACCTCTTCGCCGGGAATCTCGCCGGCCATCTTGACGTATCCGCCCAGCGGCAGCGCGTTGATCTGGTAGTTGGTGCCGCCGCGCTCAATGCCGGCGACGCGCTTGCCAAAGCCGATGGCAAAGGTCTCGACCCGTACACCGCACCACTTGGCCACGATGAAGTGGCCAAGCTCATGCACCAGGACCATGAGGCCAAGCACCAGAAGCAGTTCGACAATGGCGGAGAACGACAAGAGCGTATACCTCGGAAGAAGATTGGGGGCCGGTAAAACTTATCGATGGGTTTGACCGGCGATCGCGCGCGCGCAGGCCCGCGCTGCCTCGTCCGCGGCGAGAACGTCCTTAATAGACGCCGGGGCGTGGGCGGGCGTTTGTTTCAGCACCTGCTCGATTGTACGCGGGATGCCGAGGAAGGGGATGTCGCCCTGAAGGAACGCGGCGACGGCGATCTCGTCGGCGGCATTCAGCGCGATGCAGGCCGCGGGGCCGGAGGCGGCCGCTTCGTAGGCCAGGCGCAGGCAGGGGAAACGGGCCTGGTCGGGCTGGGCAAAGTCGAGCCGGCTGAGCGCGGCGAGGTCGAAGGTCAGGGACGGCGCGGCGAGCCCGGCGTCCACGCGCTCCGGATAGGCCAGCGCGTACAGAATGGGGAGGCGCATGTCGGTGACCGAGATCTGCGCCAGAATCGAGCCGTCGATGAACTCCACCAGCGAGTGAACGGTGGACTGGGGATGGATGGTGACGCGGATTTTGGCGGGAGGCAGGTCGAAGAGGCGGCAGGCCTCGATGATCTCGAAGCCCTTGTTCATCATGGTGGCCGAGTCGATGGTGATGCGCCGGCCCATCACCCAGGTCGGGTGTTTCAGCGCCTGCGCCGGAGTGATGCGCTCGAACTCGGCGGCGGGAGTCGAGCGGAAGGGCCCGCCGGATGCGGTGAGCCAGATCTGACGGACCTCGGAGTGCTTGCCGCCGCGCAGGCACTGGTGCACGGCGTTGTGCTCGGAGTCGATGGGCAGCAGCGCGACATTGTTCTTCCGCGCCGCGGCGAGGACCAGTTCACCCGCGGCGACGAGGCACTCCTTGTTGGCCAGGCCAATTGTTTTTCCGGCGCAGACCGCCGCGTAGGTTGCCTCAAGCCCCGCGACGCCGACGATGGCCGAGACGACGAACTCCACCTCCGGCAGCGTGGCCACAGAGACCGTTCCGGCGGGGCCGTGGACGACCTCGGTGCCACTGTGCCCGGCCTCGCGCAGGCGCTTGGCGAGCTCGCCGGCGAGTTCTTCAGTGACCAGCGAGACTACGCGCGGCTTCCAACGGACGCACTGGGCGAAGGCGACGTCGAGGTTGCGCCCGGCGGCCAGCGCGACGGGCTGATAGCGGTCGGGAAAGGATTCGCAGATGGAGAGGGTGCTCTGGCCGATCGATCCGGTCGAGCCCAGGATGGCAATCTTCTTCACAACTCTATTTTCGCAGATCGAGAGCGGATTGCATCGGCAAGAACAGACGACTGCAAGTGCTGCGGCTAAAACCTTCCCAAACTGAAGGCGTCTTTGAGCAGCAGCACGCACCAGAGGACGGGGGCGGCCAGCAGCAGCGCGTCGATGCGGTCGAGGACGCCGCCGTGGCCCGGCAGAATTGTCCCCGAGTCCTTCACGCCCGCGCCGCGCTTGATGGCGGACTCCAGCAGATCGCCCAACTGCGCGGCGACGTTGATGATCACCGCCAGCACAGCCGACTGCCACACCGGCTCCAGAATGTGCAGCACGGTGTTGCCGAAGTACGTCGAGAGCAGTTCGCCGGTGAAGACAACGGCGAGGCCCGCCAGGACGCTGCCCGCCACCGAGGCCAGCGTTCCCTCCCAGGTCTTGTTGGGGCTCAGCCGCGAGAGCTTGTGCCGGCCCCAGCGGCGGCCAACATAGAACGCGGCGATGTCTCCCGCCCAGACGCAGACCAGCAGGAAGAGCAGCAACGGCTTGCCGTCGTCGCGGTAACAGATCATCGGGATGAGCGTCAGCGGATACGCCACATAGACCAGCCCGAAGAGGCCTCGCGCCGCGTCCGGCAGCACGCGGTCGAGCGGCTCGCGGAAGCCCGTCCAGGCCAGCAGAAACAGGGCAAGCGCGCTCAAGGCAGGAAGCTCCGCCTCGTTGTGGAAGTTGGGCAGGGTAAAGAGGAAGACCACCGCCGTGCCAAAGAGCATCCACCAGGCAGGGATGCGCGCGCCGCTGGTGTTGGCCAGGCGCAGGTACTCGTAGGCGGCCAGTTCGGCGATCAGCGCGCTGGCCAGCGTCAGCATCCACGGCTGCCCACGGAAGATGAGCAGGACGACGATGAAGATCAACAGAGCTGCGGTGACGATTCGTTTCATGCGCGAAGTTGGGCCTCAAGCAGGATACATGCTGAGGCGGCAGAGAGTCGCCCGCGGGCCGTCCGCGAGGCGCAGGAACGGCCCTGCGACCCGGTCCGGCAGCCGCAAAATCGCCCGCCGGGCGGCAGTGCGGCCGGCCGGCCGAAAGATTTCGCGCTTTACCGTGCGGATTGCGTCGCTGCGACGCCAGAAGTTTGATACTGTATCTCAGTACACGCGAAGCAGGCCGTCGTGCGGAAAACCAGTCCGCCGGCGTTCTGCGTCGTACTGTACGGGCCGGCAAACCCGGCCGGCCAGCCGGTCAGATAACCCGCTCAAGGCCAACGTAAGGAGTGTACAAATTGGCACAATATAAGGGTACGGTGAAGTGGTTCAACAACGCGAAGGGCTTCGGCTTTCTCGGGCGCGAAGGCGGGGCTGACGTCTTCGTTCACTACAGCTCCATCCAGAGCGACGGCTACAAGAGCCTGAAGGAAGGCGACGAGGTCGAGTTCGACATCATCCAGGGCAGCAAGGGCCCGCAGGCAGACCATGTCGTGCGCATCAACGATGTGGCGCCGCAGAGCGCAGTGGCGCCGCAAACTGCCGCAGAGCAGGCGCCTGCCGCCGCTCCTCCTGCCGTCGCGCAGACGCCTGAGGAACCGCCTGCCGTGGCGCCGCCTGCCGTGGCACCGCCCGTCGCAGAACCGGCCGCCGTCGAGACGCCGCCTTCCGCAGAACAGACTGCCGCAGCGCCACCCGCCGCCGAGCCGCCTGTGGATGGGCCGTCCTAGCGCGGGCCTGCGCGGTGCGCTGTGCGCCGTCTTCGCGCACCGCGATGCGGAGCGTAGCTTACGCCTTTGAAACCGCGCGCGTCCGCAGCAGCAGCCCCAACAGCAGCAGCGCGCCAAAGAACATGTAGCTTTGCAGCAGATTCGCCACCGGAATCGCGGCGAAGAAGTTGAACGGCGAAAGGAAGTCCGCGATCAGCACCCAGGCCAGCGCCAGCGCCCACGCGCTGCCCGCCCCGCGCCGGTAGACCGCAAACCACAGCCACACGAAGAGGGGCAGCATCACGCCGTAGTGGTGCTCCCACGCCATCGGCGTCGCAATCACCGAGACCACCCCAATGGCCGCCAGGTCCGCCATGCCGCCCGCCCGCTGGCGCCAGGGATACGCCAGTGCCAGCAGCACCAGCAAAACGGTCGTCGCCAGCGTGACGGCATACACCCAGGGCACAAACGGCGGATAGACGTACGGGTGATAGGGCAGGTTTTCGCCGTTGAAGATGGCCCGGTTCAGCAGCCCGAAGATCGACTGGTTGGCGTAGTGCGATTGCGCCTTGCGGCTGAGTCCTGCGAGCACGCCCAGGTAGTCCAGGTTGTTGCGCACGCCGAAGGCCACCAGCGAGATCGCGCCGCCAACCGCCAGAGTCAGCGCTCCAGCCGCAAGCGCGTTCCATCGCCGCCGCAGCGCCGCCCACAGCAGAAGCAGGCCGAACTGCGGCTTCACCATCGTCAGCAGGGCCATCATCACGCCCGCCGGCCGTTCCCTGCGCTCGATCCAGAAGAGGACCAGCAGTGTGAAGAAGAGGTCGAGAAAGATCTGCGCCTGGCCCAGCGAGAAGGCCAGCGTGATGGGCATGAAGAAGAACGCCGCGAACGCCGTCGCCACTGCGCCCCTCCAACTCAACCCGCCACTTCCCCTCCCGGCGATCTTCGCGGCAATCAGGACCTGCAACGCAACCACCGCGACCACCGCGATCCAGGACGCAATCATCAGCGCGCGCAGCACCCCCGCGTCGCTCATCCCCGCCTGCTTCATCCACAGCAGCGGCAGGACAGACGTCAGCGGATACAGCAGCGTGTCGTAGAGCTTCGCCCGATAGATGGCCAGGCCGGGATGCGCCAGGAAGGAGTTCACCGAGCCAAGCATCGGGGTCCACGAGTCGGTGAACTGGTGGAAGTGGAAGAAGGCCCAATACCGCACGCGCATCTCTTCCACGCCGGTATGAAAGACGAAGTGCGCAATCAGCTTGAAGCCGGCGTTCGCTGCCAGAATGTTGAGCAGCACAAACCACAGCAGCCTGCGATCGCTCCTGCCCGGCACAGCCCCGTTCTTCTCCGCCGCCTCAACCGCCGTCGTGGTCACGCTCTTGCCGCCCTCTGCATCCTAAATGATCGCAATCCTCGTATCGCAACCGGCAACATCGCCCAGCGCAACATCACCCGCTTCCTCGTCTTCCTGCGTCTGGGGCACGCTTGCGCGGATGCGGAGGCGCAGGTGGCGCCAGGATTGTTCCCGATTCTCATCTGAGCGAACTCGACTGGGCAATTATCACTAAGTTCAATAGAATCAAGGACAATTATACATTGTGATGTATGGCACACCCCTGCATTATCCACTTTTCAGAATCCGCTCATTTTTTTAAATACATTTTGCAGAATATTTGGCAACTTTTCCTTTCACACCGCGTCTTATGGAATGTACCAAGCAATTAGTCGGGCCAGCAGTTCCCACGGTTCCGGCTTCCCTTATCCGCACGAGCATTTCCTGCCAATACGTTAAGACCCCCGGAACAACGGGGGTCTTCACTCCTTAAGGGCAAGGTTCCAGGTTCGCTCCGCGAGGTGCCGCGAGGTGCGAAGCTGGGAACTCATTTGCGCGCGCCCGCATCTTTTGTGGAGGAACGGCGTCCAGAGAGTTAATCCTGTTGTGCTTTTGGACCGCCCGGACGACTGGGCGACCGGGCTGTGAAGGAGTCTCGCCTTATGAAACTGTTGCGCAATCTCCTGCTCGCTCTATTTGCGTTTACGGTCCTGGCCGGCTCGGTTGTTCCCGCCAGTGCCGCAGCCGTTCATCACCACAGGGCGCATCACCACCACCACAAGAAGTAAGCTGCCCCTCTCCCTGTTCGGAAGAAGACCCGGCCGCGTGCCGGGTCTTTTTGCGTCTGCGCGCGAAAATGCGTGGAAAACTGGCCGCGCGATGCGAGCTTGCCCTGCGGATGCTGATAGAATCGATTGAATCCACTCCTAATGGGATTCCGCAGGAGTAGGCAATGCAGGCAATTCTGGCGCTTGAAGACGGGCGCATCTTTCGCGGCATAGGCTTCGGCGCGCCGGTCGAGGCCGCGGGCGAGGTCGTCTTCAATACATCGCTGACCGGCTACCAGGAGATCTTCACCGATCCCTCGTACGCGGGCCAGATTGTGGTGCTGACCAATCCGCACATTGGGAACTATGGGACGACGCCCAGCGATGCGGAGTCCGCGCACCCCTACATCGAGGCGCTGGTGACGCGCGAGTTCTCCGAGATCAGCTCCAACTGGCGCGCCACTGAGGTCGCCGACGATTATCTGGAGCGCAGCGGCGTTCCCGTGCTGGCCGAGGTGGACACGCGGGCCGTGGTGCGCCATCTGCGCACGCATGGCGTGATGCGCGGCGTCATTGCTTCGGGCGCGTCGCTGGACGCGGACGCGCTGGTGGCCAGGGCGCGGGCGATCCGCAAGATGGAAGGCACCGACCTGGCCAGCGTGGTCACCACCAAATCCATCTACCAGTGGGACGAGAGCGAGCCGCGCAACCAGACCGGCGAAGCGTTGCTCCCGCTGCCCGATGGCGCCACCAACGGCGATCTGCTGCACGTCGTCGCGTACGACTTCGGAATCAAGCAGAACATCCTGCGCATGTTGACCCGCGAGGGCTGCCGCGTGACGGTGGTTCCAGCCCGCACGACCGCCGAAGAGACGCTCGCGCTCAACCCCGACGGCGTCTTCTTCTCCAACGGGCCGGGCGACCCGGAGCCGCTGGGGTACGCCATCGATACAGTGCGCAAGCTGAAGGGCAGGAAGCCGATCTTCGGGATTTGCCTGGGCCACCAGATCTTCGGGCTGGCGCTGGGCGGCAAGACCTACAAGCTGAAGTTCGGCCACCACGGCGGAAACCACCCCATCCTGCACCACGCGACCGGCAAGGTGGAGATCACCGCGCAGAACCATAACTTCAACGTCGATCCGGAAAGCCTGCCGGCGGATGTGGAGCGAACGCACACGAATTTGAACGACCATACGCTGGCGGGCCTGCGCCACAAGACCGACCCGATGTTCAGCGTGCAGTACCACCCGGAGGCCAGCCCCGGCCCGCACGATTCGCACTACCTGTTCCGCGACTTCCGCAAGATGATGGAAGATTGGAAGAAATGAGCGCAGCCGCCCATCTACCGATTCCGCTTGTGTTCCCACGAACGATGAAGTTCGATTTTGGGAGCGAGGATCTGTCGGCATATTTGCCGGAGGAGATTCGCGAGATTGGGTTGGAGCAGACGACGATTCCTGCGATTGCAAAGAATCAAGTCCTTCTGGAAAAGATCGAGTCTGCGCTACAGACGGTTCACACGAAGCATGTGCTGGTGCATGGCGATGCACGTGAAATGACAGAACTTGGAACAAACTCTGTGCATCTGGTAGTTACTTCGCCTCCCTACTGGACACTGAAGCGCTACGAAGACTCTGCGGCGCAGATGGGGCACATAGAAGACTACGAGGAGTTTTTGCGGGAGCTGGGCATGGTCTGGAAGAGATGCTATGACGCTCTGGTTCCCGGGGGGAGGCTGGTGTGCGTTGTAGGGGATGTTTGTCTGTCGCGGCGACAAAATGACGGGCGACATACGGTTGTTCCCCTGCATTCGTCGATTCAGGAACAATGCCGAAAGATCGGGTTCGACAATCTCGCGCCAATCATTTGGCACAAGATATCGAATGCAGTGTACGAAGCGAGTGGAGCAGGTGGTTTTCTCGGAAAACCATACGAGCCAAACTCTGTCATCAAGAATGACATCGAGTTCATTCTGATGTTGCGAAAGCCGGGTGGTTATCGAAAACCAGATGCAGCCACGAAATTGCTCAGCGTAATTGGGGCAGAAAATTATCAACGTTGGTTTCAGCAGATATGGTCTGGCTTGACCGGTGAGTCGACAAAGCATCATCCAGCTCCTTATCCGGTGCAACTTGCAGAGCGATTGATTCGGATGTTCAGCTTTGTCGGGGATGTTGTTCTGGACCCATTTCTCGGAACTGGAACTACGGCGGTGGCGGCTGCCAAGAGCGGAAGAAACAGTCTAGGGTATGAAGTTCAGGAGACATACCTCAAGTCCGCGGTTTCGCGAGTTCGACGAGAGACACAGACGCTGTTTAGAAGACCGGAAATTATGGAGGTTTGGGACCGATGAGCCTGGACAGACGATGGGACGATAGGCTGCGCGAAGCCGTACGTCATTTCTGGCATACCCGATCCACTCAAGCAGATAGTCAAGGAACCAAGTCTGGGCAGAAGGATGCTGGGGCGCGCGGGGCTGTTACGGGCGGTAAACAGTTGCAGGGGTTTGCGGATCTTATCTGCGATTATCTGGAGGAGTCTGGGTTAGACAGGCCAAGCATTTATTGTGACCGCCTTGCAGAGATCCCCGGATGGTACAGGTCGGAGAAGAGGTGGGACTTGCTCGTTGTTTCTGATGGGCAGCTCGTGGCTGCGATGGAGTTCAAGTCACAGGTGGGATCGTTTGGAAATAACTTCAATAACAGGACGGAAGAAGCATTGGGGAGCGCAACCGATCTTTGGGCAGCCTATCGCGAGGGCGCATTTGCGCCATCCCAGAGACCGTGGCTTGGCTACTTCATGATGTTGGAAGATGCGCCGGAATCTAACCGGCCTGTCGGTGCAACAGAATCGCACTTCAAGGTGTTCCCGGAGTTTATTGGAGCCTCGTACACAAAGCGTTATGAAATCTTGCTCACAAAACTGATTCGGGACAGGCACTATGACAGTGCCTGCCTTCTGACTTCATCGCGAGTGGAGGGTTTACAGGGACACTACCGTGAGCCGTCCGCAGAGCTTACGTTCAACACATTGCTCGCGTCGCTCCGCGCCAGAGTGCTCGTCTGAAGAACTAAAGCAGTGCACGCCATATTTGCAACGATGAGTTGAAGGAAAATGAATGCCACGCAGGAATGACATTGCGAAGATTCTGGTGATCGGCTCGGGGCCGATTGTGATTGGGCAGTCGGCGGAGTTCGACTACTCCGGCACACAGGCCTGCAAGGCGCTGAAGGCCGAGGGCTACGAGGTGGTGCTGGTTAACTCCAACCCGGCGTCCATCATGACCGATCCCGAGTTCGCCGACCGGACCTACATCGAACCGCTGACCGCAGCCTACCTGGAAGAGATCATCCGCGTCGAGGCGGAGAGGATGGCCGAGTCCACCAAACCCGGCGCCGCGGGAATCTTCGCGCTGTTGCCGACGGTGGGAGGACAGACGGCGCTGAATCTTGCCGTCGAACTGGCCGACTCCGGCGTGCTGGAAAAATATAACGTCGAGCTGATCGGCGCCAAGCTGGAGGCGATCAAGAAGGCCGAGGACCGCCTGCTCTTCAAGGACGCGATGGCCAGGATCGGCCTGGAGATGCCGAAGTCGCAGTTGGTGGGCACGGTGAGCGACGGGCTGACGTATGCGGCGAAGATCGGCTTCCCCGTGGTGATCCGGCCCAGCTTTACCCTGGGCGGTTCGGGCGGCGGGGTTGCCTACAACCGCGAGGAGATCACCGACATTCTGGCGCGCGGGCTGGACCTGTCGCCGGTGCACGAGTGCCTGATCGAGGAGAGCGTGCTGGGCTGGAAGGAGTACGAGCTGGAGGTGATGCGCGACCTCAAGGACAACGTCATCATCATCTGCTCCATCGAGAACTTCGACCCCATGGGCGTGCACACCGGCGACTCGATTACCGTTGCCCCGGCGCAGACGCTGACCGACCGCGAGTATCAGAGGATGCGCGACGCGGCGATTGCGTGCATCCGCGAGATCGGCGTGGAGACCGGCGGAAGCAACGTGCAGTTTGCAGTGAACCCGCACGACGGGCGCATGACGATCATCGAGATGAACCCGCGCGTCTCGCGCTCGTCCGCGCTGGCCAGCAAAGCCACGGGCTTTCCCATCGCCAAGATCGCCGCGCGGCTGGCCGTGGGCTACACGCTGGACGAGATTCAGAACGACATCACCAAGGCGACGCCGGCCTGCTTCGAGCCGACGATCGATTACGTTGTGGTAAAGATTCCCAAGTGGCAGTTTGAGAAGTTTCCCGGCGTGGACGAGGGCCTTGGGCCGCAGATGAAATCGGTGGGCGAGGTGATGGCCATCGGGCGGACATTCAAGGAAGCGCTGATGAAGGCCGTGCGTTCGCTGGAGACGGGCAAGAAGGCCACGGCGGCGGACATTGAGCCGCGGCGGCTGACCCAGCGCCTGGTGACTCCTCACCCGGAGCGGCTGGCCTACATCCGCTACGCCTTCGAGCGCGGCGTGACGGTGCGCGAGGTGGCGCGCATGACCTCCATGGACCCGTGGTTCCTGAACCAGATGAAGCAGATCACCGGCGAGCTGAAGGCGGTCACGGCGGTGGGCTTCGACGCGGCCACGGCGGATGACCTGCGCGCGGCCAAGCGGATGGGCGTCTCCGACGAGCGGCTCGCAACAGAGTGGAAGCTGGAGAGCGCGGACCAGGTGCGCGAACTGCGCGCGAAGCTGGGCGTCAAGCCGGTCTTCAAGCTGGTGGACACCTGCGCGGCGGAGTTCGAGAGCTACACGCCGTACCTCTATAGCTGCTACGACGAGGAGGACGAGGCCGC
>Ga0187872_10002086_pt1 | contig 18483 bp, 15 predicted proteins | sample June2016WEW_16_4_FD_132973 | JGI IMG/M metagenome (GOLD analysis project Ga0187872, IMG submission 132973) | Peatland microbial communities from SPRUCE experiment site at the Marcell Experimental Forest, Minnesota, USA - June2016WEW_16_40 | ecosystem: Environmental > Terrestrial > Soil >...
CGCCAGCGGCTTCCTTCTAGTCTCCTTATCGAAAACGCCTCGGTCGAAGATTTTCTCCATTTAATCAGCGTTCGTGCGCCGAGGCGTTTCCGATCAAGGCTAGCGACTATCCGTCAAAGTGGACGTTTCTCCCCGACATTTCAGCGCTCCGATCATTCCGACTTGAATGTGACGACAAGCCAGCGGCCATTACGCTTCTCTACGTCGAAGCGATAGTTTGGACCGTCGCCAAGTTCGACGCGCTCTTTCCCGTTCCCCGTAGGAGTCACGTGAATCTCAGTGCCCGCAAAAACAAAAGGAGGAAGGTCGCGTATAATGCCGTCGGCCACCTGCTCGGAACCGCAGTAACCCAGGAGCGCGCCATAATCGCGCTGCTCGGCGTATTCGATGGCCTTGGCAACCGGCAAAAGGTCCAGCCGGTTATAAGCCCGCGAGATGAACTTGGCATTGTCTCCCGACAGGTCGAAAGTATCCACCGCGCACATGCTGGGATTGTCCCACGTGTCTATGGGGGAGAACCAGCAATATGGGAGCGTTACCCGCACGCCGTCGGTCTTAAGATCGCCGATTTGCGGAAACCCGGGCACTTTATCATCCAGGCCGAAGGCCCCGGATTGCTTAATGATCTGGGCGAGACCAGCAATAGCTTCTGGGTTCCATTCGCGCGCATCATAGGTTACGCCAGTGCTGCCTGCGCAACCGATATGGCCGAACTGTGCTAAGAACCGCGCATTCCCGGAAGGGCCTCGGTGCAAAGCGAACAGACTCAGCGTTGATCGCGCAACCTCAGGTTCAGCTACACCTTCTTCATCGGAGCCGATTTCGCTCCACGTCGCATGCGCCTTTCCACGTACTCCTTCAATGATGCCGAAAACAAAGAACCGCTCGTGCGAGCGAACTCCCATCTTTGCGACCAACGCCGGAGCGATATCTAGCAGTTCAAAATGAAAACGATTCTCTTCCGGCCATCCGGAATTGATCCGAGCGCTCTCGCCCTCAAGCCGTTTGAGCGCCGCGCTTGCACGGTCCTTCGGCGCTCGCGCCACAGCGCTGTCGTTGAGAGCGTCTGCGACGATGCCTTGAGCAGCGTCGAACAGGCGAGACTCGATGGCGGAAGTGTGCCAATTGTTTTCGTTGCCATAAGGCGGACCGCACGGGTCCGGCGAATAGGCGATCAACTCCTGCAGAGACTGGCGGAAGACGTCTTGAGGTTGCGGCCTAGATGCAGCTGGCTGCTCTGCCGCCGCCTGCGCCCAACCCGAGGAAGCCACCATTAGAAGGACGACAACGATAGCTGCGACCCGGATCATTTGATACCGATTTTAACGCTCTAGCTACTCCGAGGATAGCGGCCTTACGGCCAACTTGACGAAAAACGGCCGACGCGTAGATGTGCCCTCGGCGAAAGAAGCCGGAAGTCGCTTCTCGGAAACTGGCACACTTGCCGACGGCCGCGGTTAAAAAAATCACTGGCGCTGCGTCACGTCGTCCAACGAAATCTGCGGGAAATACAATCCCTGCAGCTCGCGCTTCCACCAGTCCCCGGTGGCCCGCCGCATTGCGAAATTGGTAAACGAATAATCGAATAGCTGCGCGCGCACGTATTTCGGGGGTGCGTTGGGAAATGGATTTTTCTTGAGCAATCCCAAAACATCCGGCGAGCCTTGGAGCAAACGCACCATCAAATTGGTGAACCAGGGCGAGGCTCGATAATCGGACAGCGCGGCGAACCACATCTGCCAATCCAGGCGCGGCTGATAGGGCGCCACCCAGTGGGGCGGTTGCCGCAAATCGCCGGGCTTATAGGGAAATTCGTAGTCCAGCCACTGAACGCCGTCGTTCGATCCTTGGACGGTGATCTCGGGCCGCGTGGTGGTCATGGATGCGAAGAGGCCATAGGTGTTTGCGATTTGAAACGGTCCCGCGATTCGCACCAGCGCGTTTTCCGCTTCGGGCGACGACTGAAGGAACATCTCATCGATTTCCGAGACGCTCAGCACCAGAATGACGATCGCCGCGGCCCACACGGCCAGGGCGCTGGTCCGCGCGCTACGCGCAGGCAATCGTAGCCGCCCCAGTGCCCGATCATCGAAGAGCAACACGCACAGCGACATGGTGAGCAAATTGAAGAACGTGTAGTTGCCGGTGAGAAAAATCATCACCTGCAAGAACAGCGCGAGTGCCGCGCCAATGAAGCGCCAGGGACGCGGGGCGAAAAACAGAAACGGAATCGCGAGCTCGATGAATAACGTGAAGGCAGTGGAGAAGCGCTGAGCGGCGAGCGGCAACTGGTACATGTACCAAGCCAGCGGCGTCGGCAGTGGCTGCGTCATGTAATGAAACGCGAGAGCGCTGAAATCGCGCCATACCGGATCGTGGCTCGTGAGCTTCACGACACCTGAAAGAAACATCAGGCGGAACAGCAACCACCGAAACAGCAGCACTACGAATTTGGAGTTGCCCAGAAAGATCGCGAGGAATCCGGTTTCGAGCAGCAGCGAGTCCCATTGAAACGAAAGGAAATCCTGGCCGGCGGTGCTGAACGAGAGATACAGAATGTATAAGCAGACCAGCAGCAGCCGTTCCCAAGAGGCTTTGAGAATTCCGGGCAGCAACAGGAGCGCCATCACGACGCCCGCAATGGAAGCCGCGCGCAGAAACCCGTCGCCATGTGCCAGCCAAAAGATAGTTGGCATGGACCAATAACCGCGCATTCCCAGCGTCCTCGAAACTGCCGCCAGATAGCCGCCCAGTGGCAAAATGCCATGAGCGCCAATCAATCCTGTGATCTGGACGGCCAGGGAGGCGAAGGCGATCAGGTAAATGGCAGCCAGGAGCCGCAGGAAAAGCCATTCGACTTTAGCAAACTTCAATGGCAAGATTCGCTTCCCGAACGTCAATCGCGTCAGGTGATAAAAGAACGTGCGATGAGTTGCAATCAGGCGGTACGAGGCTTCGGTGAACGGAGCAAAGCCGGGAAAGTGATCGTACAGCCAAAGCAACCTCCGGACCAACCAGGCCATCCCGGGAGCGTAGGTCAATGTCACAAAAACGGCCCGGGCTCCGCTCAGCACTTCCCCGCCCTGCGTGACTAACTGCACGGATTCACTAAAGTTTTTCGCCGGGATCTGAGGATAAAGGCTGCCCACTTCCTGGGATGCCGCATAAGCTACCCGTCCCCCTGTAATGGCTTTCCAGTATTCGATCCAGATACGGCAGAAACCGCACTTGCCGTCGAACATGACGAGAGGATCTTGGGGCATACTATACCCTTACAGTGTAGGCGCTTCCATTTTTCATAGACCCTCTATCGAGAAGTTGGAAGTGCTAGAATTGACAGTGAGTGCAGTGCAACTTTTGTGTAGCGTGGGAACGTCTACCAACTGAGCGTGATTGAGGCGCAGTAGAAGATATGTCTGCTCATGACGAACCAATGGCCTACCCGGGGGGAAAACCTCCAGTCAATCCCGATCCGGAAATCCACTTTTTGTTGCCGAGCGTAGAAGAGCCCTTCTTTCGCTCTCTCGGCCGCAACATCAAGGAATTCATCCGCCCGCCCAAGCTTCCTCCCTTAGAGGTCACATCGAAACCCGTCGCAGTCAAAGAAATCTGGGGATTCTACGGCGGCCAAGGGAAGCGCGCAGGAATGACGTCATTCCTGGTGCACGTGGGTGTCCTCGCCCTGCTATTTTTCCTGGGAACGAACAAAGTGGTGCAGCAAGTGGTGAAGCAGCAGATCGAGTTGATCGCTCCCGATATCGCTCCTTACAAGCCCACGGTCAAGAAAGACGCGATGCACGGCGGAGGCGGCGGTGGCGACCGTTCTCCGACGCCGGTCAGCAAGGGCAAGCTACCGAAGCTGGCGAACCGGCAGTTCGTACCTCCCATGATCAGCCACGTGGAGAATCCTAAGTTGGTGATGGATCCAACGCTGATCATGCCACCGGACACCAACATTCCCAAGGTGGATTCACCCAATTTGGGCGATCCGCTGTCAAAATCCGGAATAGCTTCCAATGGCTTTGGCTCAGGCGGCGGCATGGGCAGCGGGCGCGGCGGCGGTATCGGGCCGGGCTCGGGACCGGGATATGGTCCTGGTTCTGGCGGCGGCATGGGCGGCGGCGCTTACCGGATCGGTGGCGGCGTGTCTCCGCCGGCCATTATCTTCAAGGTAGAGCCGGAATATTCCGAAGAAGCGCGTAAAGCCAAGTTCCAAGGAACTGTGACGCTCTCCGTGGTGGTGGATGAGAAGGGCAATCCGCGCGACATCAAGATCACTCGGCCGCTTGGCCTGGGTCTTGATCAAAAAGCCGTGGAAGCGGTGGAGAAGTGGAAGTTCAGCCCGGGCAAGAAGGACGGGAAGCCCGTTCCGGTGTTCGCGCAGATCGAAGTCAACTTCCGGTTGCTGTAAACTACCGCGACTCGGTTACAGCCCTGCTATTTTGGTGTCGCCTTCGGCGCGCACATTTGGCCAGTAGGCTCCCAATCGACAATATCAATCGCAATGCCCTGCTTGCAGGCGTTACGCCCTTGGTGTGATTTGCCTTGGATGGTGATCACGGAATCAAGGTCGGGCTTGGGCGCGGCGATAAAACTGTAGATGGTGCTGCCGTCCAGCGTCTCCAGCAACAAGCACTGGCTTACGGTAGCGCGGCGGACACAGCCGGTGGCTCGCATCTCGGTAATTTCAGCCTTGGGCTTCTGCTGCGCCATAAAGAGCAAGCTAAGGAGTGTGAGAGCCAGCATTTGCTCCCAGTGTCGCATTAAAATAATCAGGTGCCAGTCGCGATGGTCACCGGAGCAAGCAGAGGCGTGGGCCGAGGCGCCGCCATTGCACTGGCTGAAGCGGGATTTCAGGTGTTCGCAACCGGCAGAGGCATGGCTTCCGCGGATCTTCCGCCGCCGGTCGACAGAATCACTCGCGATCATTTGGATGACGCGCAGACCAGAGCTGCCTTCGAACGCCTCCCGAACAACCTGGATGTTCTGGTCAATTCCGCATGGGGCGGTTATGAGCGCATGACGGAAGATGGCCAGTTCACCTGGGCGCTGCCGTTTTGGGAACAGCCAATGCATCGCTGGACCAGCATGCTGGATGTGGGAGTGCGTGGCGCCTTTGTCGCCGCATCGTTAGCTGCCAAAATAATGGTGCCGCGCCGCCGTGGACTCATTGTGAACATCAGCTCCTGGGCCGCGCGCAAACGCATTGGAAACGTAATTTACGGGATTTCCAAAGCGGCGACTGACAAAATGACGTTCGACATGGCGCAGGAGCTGCGCCCGCACAGCGTGACCGCACTTTCGCTCTATCCCGGACTGGTGCGGACTGAATCCGTATTGCGCGCTGCCGAAGCGGGCTCAACAGCGAAAGCCCTGAGTTTATCGGACGGGTCATCGCGGCGTTGTGGCGCGATCCGGCGCTGCTGGAGCGATCGGGTCAAGTGCTGGTGGCCGCCGCGGTTGCGTCCGAGCTAGGCGTCCGCGACTTGGATGGCACACAACCCGCGCCCCTTACGCTGGATATGGTGTAAGGCCTGCGCTCAATTCCGGTAAAGCATCGCCGATATTGATGTATGGCCCGACGGCGCGCCGAACCCAGAAAAGCTTTGATTTGCCGCGTATCTGTATCTTGCGAGGGCGGAGAGGGTTTTCCGATCACGCAAGCCGGGCTGCTGGAAGACCGGTCGCTTTCCGGAGTTAGTATCTTCGTCCCTGATCCAATCGCTGTCGGGACTAAGGTGAAGATCCGGGGAAGGACACGAGAGCTGGAAGGAATCGTTCGCTATTGCCGCCCCAAGGGGGCAAACTACTTCGTCGGGATTTCACTGGACAACGAAGACGTGACCTGGAATCATGTTGGCGCGGGCTTATAAGCTCAAGATCCTGCAACCCCATCCGCTTGGCGTACGTTACTATTCCAGTAGACGTGCAACGGCCTCTTAGATAAGAAACAATGCTCCGAGCTGTCTATCTTTTCCTGCTGGTCTGCGCTTTCACAACCGCGGTGCTGGCTGCCGACGACGACGTGGTCTTTCGCAGCGATGTGTCCCTGGTGCGTGTAGATACGCAGGTGGTGGACTCGAGCAATCGCGCCATCGTTCACCTGCACGCCGGCGACTTCGTCCTGCGCGAAGATGGCCGCGTGGTGCCCATCCGCAGTTTCGCCGCCGAGAACATGCCAGTGGACGTGCTCTTTTTGCTGGACGTGAGCGGTAGCATGCGGCCGCATGTGCAGCGCATCGCCGATGCGGCCGGACAAGCGCTCACCGAGCTTGGCAAAGACGACCGCATGGGAATTATGGTTTTCGATCGCAACACGCGAGTGAGGCTGGCCTTGAACAGCAGTCGTCAGGAGGTGCAGCGTGAATTCGACCGGTTGCTGCGCGACGAGCGTTTCAATGGCGGCACCGATATCACTCGCGCCATGCTGGACGCCGCCGACTATATCCGGCGCGAGGGCCGCCGCGATGCGCGCCGCGCCATTGTCATCCTGACCGACGATCAGACCGAGTTCGACCGCGACGACGCGGCCGTTGGGCGGGCCCTGGCGCGCGCCGATGCGGTGATGTGCGCACTCATCGCTCCCGATGCCACGCCGTACGGCGGCAATCGGGGCGGCGGACAACGCCCCGGCGGATGGGGTGGCGGTGGTCCAGGGCTAGGCGGACCGCTGGGAGGCATCATCTTCGGCCCGCGCGGAGGCGGCAACCGATCTCCGGGCGGCGGGGGAATGGGCGGGTCGCACACCAAATCGGCCGGTACGGCGGAGATCGCGCGGGATTCAGGTGGCGACAGCATGTCGGTGAACGACTCTTCGGCGCTCGAAGATACTCTGGAGCGCCTTCGCCAGCGCTATACGTTGTATTTCAGTCTTCCCGAAGGCGTGCAGGCCGGCCAGGAACGCAACATCGAGGTGGAGCTGGCACCGGAAACCCGCAGGCGTTTTCCCGAAGCCGAAGTTCGATACCGGCGCGCATATATGTCGGCTGGCGGCAACCGCGAGAATGGACCGGCACAGGTCACCCGTGCGCCCAGCGATAACGCGTCGGCTCCAGCCTCTTCGAATACCACAGACTCGGGTAGTCCAGCCCCTCATCGCCGCCGCGTTGCGGTGAATGAGGATGGCACGGCGGTTGGATCGCCAGACCCGCAGCAGTAACAGGTCCCGTCGGCGATAGCGACAGAGAAGGCCTGTGCGAGAAACAGCAATCTTTAATGGCCGCAGATGAACGCCGATTAACGCGGATGTAAGAGAAAGCTTACTAGCAGACTGCCAGCAGCTTATCCTTCAGGGTGGCTTGCAACTCGGGCGACAGTTTCTGTCCTTCATGCGCGACGTAGAATACGTCGATCGCACGATGGCCCTTGGTGTCGATCAGCACCACATCGATATTGCACGCGGTGGAAGAGAACACGGTGGCCAGGTTGTACAACAAGCCCGGTCGGTCCTCTGCAATGATTTCCACCAGTGTCGCGGTGTCGCAGGCGTCGGAATCGAACTGTACCCGCGGTGGGGAGGAACGCTTCTTGGGGTCGGCCTGAGCGCGGCCGCGCAGCAGCCGCTGACCGTCCGTTTTACCGAGCGCGACCCTCCGGATCAAATCCAGCAGCCGCTCGGATTCCGGCGGATTCAGTTCGAGCGTGCGCTGCGGGTCGGCGAAAACGAAGGTGTCCAGGATCATGCCGCGGGCGTTGGAGAAAGCCTCGGCTTTAAGGATGTCCAGGCCGAAGCTCGAAATAGCGCCCGCGAATGAAGCAAACAGGGCTGGCATGTCGCGCGCGATTACGGTAAGCCGGTAAGCGCCTTCGATGCGATCCAGTTGCACAGCCACGCCGGTGGGACGGCTCTCCTCATACAGCCGCATGTGCTCTTCAATTTCGGTGGGAGAATGCGCGCGCAGGTAGCGCACGGGAAAGCCCTTCAGAAATGCCGGACGGCCCGGCACGCTGTCGGGAACATCTTGAATACGATCTGTCTCGAGCTCACGGGTGAGTTCGTGCTGCGTCACATCATAAGCGCGCCACAGGCGTTCCAGGCGCCAAGGCGTCATGGCGTCGGAACTCACGGCCGCCAGATCGCCATAGGTCATCACGGTGAGCAGCTTCAGGCGCTCGATGGTTCCCACGCGTTCGGCCAGTTGGCGGGCCGTGGCGGGATCGTCTACATCGCGGCCGCTCATCACCTCGGCAAGATCCAACTGATGTTCGATCAGAAAATTCACGTCCCGCTGATCTTCCGGGGGCACCCGGATGCGCTCCATCGCTTGGCGGGCCAGGGTCATCGAAAGTTGCACCGGATCGCCGCCTCCCGTACCTTTTCCGGCATTATGAAATAACAGCGCAAACGCCAGCACGGCCTGGTTTTCGATCTCTGAAAGCAGCTGCGCGAAACGCTGCCGCGTTGGATCGGCCACCGATCCGAGCTCCGTGGCGCGCTCCAAGGTCATCAACGTGTGCTCGTCGACGGTGTAGCGGTGCTCCGGATCGGTGTCCACCAGATCCACCATCGACGCCCATTCGGAAAACAGCGCCGCCAGCAAACCCACCCGCTGCAAAGTACGGATAGCCATTGCGGCGCGCGGCAGTGAAAGAATGCTCTCCAGCGTAGCCCACAAAGGTCGCGGCTGGGCGCAATAGGCCGCGAAGGCGGAACGGGCCGCTTCCAAACGCCGCTCGGTTTCAGGCGCGGGCAGAATACCGTGGCGACCGATGAACTCGAGCATCCGCAGCACCACCGCGGGATCGGTTTCCAGCTGCGCCGGCGATCGGAGAAAGATGCGTTCGCGCGAAACCGTGAATTCGCTGTTGGATAGACGCGACCGCCAGTCGCGAAAATTTCCCACCAGCGTACTCTCGGTCTTCTCCAAGGCGCCCAAGGCCCGCCGCGCCTCGTTGAAGATCACCCCAGCGTGGTGGAAATATTCCCGCATCCATTGCGACGTCGCTACTGCTTCGTCCGAGGTCGTCCCGTCGGGAATCGTTTTGGCGCGACTAAACGGTTGGAAAAGAATTCGCTCCTGGGCTTCCAGATCCAGTAGATTCCGGTCGCTCTGCGACCGGTAATGTAAAAAGCAGCGCACCCCGGAGAGGAATTCACCGGCTTGGTTCAGTTCCTCGCTGCTGAAAGCCCCTTCGGGCCCCAGCCGTGACAGCCATCCGATCAGATTCCAGTCGCGCAATCCGCCGGGAGCCTCTTTGATGTCGGGCTCGCGGTGATGCACCGTATTTTGAAATTTGGCATGGCGCACACGGGTATGCTGCGCAAGATGCTGGCTCAACTTCGAGCCATTCTTCTCCAGGAACGCCGGCCACTTATTCTCGAAGCGCGAATGGAGCGCCTTGTCTCCGGCCAGATACCGCAGATCGAGAAGATTGACGTCGAGATCGATGTTTTGCTCGCGAAACTCCAGACACTCAGACACCGTGCGGACAGTGTGGTTGAGACGCAACCCGGCATCCCACAACAAGCGCACGCACTCCGCCAAAGGTTCCCGAAGAGACACCCACGGAGACTCGCCTTCCAGCAGCACCAGGATGTCCACGGTGGAGTAAGGAAACAATTCCCGCTTCCCGTATCCGCCCGCGGCCAACATTATCGCGCCTTGAGGAAGGACCGGCTCGATGGTTGCCCGGTACGCGTCCACGGCGATAGCGTCCACTAACCGCACCAAAGCGGTCTGTACATCCGTGGCACGGCCGGTTTTGAAGAACTGCTCCTCCGCGTGACGCCATGCGGCGCTGGAGTGAAGTTTTGGCAGGCTTCGCCCGCTCGTGTCCGCCATCGGTTCCATCGGAGTGCTCAAGATTCAGTATCACGCAGCGAGCACCACGTCGGAAGGCGTGTTATGAGACCAATCCAAATTATCTATTGGTGCAGATTACAAGGGTTTTACAATAGTAGCGTCATCTACCGGCGTGCTTGGCCTTAAGGCGCGTAGTATCCGTTACGCGCGTAAACGTTCACCTTCGGCACATTCGATTTGACGCGAATGTGGTGCCATTTTCCAGTGGCGCCCAAGTTGGGGGGCTGATACCCAATCACATACTCGTTGCGGAGAGCCCGGCCCACTTTGAAGGCGGCCTCCCGCGCGTCGGCGTCGTTGCGCACGTGGAAATGCAGGCCACCGGTTTTGTCCGCAAGCTCTTCGAGCAGAAGCGGTCCCTGGCGCTCCCGGGCCTGGTCAATGGGTTTCGCCACCATGCTGGGACGAAATGGAACGCCACTGGATCCACCGCCGGAGCCGCTGTCAACGATGATGGTGTAGATTTGAACATCGGCTTCCAGCGCCACGCGCATCAGCTCGCCTTTCGAATATCGACTGAAGTTGTCCATCCCATCGGAGAGAACCAGCAGCGCTCGCCGGGGCTGCCGGGCCTTCCGCATGCCGTTCAAACCCAGGTAAACCGTATCGATGAGCGCCGTCATCCCGCCTGGATTGGTGTGCTCGATGCTGTTTTCCAGATCCGCAATATCGGTCGTGAACCTGGAGACGGTCTCCGGCTCCGTAGAGACGGTCAGCAACAGAAATTCATCCTCCGGATTCGCGGTTTGGAAGAAAGACTGGAGGACGCCCTTGGCGGAGCCCAGTATATTGCGCATGCTTCCACTGACGTCCAGCACCAGACCGACGGAACAAGGGGCATCCTCGGCCGCAAAGGACGCAATCGATTGAGGAACCTGATCCTCCAGAATATTGAAGTCCTGGGCTCGCAGGCCTTCTACAGTCTTCCCTTGGCGATCGGTGACTGTAACCGGAACCAGGACCATTTGGGCGCTGGTGCGAAACGACGCTGGCATGGCAGCGGGTTGAGCGGCTACTTCACCCCGCGAGAGGAACAGCAGGATGGGAAGGCAAGAAAACCGCAACGCTGCCCGGAGAAACATGACCGAGTGTAAGGCGGCAACAATAAAAAAGGCATAAAAGTCATGAAAGACATTCGGTGGGTATCTTGTTGTTGCCTCCGCTTTTCAGCGCTGCCGTTGGAAATGCAGGGGTTCAACGAGTCGAGGTGAAGTGTGCGAGTGAGGTTTTTATGAAGGCCCGGGGGGGAAGGCGCATAAAAGGTGCGCCTGTCTCGCCCCGGTGCACTTGAGTTTACTGTTTTTTCTCAACTATATTGTTGCCAAACATGAAACCGATTTCAGCCACGGCTCGCGGCTGATTTTGGTTCACGCCCGTGGAGCCGAACACGTCGCCAGGCGTATAGTTGCCGGCATGAACCCAGGAAAGATCGCCACGAAAGAAGAAGCCTCCGTATTGAAACGTGGGGGTCAGAGTCACTGAAGTGCCCGAGCTGCCAGGACCGTACATCAGATTCACAGAGTCCTGAGCGGCGCTCCCCGAACTCGAAATGTATTCCCAGCGCATTGGGAGCGAGAATCCGTGTTTGAAAGCGTAGCTGAGCAGTACCGCGCCACCCGTAGTAGAGGCGCCTTTCACGATGCCGATGTTCGCGTTGGTCGGCACATCGGTGTATTGGAAGTAAGGCTGAACGATCCAGGACCCCTTGGTGTAGGTGTAGATGACGTTGTAGATGCTGCCGTTGTTCTGGACGGGCGTGGCATAGGTCTGAAAGCCCGTTTGCCCGTAGTTTCCACCCGCCACGAAGGAGATGGCATGAGGTCCATTGGCGTAGGCCAAGGAACCCGACAGCCAAGTGTAGCGGTTGGAATAGAAACCGTCGTTCCAACTCAGCGAGGCCGTGAATTTGCCCATGGTCTGATTCAATTGGATTCCGCGATTGACGGCGTTTTCCTGGTTCCACAGCAGTCCACGGTCGATGTTCATATTTTCGAAGCTGAAAGTGTATTCCGCGCCGATTAATGTGGGCAGCGCGCCAATCAGGATGGAAGTGTTCTTTCCCGCCTGAAACTTAGCAAAAGCGACCGGTACCGGCCCATAGAGATCGGATAGAGTTTTGTCGGTGGCCAGGAATGGCGTCCCCAAGGCCGGGACAGTATACGCGCCTGCCTGTACATAGAACTGAAACCACCCGTCGGTCTTCTGCAGGAAGATCTGTCCGTTGCTCAGAGCGGCCTGGGTATTGCTATCGCCTGGGACATGATTACCCTGCCACATGCCAAAGCCGGTAACGATGCCGTTCACAGAGAGCTTTCCCAACGGTCCAGCGTCGAAGACGGCTGGGGGAAGGTTCGACAAGGGGCCTGTTATGGAAGGGGTGCTGAGGGCCGCTGGGGCAGCCGGAGCGGCTGAGGCTGCGGGTGCAACTGCCTGATCGGCTGGTGCAGCGGCCTGGGCTGCGGGTGCGGCAGCAGGGTCGGCCGGTGCGTTCTGCGCGGCGCAAACCGAGACTAACCCACCAAAGCAGAGAGCGATTGTGCCGAGATTCTTCAGATACTCGAATTTCATAACTTCTCCTGAATAGATTTATATTTTTCGACCCGGCTCAGAGCGCCGGAACCCGGTACACGGCGGGGTGCACAGAGGATTTCAAATTGTTTATGGAAGCCTCGCCAACGGCCGGATCGGCTTCCCCCAAGCAACATTCCAAACCAGAAACGAAAGGAGCCCCTCAACTGGACCTGAGACCACACTCGCAAGCACGGACAGTGGCTCCACGCTTGCCACCGGTGCTTCAAGGAACGTAAAGCTATATATGCTTTTCGGATGGTAAAGGCAAAAGCCGAACAATGCCAATAGAAAATTTGGATCGATCCGATTTACCGTGCGGTCGAGGCGGGGCCTGACCATCTCTGGGCGGGCCATTAACGGCGTGACGAACCAGCGCGTTATGGGATAGATCCAAATTATCTATTAGCAAAATGGCGAGGTAGCCAATAGAATAACCCTTACTTGCGGTGTTCGGATTCGTGGCGTTACCAGAGCCACGGCGCTGGACATTGCCAAACATCAACGTGATTGAGATCCGTGCGGCGCGGCTCCCCAAGCGTCCACAGAACCAAGGCACAATCACGCTTGCCAAGGCGGCCTGCTTACGGCCCCAACGCTAACGCCTAAGTTTCTTCTATCGATCTGCATAAGTTATTTCGATTGGACGGTAGCTTTCGGAGAGTGTAAGGTCAGTTAAAACGCAAATCAGCTCCAGGTCGAGCCAGACTACAACAAATTTCTGGAAGGGATAGATAATAATGGCCGAAAACGACGCACCTCAAATGCAAGCCACTTTAGGCTTAACCGGGCTGACAATGAACGCTATGGCACTGATTGCCCCCGGCGCCTTCCTCTGGCTCACTTTCATCACGCAGGCAGCCGAGGGTAACACTTCGCCCTCAATGTGGATTGGCATCCTGTTCGCGACCGTCCTGTGCTTGGCGACAGCGGTCTGCTACGCAGAGATGGCAAAACTTTACCCAGGTACCGGCAGCTCCTACTATTTCGCGGAACAGTCCTTCCTCAACCACGAGAAGGCGTGGCCCTATGCGCGCCTCGCGAAGTTCATCGTCGGTTGGGGCTCGCACCTCTACTATTGGATTTATGTCGGTGCGATGGTTGCTGTCACCGGGCAAATCTGCGGTTACCTGGCTGGCACGCTCTGGCCCACCTTCATGAGCGCCGCCAACCCAGGTCCGATGTTCATGATGGCCTGCGCGATCCTGTTCGCGTTTGGCGTGGCCTACATCGCCTCGCGCGGCGTTACCGGATCCACGGCGGTGAACATCGCCATCAACGTTATTCAGATCAGCGCTCTCATCGTTTTCTCGGTAATGGCGCTGAGCTACCGCATGAATCATCCTACCGGGAGCGCGGCCCAGCAGTTCGATTCGATGTCTGGCGACTCCTACACCTATCAGTTCGCCACCGAAAAGCAGACTGTCAATGGTACAGCCACCGATGTGGTGGTGCGCGACGCCAACGGCGTGCCCAAACCGCTTCTGGATTCCGCCGGGAAGCCAGTGCCGTACACCATCAGCTATCCCGAGCACGACGACAAAGGCAACTTCCTGTCGCATCCTTCAGCGGGATCGGTCATTAGTCTCCACAGCTTCGGATGGATGTTCGTTCAAGCGAACCTGGCCATCCTGATCCTGGTCGGATTTGAGTCGGTCACATCGATGGGAGGCGAGGCCAAAAACGCCAAACGCGACATCCCGATTGCCGTCATCGTCTCGCTGCTGGTCCAAGGCTGCTTCTGTTACCTGTTTGAGTACTTTGCTGCGAACTACGTCTTGAACAGCGGGTACACCATGCAAACCGCGACCGGATCCGCCGCGCCTATCGGCGACCTGATGATCATGGTCGGCAATACGATCTTCGGCCCCGGCAACGGCCGGATTTTCATGCTGGTTGAAGCCTTCACCGTGTTCCTGGCGTTGATCGGCACCACGCTGTCGTGCATGAACACCGGCGCTCGCGTCACGTACGCCATGGGGAAGGACGATGAGTTGTCCGGCGGCCTTGGCACGCTTCACAACAAGACCCTGACACCGCACAGGTCGATCTGGACCTTGGCGGTCATCGCGGCAATCCTGGGATGCTTGGGACTCGCAGTGCTGTTCGGCAACGCCGGCGCACTGAGCGACGCCACTATTAAAGCGCTGCCCCAGGGTTTCTGGTCCAGCTTCGGCTATATGTCGCACGATACGATGGCGGCATTACCCAACAGCCTGCTCACCGTTGAGTTGTCCTCCAACTTCGGTACGTTCCTGCTCTACGCACTGAGCTGCGTGGTTTGCATGGTGGCCTACCACAACCACCCCAACTTCAACTTCCTCAAGCATCTGGCGATCCCGGTCTTCGGTCTGCTCGCGAACCTGACCTGCATGTCCTTCTACGTGGTCGGGCCGTTTATGGGCTTCGGCACCAAGGCGGAGCCTTTGATCGCTTTGGGCGTCGCGGCTGTTTGGGGCATCTACGGCGGAATCTATTTTGTTCGCTCCAGTAAATCCAAGGGGCGAACAACACTTGTCAACAAGCGGTTCATGGCCGCACAGTAGCAGCATCTCGGAGGAGGCCGCAGCATCATGAGGTCCGGGCGGGCTACCAAGTCCGCCCGGCTTTTTTAGAAGCGTCCATGAGCATCCATGAACAACCTAAGTGCTTTGCCTGGCGATAACAGCGTTCGCTCCGGCGGACAGCCCTCCAACGCGGCATTGAATGTGGAGTTCGCGCAGCATTCCGATCCCGGCCGGCAGCGCGAGCAAAATGAAGACTACCTGGATTATGTAGCCCCCGCCTCGCCTGCCCGTGCCCGCTCGCACGGATGGCTCTTTGTGCTGGCCGATGGCGTGGGCGGCACCGCGAAAGGCGAAGTGGCATCGCGGGCCGCGGTAGAGCATCTCACCGAGGGCTTTCGCCAAGCTTCCGCGTCGGAAGGGCTGAGCGCGCTTTTGATACGTCTGGCCCAGGAGGCGAATGTACATATTTACGAGACTGGCCGGTCCCACAGTCCCGGCGGAACTTCGATGGCCACCACGCTGGTGGCGTGCGCTTTCCGCTACGATCGCATGGTGGTGGCCCACGCCGGCGATTCGCGCTGCTATCTGATTCGTCAAGGCCAAGCCAACTTGATCACGCGCGATCATACCGTGGCTCAAGAACAGGCGCGCATCGGCATCCTTACCGCCAAGGAGGCCGCGGAATCCTCCACGCGCCACGTCCTGAGCCGTTCGCTCGGGACCGATCTGTTCGTCAACATTGAGACCAGCGACATCCAGGTGTACCCCGGCGACGTTGTGCTGCTGTGCTGCGACGGTCTGTATCACTCCGTGCAACCGTCCGAAATGGCGGCGGTAGCGGGACATGGCGGCGACCTGAATGCCGCGGCCAAGCGCCTGGTGGACATTGCGAACGACCGCGATGGCAGTGATAATATAAGCGTTCAACTGATTCGAGTTCGAAGCGTGGAACGTGTGGGAATGTATCGGGGACGGCCTTATAAGCTGCGGTAGACCACCGTCCGCCCTTACCAGCGCGTTCGCGCGCACCACATGACATTCCATCCCGGCGAGCAACTCGACCACTACCGCATCGAAGGTTTAGTCGCCCGCAGCGGCATGGCATCGATTTATCGCGCCACGGACATGCGCAACGGCCGCCAAGTGGCGATCAAGATTCCACACCCGGAAATGGAGGCCGATCCCGTGCTTTACGACCGCTTTCAACGCGAGGGCGAAATCGGAGAGAAGCTCGACCATCCAGGCGTGATGAAGGTGCTGGCGGATAACGACCGCAGCCAGCTCTACATGGTGATGGAGTGGGTGAACGGCCGCCTGCTCCGCCAGGTGCTGCATGACAACGGCAAGCTTCCGCTGGAGCGCGCCACCAAGATCGCCGTCAATATCGCGGACGCGCTCGATTACATCCACCGCAACGGCGTGGTGCACCGCGACTTGAAACCCGAGAACATCATGATTGACCCCGAGGATGGCATCAAGCTGATCGACTTCGGAATCGCGGGTAAGGAAGGCGCGCGCCGGCTGACGTTCGCCAAGCTGTCGCAAGTGATGGGGACGCCGGATTATATTTCACCGGAGCAAGTGAAGGGAAAACGGGGCGATGGGCGCAGCGACATCTACGCGCTGGGCGTGATGTTGTACGAGATGCTCACCGGCAAGACGCCGTTTCAGGGCCCGAATCCGTTCGCCATCATGAACGACCGGCTGATGAACAATCCCATTCCGCCACGAGAAGTGAACCCGGCGATTTCGCCCGAGGTGCAGGAAGTGATCTACCGGGCGCTGGAGCGCGAGCCGCAGAACCGCTATTCGACGGCCAACGAATTCGCCTGGGACCTGGAGCACCTGGATCAGGTCGGCGCGGCCGACCGTCCGGAGCTGCGCGATTGGAAGGTTCGGAAAACTCCGCTGGTGAGGCAGATCCTGTTCTATGTGGCGATGGCGCTGATACCGGTGGTGATTTTTGGATTGCTACTGCTCATCGCGAAACACTGATCTGGCCGCAGATGAACGCCGATGAACACCGATAAGAATTGACCAGGCGTTGGCGCCGCTTTCGCCGGCTGAGGCTATCCGGTTCAGGGCGTCGTAACTGTAGTTCTGGCTGAAGCTGGCAGTGGGATTCTGAGTGATAATCTGCTGGCCCGTCAGGTTCCCGTTGTTGCTGGTGCTATTTCCGTTGAGGTTTGTCGAACCCCAAAAGTATTGCAGATCCAGCGTCCTTCATCTCCGTCGGCTGGAGACGATTGTTATAGGTGAACAGCCGCAACTTCGATGGATTGCTTGGAGTGGATTCACCCTCCGCTGTTACCCCGAAGCGAAGTGTCGCTTGTATCGGGAGTACGGTGCCATAGCTTTTGAAGTAAGAGAAGAATCAAGCCAGAGATCGCGGCGGCAATGAGTGCTGGGGATGTTCGCTGAGCGATTGCTCCGATGATGAGAAGGGCAACAACGCCACGAAGGACAACGATGACGGTGGTCCTGCGGTTGCGCCTGGCCAAAGCGATCGTGGCCGCGACTCCGATGAGCCACAAGAGCCCTACCCACCAGCGGCCCTGGGCTTCAAAGATATATTCCCATTCAACTGCGCCGCCGATAACAGTCATCATTAGACCGAGCGCAGGAAGACCTTCGGCGAGCACGGCGGAAATAGGCTTGTGTGGTGCTTCCGAAACACTCTGCGTCTGCCGGTATCGCCACCACGCGATCAACGCTAGCAGCAAGGCCCAAGCCACTGTGAAGATTATCCATAGAGGTCGGGGCCAGCCGAACATCGCGACGACAGCCATTGAGTAGCCCATGCCCAAAACAAAAAAGAACCCGTAGAAGAGCCCTTTCTTCATCTGCGAGGACAGGGGGCGTCCCCCTGCGATGTTACGGCTCGATGTCCAGCCTAGCGCAAGAAAAACGAGAGCTACGACGGGTGGAACGAGGATGTCGAACGGATCTAGTTTCATTATTGACAGGCGAATATTGCACCATACGCGAAGGTACCCGCGTCAAAGGCAAGTTTTCCCAAGCTAGCCCAGCCGACAATCGCTCCCACAGTGGTCTCTGCCAAAGGTGCAACTATGGTGGCGACCTTCCCTGAAGCGAGTCCTAGCTCCAACGTCTCCTGGCCAACTCCCCTGACGCTATTGTAAAAAGCCGACACCCCGCCACCAACCAGTGCGTCACTCGCCTGTCCCGCAGCGCCCTTAGAGCCCGGGCCGCCCCCGGGAAGGCCCTGACGGGAACCACCAAGTACAATAGTTGCGCCACCGCTCGCATTTGGAGTTTTGTTGCCAAATACTAATTGACCTAAGTCTGCTAAACCCGAGAATGTGTTACCCCCGAACAAGTTGCCAAGAAAGTTGTTTTGGGCTCCGAAGGCGGCCGCGATGCTGTGATTCTGTCCAAACTCAGCAGCGCATGCGAGTCTGCGTCCAGCGCCCTGTGGAGCACCCGGCTGGCCGACGGTACTCGTGCCCGTCGCATAAAAGGTGAATCCGGGATCCAGCGCATCCTCGTCGAGCGTAGGATCGGTGTAAGTAACTTGGCCGCCCATAGTGGAATCGACGGTGTCGTTAATCGTTGGTACGAACCATGTCCCGCCCCACTCCTCA
>Ga0187872_10002094_pt1 | contig 18455 bp, 15 predicted proteins | sample June2016WEW_16_4_FD_132973 | JGI IMG/M metagenome (GOLD analysis project Ga0187872, IMG submission 132973) | Peatland microbial communities from SPRUCE experiment site at the Marcell Experimental Forest, Minnesota, USA - June2016WEW_16_40 | ecosystem: Environmental > Terrestrial > Soil >...
GCCACGGTATTGCACGCGCCGATGCGATTCGCCAGCGGGTCCACCCAATCGAGGGCGCGCAGAATGGCGCGCTTGAAAGGCATGGTCACGGCAAATCCTTGTAGTCCCACCCCGCGCGCGAAAGCGAGAAAATCCGACAACTTGCTGGTTTGGCAAGGCAGGAAGACCGCGTTCACGTGCTTGGCCTGAAAGGCGGCGTTCTGCATGGCCGGCGATAGGGACATGGAAGCGTGCGAACCGAGGACTCCGTAAAGTTGCGTGCGGCCTTCAAGGCGTTCCACCCGGTAAACCGAACGCATGACTTCCGCAGGAAATTGCCCCGACGCGGCGGGAGAATGGTCGAGCGGCGCCGCGTAGGTGAATGCCGATCCCCACAGCAGGGAGAGCAGCCGCGCGGGAATCCCCGACGCTCCCATGGCCAAGGCCACCAACTTCGGGGTGCCGCGCCGATGGGCTTTGAGCAATCGCTGAATTTGCAAGTTGTCGCGAAGATAGCGCGCCTGCGTGGCGATTTTCACCACCTGCACCGGCAGACGGACCAGGCGGCGATAAACCGGAGCCAGTGGAAGAGTTTTTTGAAAGTCATGGTAGGAAACAATAATCTTGGCCGGCCGGAGTGCCCGCAGCAGGGCCACGCCACTCTTCTGCACCGATTCGATCTCGACGTCAACCCATTGGCAACCGGCCCGCACGGCCGCGGCGAGAATGGCCGACTGATCGGCCAGCGTCCCCGTCATCATGCCTCCCGCCGCCGCCATTCGACACGTGGCAATGGTCTGGGGAAAATGCAGGCGCATGAGCATCTGGTGGAGCTGCAATTCAAATTGCGAATAGTCCTGGAGGTAATCGAGGCGCAACTCATAGCCCACAGGCACACCGACAACATGGATGGCAAGCGCCTCCATCGCGTTCAAGGTGGGCGCTGCCAAAGTGACAAAGATGCGCGGTGAGCTCGGCTTGGCCAAAATCAGGTCCTCAATCCCGGGAATTCCCCGGCTCAACCTCTTGAATATAAAGGTTTTGGTGGTAGAAAGGCAAGGAATATGGCTCGCGTGCCAATTCAAGGCCCAGAGGAAAACGCGAGTCGGCCCCGAACACTTTCTGTAACCAATTACAATTAAAGGACTAAGGTTTCAGAGGAGCTTAGCGTTTATTGCACCCGGCTCGCCGGTTCGGTGCCGGGTGGCGGTGGGGGGGGAACCATCAGACCAAGACCTTGCAGAAGCAGGACGGTGCGTTGCGCCGCGCCTCGCCAGACAAGTTGGCAACCTTCGCCCTGGCAATTCTGCACGTAAACATCCCCGCCGGAATACTCCAAGCTGCAATTCTTGAATTTGCAATTTACATAGACACCTTCGTCCAAAATCACGTGCTGATTCTCGAAGACCTGGTTCTCATACCGATTCATAGGTTCACCCGGGCCGCATGCCGGCGCAAAGAATCCTACGCCTTCCGGCGCCGCAATCGCGGGCGGGGGAGCCGAGAGGTTGCTCACCCGCTGGAAGCGCCCCGATGAGGCTACCATCCACGCCACAAGGATGCAAGCAGGCCGAACTGGGACGTGTTGACCCTATCGCTCTGCACGCCGTCACGCCGGAAGAGGTCGAAAAATGAGGCCAGCGTCGCACGGTTCTGCCGAGTCCACCTGATCCCCTTTAGATAAAGTTTACAGGTCACAGTCGGCAGTTAACAGACAGGGCATTCTGATGTTTTTAGCTGTGAACTGTAAACGCTGAACTGTAAACTGTTCGTGGGATCTGCCTCGACCACATCGAGAGGAGTTCATAGTTGACAGTCGATAGCTAACAGTCAGGGCGTTCTTGATTCTTACTGGCCAGCGGTTCTTACTGTAAACTGTGAACTGTCGACTGTCGACTGCCCTCATGATCTACCTCGACCACAACGCGACGACGCCGATTCTGCCCGAGGTGCTGGAAGCGATGATGCCGTACCTTACGACGGAATGGGGCAATCCGTCGAGCGCGTACAAATTCGGCGCAAAACTCAAGTCGGTCGTCGAAACGGCCCGCGAACAGGTGGCGGAGCTGATTGGAGCGCCCTCGCGGGACGTGATTTTTACCTCGTGCGGGACAGAGAGTAACAATACCGCCATCGCGGCGGCGCTGAAGGCAAACCCCACCAAGCGGCACATCGTAACATCCCAGGTGGAACATTCCTCGGTGCTGAATTATTGCATGGCGCTGGAACGGGGCGGATTAGGTCGTAGCGGCGGGTTTATCCCGCCAGATTGTAGCGTCGATCTCCGATCGACGTTCGGCGGTCGGAGACCGCCGCTACAGCCAAATGGCGGGGTAAACCCGCCGCTACGAGAACCACGCTACCGCGTTACCTACTTGCCGGTTGACCGCGAGGGCTTATTGAATTTGGCTGACCTCGAAGCTGCCATCACGGATGAGACCGCCGTGGTGTCGCTGATGTGGGCGAACAACGAAACGGGCGTGCTGTTCCCTGTCGAGTCAATCGCGGAAATTTGCCGGTCGCGAGGCGTGCTGTATCACTGCGGCGCTGTCCAAGCAGCGGGCAAGGTGGAAATTGACGTGCGAAAGATTCCGGCGGACTACCTTTCGCTGACGGGCCACAAGTTTCATGCGCCGGAAGGAATTGGCGCGTGAAACCCTTCCTGGTAGGTTATGCCGCGCTGCCGACTAATCTTCTAGGCTGGGCTAGGCGGGACACCAAGGCGGATGGCTAATTGTGCCAAGCCAATCCCATTCAGATACCATAAACCCATTGCGCGTGCATAACTTTTGGCGGATGGATGAAAATCGGATGTAGTCCAGAACGCAAAGACAAATGGAGCAAGGTGAGCCCTCCGATAAGTTAAGTTGTCCCCCGGGTCCGCCGCCCTGCGCAGCGCTCCACCGACAAAACAACGAAGATCGTTTTCCGAAATGAGATTATCGCGCGAGTATAGTTTTGCCTGACCAACAACCGAAACTCTTGCGCCCGCCGGAGCTGGACCCTTGTCCGCAGAAAACGATAGGTCCCGTGCCACAAAGTCCACGCCGCCGTCTCCAGGGCGTCCTGTCACTGCACTGGTACCTCCCATTGACTTTAGAACTTCTGCACAAAAGGCCTCAAATTCCTGGGAATTCTTATTCAGCAAAATGGTTAAAAAACTAGAAGCAGGGCTTTCAATGGTCTTTAGATAGCTCGTGCGCTCATCAAGGGAGAGCTTAAAGGTCGGCTCAACTCCGTCCTCAAGGGACTCCGTGCTGATTCTCTCAAGTGAGGAGATGATGCGGGGAAGCAGTGATTCCGCGATTTCGGCCCTTTCTTCAGGGGATTTCGAAGGCATTCTAACGCCTAATATCTCGATATTTACATCTATCAGCGGCCGGAAGGCCGAGTTGCTCGCGTCCCTCGACAACCACAACGCTATCGTGTCAGGACTTATGGTTCCCATTGGAATCCACCAAGAGACGATCACGGTCGAGCAGTACCAGATTGACTCGATCCCGCAATGCCTGGACTGCACCAAGCTGATCAGTTGTGAAGGAGCGCAAAACGTCTGGACTAAGTGCCGCGAGAATCCTTTCGGCATCTAAGACTGCGGGCAGCCATTCTTGTGGGTGTTCAGCTTCGAATCTGGCTTGAGCTTTAGTAAGGGAACCGCCGGGAGAACGGAACACAGCCATGGCGGTCCGATCATCAAGGATAGTTCCGAACTCTCTGACGCTCTTGGCCTCAGGGAGTTTGCGCTCGCCAAGCTCTCCGTTCTCCGCCGGCTCACCCACCATCCAGCCGTAAAATTCTCGTAATGCAGGCGCGTTCGTAAACCGGCGCTCTTCGTCCTTCCAGCCCAGCCAGTCACGCACGTTGCTGCGCTTGAAAACTTCTTCAAAGTAACTGTAGCGGTTTGGTTGCGCATACTCCCCGTATTCTTCGTCGGCTCGCATTTGCTCAAGAGTGAGATAGGATCTCCAAAGCTGATTTGCGGACCGCGTTGCAAGGCCCAAACTTTGGGCAACCTCTTGAGGTGACATTCCCCCTTCCCGCAAAGTGAATACGGCCCGAGCCTTTTGATACGCCCCCCATTCTTTGATACCTGAGACATGCCTCAGACCAGGAAGAATCCACTTGGCATTATCTGGCGCAACCTGATCATCCAGTATAAGAACTTGGAGCTTGTTGAAGTTCTCGAGTTGTTCGTTGCTAAATGTCTCTTTGCCTGATTCGTGAAGCTCTAGTAGCCATCGCAGAGCCGCGAGCCTTCTGTTTCCTTCAATGGTTACGTATTTCTGATTTGTATTCGGATCACCTCGCCACTTACGAACTACGATCCTGTCCATTGGGAGGAACCCTAGCAGGCTGATGATGAAGTCGTCGGGCTCGACGTAGCGGCGGGTTTACCCCGCCATTTCTCGATTGCATTGATTACCCGATGGCGGCATAAAGCCGCCACTACGTCCTTTTCCATCAGCTAGATTCTTTATCGTGGCGCGTAGCTCAGCAGCATCGAAACGAGAAGTCTTCATTTTCTCGAATGCCTGCTGCTGAACGCGTGGCGCACTTGCCGCCGCGCGCACTCTTTGCAAACCAGTCGCATCTTCGGAATGTTCAATCAAAGGGGCGCGCCGCCAAGAAGAGTTCCCGGCCATCCGTAATGACACCCTGGCCCTAAAATGTGCCGCCGTGCAGCACGGCCCATGCTTCCTGAATTTCTTGGGCTGAACAGCCTGAATGTGGGTAGAATTGGGGAATGGGCAGCGATAACCAAAATCCGGAAGTAGTACTCAAGCGTCTCGGCAAAGTCCACTGGAGCAAAGCTGCGGATGCTTTCCTCGTTGAGACTGAACTCGGGGCAATATTGCAACTCTGCCCGAATTCAGACGACGACATCGGAGCCGGAGTTCACATCGACGAAATCAATGTACCAAAAGATCTCCGAGGAAACAGGCGGGCTACGAAAGCGATGATTGCGCTTTGCCGGTTAGCAGATGAATTCAACTTCAAGTTGAAAGGCGGGCCGGTCGGCTGGGACGATGACCCATGGGGCGAGAAGTTCGTCGCGTGGGTAACTCGGCTTGGTTTTAGGCGTGACCCCTGTCCGCCTACCAAAGTGCATGACCGGACTGCCTTCTACGCGCGTAGGCTGCCCCGGCCTTTTAAGGAAAATCTTCGTCGCTTATGAAGAAGCCCACGCTTGCTCCAAGGCGATTGTCTCACTGGCCTTATTGTGCATGGCCGCGACGAAGTCGTAGCTGGTGAACTTCGTTCGCCTTGCGATGGACTCAAATGAAGGATGGGCAATCTTCGATTCGAACTCCCTCTTGCGTGCCGCCGGAGCTACCACCCTGAACGCGGAATTGAACGCATCGAACCACACAAACTTCAGAAACGCACTGTTCATGTCGGTTGTATTCTCGACCTCTATAAACTCCGACGGAAAATTCCGTTGGCTGAACCAGATCACATCCACCGCAGCGGCATTGTGCACGATCTCAGGGTAGGTGAAGGGATAGATATCTTCGAGCGTAATCAAACGTCCCAGCGGCTTGCCTAAAAAGGCTTTCCCGCGGTCCTGTTTTGGCACAAAGGTTTGTAGTTTCCTTAAATTGCCCAATTCCACCAGGAGCCCTTGGTAATAAGTGTGATCGCTTTCGGGTTTTGGCTTCTGCGTGAGGTCGGCTGGGAGCTTGTCTTTGGCTTCCAACAAGCCCCACAGACCTGGACGGATTCGGAAGAAATACTTCGGGTTTTGGACGATGCGGTTTATCGACTTGAAAGGGGTCTTTGTTTCTCACTTCACCCCTGTGATTTTCAGTGCCTGTTTGTAGAGTTGGCCGAGTGTCGCAAAACCGCCACTTGCTCGCATCGCTTCGACAACCGCTTCGCGCTGGTTCATGCGGCGGAGATTATCATGCGGCTTGCCCTTAGTCTATAATTCCTTTAATACTCCCGGGTGGGGGCATGGCCTGAGTGGAGATGTAGAACAGCACTATCGCGCGTTCGGCATTCGACAGAGCCCCTATGGCACGCCTCGCATCCAACGCACACGAGAATAAAATGGCGGGATGAACCCGCCGCTACGAAGACGACGCGATAACTACTCCGGGAGTATGGCGGGGTAAACCCGCCGCTACCTCCAGGGAGGAACGTACTTGCCTGGTGGGGCTACAGCCCTTTTCCAATCAAACATCCATGAACCTGAATACGGCCAATCACGGGGGTCTTTCACCAGTCCTTTCCGAACTGGATTGTCGAAAATGTACCACGCAACCGCATCATGATTGTCCTCCTCTCGCAGGATATGATCATGGGAGCTCTTCTCCCAAAGATTTCGAATGCCGATATCGCGAGCTTGTGCTGTCGCCACGCCCTTGAAGTCATGAAGCAACACGATAAGGTCCGAGTTGCCGGAAAGACCAACCAGTTCGAGGTGCGCGTGGTCCGGCATGAAGCAATAGGCGTAGACGTCGAACGAGCAGGAGCAGCATTTGGCCCGCAAAAAATTAAGCAGTATCTCCACCAATTCGCTCCGCGAAAACAGAAGCTGACGCGCCTCTGTGCACGCCGTAACGAAATACCAATTATGCCCCACGTAGCGGGAGCGCGGCAGGCGGTTAGGCTTACGAACAAAATAGGACGATGTCATCGCGAGATTGTAGCACCGTAGCGGCGGGTTTACCCCGCCATGTTGGGATTATTTCTTGCCGGTGAGTGTGATACGGCCAAATGGGGTATTGAAAACGCCCTTTTTGTTGACCCTGTAAAGGCCATTAAAGCAGGTCTTGTTTAGATAGATAAACCTGGCTGCGCGGGCCACGTCGGGAAGCAATTCCGGGCACATCGCCCTGATCTTGTAAAACTCCAGCTCGCTTACGGTCATTTTGCCGAGCCGTTCAATTACCGCTCGGGGACGGTCTCGGACAGTCTTGTAGCAGTGAATCAGCTCAACGTTGGAGTCAGTCAAAACGGCGTCCGAGGGGCAAAGGCTAAAGGAAAAAGCGCCTCCCCCCAAGAAAGGCTCAAAGTAGCGACCGAAGTTTTTTGGGACACACTGGTGCAGCACGGGTAAGAGGTGGGACTTACCCCCGGCCCACTTGAGGAATGGCTTCGGTCTTAAGTCGTCGTCTCTCCAGTTGAATAGGTAAGTCTGCTGAGGCGTGTTGTGCAAGTCCTGTGTTATTTGGTCCAAATCAATCACCCGTGAGGATTAGCGCCTCTGCGTAGCTGGGCGCCAACGAGGGCTTCCTGTTTCCTTTGTTGCTGCAGGATGATATCGACAGAAAAGAACCCCTCCATGAGCCCTAGATATAGTATACCGTCAGTGCCCATGCCACAAGATCCTGTGCAAATCGGTAAATAAGCAGACCCCGACATTGTACATGAAGTGAGCGCTTCGGCAAAGAGTTAGGGAACGCGGCCGCAACTGGAAGTGCTGGTGTCAATTTGGATTGGGCACTCACCGTTGCTGGCGCTGGCGTAAAGCTTGTAGAGGGGGTGATTGCCTCGGGGGTTGCGTTTCTGGAGCAGGTAGGCCCAAACGTCCTCGGTGGAGAAAAATTCAATGGGATTCGAAACCCAGACGCGAGGCAAGTCAGGATGCCGCCGCAATCCGTTGCGCGTTTCACGGGCCGCCATGGTTTGGGCGCGGGTGGAGCTTTCGGCGCGGCGCGCGCCGAGGTGCAAGATGGCCTCTCCCCAATGGCCCACACGCTGCTTCACCAGGGCATTGACGGGATCAATCTTCATCCGCTGTGTACACCAGCGGAAGGTACGGTTGGGGGGCGGGTAGCCCCGTCCAATGATGTTGACCCAAAAGGATTCTTCGATGAGTGGCTTGAGCAGGTTGGCGTCGATATTGAGGTTGTTCTGCTCGGAGCACTTCCGCATGCGGTCCAGCGTGCCTTCGATCATTTCGGCGATGGCGGGAATCGGAAATACGGTAGACAGTATACGGTAGACGGTAGACGGGGCGACAAATACAGCAGACAGTAGACGGGGCGGAAAACCTGTCCGGCCGCATTGGATGGGACAGCATCGAAAATTAGCGACGCCAGCATGGTGCTGTCCTTGCCGCCGCTAAACCCGACCAGCCAGGGCCGCTCGTCTTCCAGATAGAGTTGTTGGAGAGATGCTTTGATCTCCTGAAACATCCTTGCTCCCGTCGCGGGGAGTGTGCACGCCCCGGCTTTTATTTTCAAGTATTGTCTTTATGATATCACCACTGGAACATGGCGGAATAACGCAGACCTGTTTCGCAGGTCTGCGGGACGTCCCCTCTTGGCAGCGAAGAGCCGCGGACCTACGAAACAGACGCGCTACGATTGCCTTTTGATGGTTGTCATTGCTCTTTCCATACAAATACCGCAAATCTTAAGGACGGGCGCCTTCCCCCAAGTCCGGGCGCGTGAGTCTAGGGAAGAACCGCGGACAAGAGCGGAGTGCTAGCAAACTCAAAGAACTCATTTCGCGGGTGGAGCATAAAACGGGATAGCCTTCGTGGCCTCGGCGTAGTAGATGATCAGACCGCCGAGGTTGTAGGCGAGCTTCGCTATGCCGCCCCTGGCATGCAGACTCCAGCCGCGAAAGACCCCGGAGGAGTCGCCGCCGGGACTACTGGCATTGAGCCTCGGCGGCGCGTTGGCGGTGAGTGACCATCAACCCGGGGCCTCAGCCGATTGGCGAGCCGATCGCCTCGCCCGAGACGACAATCTCCACACGGCGGTTCTTGCTGCGGCCGGCGGCGGTATCGTTGCCCGCTACTGGGTTGGCCTGCCCCAACCCTTTCGAAGTGACGGAATCGGCGCTAAGTCCCTGGCCGATCAAATAGGTTTCCACAGCCTCGGCCCGCTGTTCGGAGAGTTTCTGGTTGGTCTCCTCGCTGCCGGTGGAGTCCGTGTAACCCTCAATGGTCAATTTCAGTCCTGGATGTGACATGATGATGCCCGAAAGCCTTGACAGGTCTTCGCGCGCGGTCTGCGCCAGGTCGTACTTGCCGGTGGCAAAGAGAATGTCGGCCATGGTGGCCACCAGCCCCCGCGGCGTGTCGACAGTTTTGAGCACGGAGTTGAGCTGGCGGAGCAACTGGGCCCGCAGGTCGGCGGCGGCCTTGCGGGCCTGCTCTGCCTGCGCCTGGGCAGCCGCTTCCTTCGCCTTCAAGGCGTCGGCTTCCGCTTTGGCCTTGGCGGCAGCGGCGTCAGCCTCCGCCTGCATCTGGGCCTGTTTCGCGGCGGCGAGCTCCGCCTGGCGTTGGGCTTCCGCATCGGCTTGCTGCTTGGCTTCCGCTGCCGCTGCGGCTGCCTTGGCTTCGGCTTCGGCCTTAGCCTTCGCGGCAGCAGCCTCTCGCTCATTCGTAATGCGCTCCTGCTCCTGGCGTTGTACCGTTAGAATCCGGGCGTCTTCCGAGAATTGCACCGTCTGCCGCGCCGTCGATATGATTCCCTTCTTGTTGGCCTTGGTCGCCAACAGATTCTCCGCCATCTTCAGACTGCCTTCGGCCTTGGCAAGAATGTCGGGAGCATACTTGTCGGCCCCGCGCGATTTGGCGATATCCACCGCGTTGCGAGCTTCATACATTTCCAAAGGGACATTCTTCAGATCAACCGATAGCGCCAGGGGGTTCCCCATCTTTTGATACTGGGTGCGCTTCATGAGTTTGTAGTCGTTGATCATGAAGATTTTCCCCTTCGTACCCTTCTGAGGGTCGTTCTCGAGGACAACCAGTTCGCCGGGATACCGTACTGAAAAGTACGGCTCGGAGGTGACAAAGAGGGAAAACGTCTGCAACTGCGTCGTGGCCTTCAGATTGCCCTCTCCATTGTTGTTGATGAGGACTTCACCGAGGTTGCTGGTTCTGCCTTCCGTCGACACAGCCCACAGGACATAGGTTAGAAACTCGGCGCTCAGAGTCCCTGGCTGCGCCAGTCCTTTGACATTGACCTCAATATTCGTTATGCCTGGCTTCGCCTCGACCTTGGCTTGGCCGGAGGCTTGCGGCATCACGTCGGTACCTTTAAGATCTACATTCGTGCTCTTGCCTACCTGATAGCCGATCGCCGTGACGGACTTGCTGATGACATCGGAAGCTGGTAGCTCCGGTTGTGATTGAGCAGCCACGGGCCCTGCAGAAAGGCAGAGCGACACAAATGGCAGCAACATCATGCAAACGCGTTTCATGATTTTCTCCTTCTCTTCCGCTCCGAGATTCTGTAGCGCAAGGTCCGGCTCCTTGGATGTCGGTCTTGATCACATCCGTCGGTTGGATGCCGGGCTCTTACCGCGTTGTGGTGACGGCGGAAACCAACACGAACATGGAATTTGTAGCGTTGGGTCAGCTTCAAGTCAAATGCCAGCATTGACCGTTAATCCAGGATTTCCGTTTTGGCCTCCTCCGCCACCTCAGCATACGCCCGACCGGCTCGTTCGCAACCACAATCTTGCAGTCGGGACGCCGGACGAGCTCTCCTGGAGCCGACAGGCCCCTTTCGAGATGGAGTCAACCAGCACCTTGACCCGTGTCCCCGTGATCTCTCGGATATTTCGCCCTCTCCCTTGCCCGTTCCCGAGATCCTCCCGACCGGGAGGGGACTCGAACCTGCTGGCAAGGGCAGGTGCAGCCTTTGGGCGCATCCGCCACTTCGGTTTCCTTGCCGCTCGCGGTCGCGCTCGACTTGCGCAATCTCTCTTCGCTATCCATTTACGGGAAGCTAGCCGTCAACTGGGGCAGTGCATTGTGGCCGGCTGGATTCTGGCTTGGAAGGGGCGTTTATCGTTCCCAATCCGGCGAAGTGCCCACTCAGCATAGTTTCCGAGTGCGGCACACGGGAAAATGCGCCGGGCTGACGAATCGGGAGAGGATACTGGGTAGGCTGGCTGGGAAAAAGCACTGGCACTCGGGTGAACCCGCTTGTTCGTATCGCCGGGACCTTTTTGTCGAAATTGTAGTTCTTGCTTTCTCAGCCGAACCCGGTCAGATCCGGCCTTGCCGCCAAAAGTGCTGGGGGATTACATAGCCCATCTCCATTGATAGTGCCTGTGCCAGCAAACAGCCCAGAACCGTAAACCCCATGATGCCGACGGCCACGAGCGGGACCTGCGGAAGCTTGCGCAGGGCCAATCCCTGCGCAAACCTACCCATGGCCCAAATGCCCAGGACGCCCGTCACGTTGGCGTAAAATAGCGCGTAGGCCAGCATACGCAGCAGTTCCCGGACGCCCACGGCCTGATTCCCCGCGATCATGATCAGTACGGCCATTTCTTTGCGAATATCCGATCCACTCCAGCACGACGTCGTGGTTACGGAAGATCCCCACATCCGGCATGTTCACGTCATGGTTAGAGGCCAAGTGGTAAGGCTCGTTCAGTTTCAGGCGCTCGAAAGAGCCCTGGCCAAACACCTCGATCATCCCCGTGTCCCAAACCAGATTACGCTCAAAGACCGCTGTGGGAGGGAATCCCTTGAAGAATTCGGGGTTCAGGGTACTGGGGAGATCATTGCGATAGCGAAATCCCTCCATGAAGTCGCGCTTCTGCGCCGCGGCGAATGGCGCCGTGGCGCCGTCCGCTTCCGCCTGGGCAACGTTCTTCCACATGACCTCTCCGCCCGCCAGCCCGCGAGTATACTCCCCCGTTAAGCGCTGGCGGCGCATGATCTCGCCCTTGGTGTTGGCGGTGTTGTAATCCACGGAAAACCGGTAAGTGCGGGGGCCGTTGTCCTTCACGGCCGTTCCCTGCGGCAGGTTCCATGTTTGCGCAGGCAAGGATTGGGCAAGCAGGGATTGGCCAAAAAGACCGAACACTGCTCCTAAGACAAGGCTTCCGACAACGGAAACTGATTGAGTTCTGTTTAGCATTGGGTGATACCTCCTAGCGCGGAGTCTGCCATTGGTAGGAAAAGGGGGCATCTCCTAAGCGACGAAAGGCAACAATTCCCGACCGGAGGTCATGAGACCTGGACGAGCTGTTCCGGCGAATTCTGCCTAAATCAACGCTGGCTTTCGATGGACCCAAGCAGAGCCTCTCCTGCGTGGGCAGGCCGGCTCCGGACGAGCAGTCGCACTCGGAAGTTTCTCCCCGGTTGCTCGCGGAGGAGTTTATTCGCTCGCCTGGAGGCGAGTTACGACCGCTCAGAGAGGTCCGGTGCAAGTGGGCATTCGGCCTGGGAAGTCATCTCGGAGAATGGCTGCCTGTCAAGATCGACCCTGTGTAACGCCGTAGCGTTTACTGATTTCCAGCCACTTCGTCGTATAGCCAAACCGTAGATGTGGTCTGCGCTGCAATCTTTGAGGGTCTGGTGCGGGCGGCCCATTCGAAATGTACAGGGAAAGGCTTGGCTTTTCCGTGGCGGGAGAACACCCACCAATCCCCTCCGCGCCGCCTGCCCCGATTCATCAGGGCAGGCGGCGCGGAGGGGGAGAAAATGGGCAAGCGGGGCCGGAAAGGCGGGAGCCTTTCCGCGGAGCAGGCGGCGAAGCCGCTGATCGCGCGAAATTAAGACAATGTGCGAAAAGCTTCACCTGATATGTAGAAACTCCAGGCACGGGCAGGATGCTCGTGCTATAGCGGGCGAGACGCTATTGGACTTGGGCCTAGCCCCAATACTGTTCAGTTAGCGGGCGTTTTCATGTGCACGTGCGCGAAGCGTCTTGGACTGCGGTAGCAGCAGCTACCGCCTTTTTTCCCGCACTCCTTGCGCCTTTGTCGCATGAACCGACGGCGGAAAGCGGTAGCTGCTGCTACCGCAGTCCATCAAAGCGGGCAGGATGCCCGCACTCCCACCGTTGCGTCGGGCCGCTGTCCGATGTATGTTATCGGGCGGACGGGACTCGACATGCGAAATCCCGCTCAAATCCAAAACCTGCTTTTCCAGGAGCAATAGCTATGCGTTCTCTTGCGGTGCGTTGGTTGGTTTTTGCGGGCCTCGTTTGCACAATTTCGCTGGTTGCACGGAGAACGGCGGGGCAGTCCTCAACCCCATGGCCGCCGGATGCTTCCCAACACAAACTGTACATGATCGGGAATGCGCACATCGACATTCCTTGGCTCTGGCCATGGTCGGAATCAATGGGGGTCGGGTTGAGCACGTTTCGTGCGGCGCTTGACCGCATGAACGAATTCCCGGATTTCAAATTCACCGCCAGTTCCGCGCAGTTGTATGAGTGGGCTGCGTCCGCCGACCCCAACCTGATCGCGGAGATTCGCAAACGTGTGGCGGAGGGCCGATGGGACGTGGTCGGCGGTTGGTGGATCGAACCTGATATCAATATCCCCAACGGCGAGTCGCTGCTTCGTCATGGGCTCTACAGTCAGCGGCTCTTCCAGCAATTGGTAGGGCGAACGGCGCGGGTGGGCTTCAATCCTGACTCGTTTGGCCATACCGGCACGCTGCCCCAGATTCTGAAGCTCGAGGGAATGCACGGTTACGTGTTTATGCGCCCCGCAGCCAATGAAAAGAAGTTGCCCGCCGATGTGTTCTGGTGGCAGGGAGCGGACGGAACGCGCGTCATGACCTATCGAATTCCTTACAGCTATGGAATCGAGGACGAAATCCAGCAGGCCATGCACGCCATCGTGACCAAGCTCCAGGAACCCACGAAAGACATGATGCTCTTCTACGGCGCGGGGGATCATGGTGGGGGACCCGCCAAGCAAACCATCCAGGCAATCCTGGATGCCCAGAAGCAGCCCGGGGCGCCCAAGATTCTATTCAGCACTCCCGACAGCTACTTTGACGATATCTTGAAGAACAAGCCCGAGGATTTTCCGGTGGTGGACGACGATTTGCAGCACCACTCAGTAGGGTGCTACACCGCGGTGTCAGAAATTAAGAAGGATAATCGCACAGCGGAAGCCGCCTTGATGACAGGTGAGAAAATGGCCGAATTGGCCAACGTGTTGGTCGGGTTCCCATACCCCAAGAGCGATTTCGCCGCTTCCTGGAAGAAAGTGCTTTTGATGCAATTCCACGACAGCATGGCGGGGACGGCGCTTCCGGAACATTACCTCGTATCCCACAATGCCTACGGATTCGCCAAGGAAGTGGCGAATCAAGCCATCTACCGCGCGACGGAAAAGATTGCGTGGCAGATTCCCACCACTGATCCGAATTCGGAGTACCTGGTAGTTTTCAATCCGCACGCCTGGGCGGCGAACTTGAACGTTCAATACGATTTGGGCTGGGGCAATGAATTCGGCGAGGGGACGAAAAACGACTCACGGCTGGAAGATGAGAAGGGCAACGCCCTTCCGCATCAGTGGACGGCGGGCCAGACGGTGGTGGGCGACCGGAAAGGGTTGGTGTTCCAAGCGCCCGTACCGGCATTCGGCTACCGGCAGTTTCGTTTGCATAAAGTTGAGCCCGGCGCTGCACCTTCCTCGAGCGTACAGGCCACCGAGAAGGGCCTCGAAAATGAACATCTCCGCGTGACCTTTGCCGAGGATGGAACGATTTCGATCTACGACAAAGACGCCGGAGCGGAGGTGTTTCGCGGGAATGCCGGCGGAGCGCACGGCGTCGTTATCGACGATCACAGCGATACCTGGAGCCACGACGTTGTGTCCTATACGAAGGAAATCGGGGCGTTCGGCAGCGCGAGTTTCCGCGTGCTGGAGAATGGTCCGGTGCGCGCCACCGTGCGCGTGCGGACCAGCTACGGCGATTCAAAAATGACCACGGACTGGACCCTTTACGCCGGCGCGCACACGCTCGGAATGGACGTCTCTCTGGATTGGCACGAGCACCAGAAGATCCTGAAATTCTCGTTCCCCGTGAACGTGGAGAACCCGGTACCCACTTATGAAATCGCTTACGGTTTCAAGGTGCGCAAGGCGAATGGCGCCGAAGATCCGGGGCAGAGGTGGATTGACCTTTCCGGCGATCGGAGTGGCAAGACTTACGGCCTGACCGTCCTGAACGACGCTAAGTATGGTTACAGCGTGCAGGACAACGATATGCGGATTTCCATCGTGCGCGGCGCGGCGTACGCGCAGCACCGGCCCCGCCAGCTTGAGCCGAACGGTGAGTACATTTGGCAGGATCAGGGCATTCAGACCTTCCGCATGGAGCTGGTGCCCCACACGGGGGCATGGCAGCACGCCGGGATCGTCCGCATGGCGGAGGAATTGACCGCGCCCGTGCCGGTCCTATACCAGGGAATTCATAAGGGCACACGCGCGCAGTCGGGTTCTTTCCTCTCCGTGGATGTTGCCGACGTCGTTGTGTCAGACATCAAGCAGGCCGAGGATGGGAATGACCTCATCATCCGGTGCTATGAGACGGCGGGCCATGCAACCAAGGCCACTCTGGATTTGGGTCTCGTGCACCGCCACTGGACCGGTGAGTTCCATCCGCTCGAGATCAAGACGCTCCGGGTGCCCCTGGCGGCGGCAGGGCAGATCCGCGAAGTTAACGCGCTGGAACAGTGAGAAAGGGAAGGATGAAGGGGGAAGGATGAAGGATGAAATCCTTCGGTCTGAGCGGGCCGGGGGAATCCGATGAAACATTGGGGAGCCCGCAGCGTAGCGGTCTGCGTTGTGGCTGCTGCCGCTGCGGTAGTTTTCTGGCGGGGCATCGTGCCGCAGGGTTCACGCGCGGCAGGGTTGGGGTTTGCGCAGCAACCGGCGAGTGCGCACGCCAGGGTAGCTGCTCCATCGTCCAACCCTGTTAATCCGAAGTTGGCTCCGATTACGGTCGACTACCCGGAGGAAGGATCGATCTTCCCGCCGGAGATCACTCCCCCAACATTCCTTTGGCGTGATGTTTCGGGCAGCGCCTCTGTGTGGACGATCGATGTGGAGTTCGCCGACGGCGCTGCTGGGATTCGCGCGCAATCGGCGGGGGAGCGGTTGCGCCTCGGCGAAATCGACCCACGTTGCATTTCCGCCAACAACGCCCTGCCCAAGCTGACGCCCGAGCAAGCTGCGGCGCGAACTTGGATACCCGATGCCGCGACCTGGAAAGCGATCAAGCGCCACTCTACGGAGCGTCCGGCCACCCTCACCATCACTGGATTTCAAGACGCGCACCTGGACCATCCCGTTTCCCGCGGCAAGGTCGAGATTCAAACCTCGCAGGATCCCGTGGGCGCACCGATCTTCTATCGAGACGTGCCCTTGATACCCGCTGAGCTGAAGAAGGGGGTGATCAACCCGCTGGCGCAAGGCGCTCTGCCTCTGCTCTCCTGGCGGCTGCGCAATATCGCCGAGCCCAACAGCCGCCTGTTGCTGACGGGCATGCACACGTGCGCCAATTGCCATTCGTTTTCGCGCGACGGCAAGACCCTGGGGATGGATCTCGACGGCCCCGCCAACGACAAGGGCCTGTACGCACTCGCCTCCATCCAGCCGCAAATGGCCATCCGTAACCAGGACGTGATCGCGTGGAGCTCCTTCCGCGATAATGCGGTGGCGACCTCGCGAGTGGGTTTCATGTCGCAGGTCTCGCCGGACGGCCGGTACGTCCTGACGATGTTGCGGGGGCTGGATAAAGAACTCGCGCGCACCTACTACGTCGTGAACTTTAAGGACTACAATTTCCTCCAGGTATTCTATCCGACGCGCGGCATCCTGGCCTTCTACGAACGCGCCACGGGGCAAAGGCGGGCCTTGCCGGGCGCTGACGATCCGCGCTACGTGCAAACGGACGGCGTCTGGAGTCCCGATGGCCAATACGTGGTCTTTGCCCGGGCGGAGGCGCGCGAACCCTACACGCCGGGGCTGAAGTTACCCGAGCATGCCAACGATTCGGAGGAGACCCAAATCCAGTACGACCTCTACCGGATTCCGTTCAACGGCGGCAAAGGTGGCCAGCCCGTGGCGATCGCCGGCGCTTCCCACGATGGCATGAGCAATAACTTTCCCAAGGTCTCGCCCGATGGCCGCTGGATCGTCTTCGTGAAGTGTCGCAACGGGCAGTTGATGCGTCCCGACAGCCAGCTTTACATCGTACCCGCGGCAGGGGGCATGGCGCGGCGGATGCGATGCAATACACCGTTGATGAATTCCTGGCACAGCTTCTCGCCCAACGGCCGGTGGCTGGTTTTCTCCTCCAAAAGCCGTTCCCCCTACACGCAGATGTTCCTGACGCACCTGGACAGGCGGGGCAACGATAGCCCGGCGATCCCGATCGAGAACTCGACGGCAGCCAACCGCGCCGTGAATCTTCCCGAGTTTGTAAATATCCCCGCGGACGGCATGCTGAAGATTGACGTGCCCGCGGCCGAGTCGTACCGCCTTTTCGACGTGGCCTCAGACTTGACGGCCAAGGGCCAGATGGAAGCGGGTATTGCGGAGTGGAAGAAGGTTCTGGAACTGGACCCTGGCAATGCCAAAGCGCACAACAACCTCGGGGGAGCCCTGGTGCTCCAAGGCAACCTCGCCGAAGGGATGACGCATTTGCAAAAGGCGCTGGAGATCGATCCCGATTACGGCGAGGCGCAGAGCAATTTCGGAATTGCCTTGTTGCAGGTCAAGAAGCTCGACGAAGCGCTGCCGCACCTTCAGAGGTCGCTCGAGCTCAATCCCGCCTACGCCAAACTCTATGAATCAATTCTTTCCAGCATGGATTGGCCGGCGAGCCCACCCCCTCAAGCAGGCCTGCGGTTTGAGGATGTGGGGCGTACGAAGGCGGAGGAGGAGGCCGGAGGGAACGCCAGCCGGCAGAAGCGCGAAAGCCTTGATGCGAGCTATCGCCGAAGCATCGATGCGGTGCTCGCTTCCATCATGGCGACGGACGATTCCGCCCGCCGCGCAGTGAGTGAAGAAGTATTGCCGACTCAGCCGGACCGGGGGGAATCATCGGAAAGCCCCCGGACGTCCGGCGCTGCCCCGGGTCTTGCTCACCGCGCCGGCGACACCCCGGAAATCGAGAACCTGATCGCGAACTTGGATATTCCGCGACTCCGCAGACTCGCCGGACAAGAGGAGACGAACTCTGACGAAAGTTTCGCGGCCCAGCGGCAGATTTTGCGCATCTTCCTCCATACCTTCGAGGCTTCCAGCACGTTGCTGGGCGAGAACAAGAACGCTCAGGCCCTCGCGTGCCTCGAAATCGCGGCCCAGGCGGCGCCGGGGAATCCCTACGTCGCCTATGACCTGGCCAGAGCCCAGGCGCTCAATGGGCAGCAAGAAAAGGCTCTCAGCACTCTGCAAGCGGCCGTGGAGAAAGGCTTCAACGACGCCGATGGGGTGGAAAGAGATCGTGTCTTCGCGGGCCTTCGCAGCCAAGCGGATTACCAGAAAGCCCTTGCGAAGATGCGGTCCGCCAAGCCCCAGCCCGCAGAAGTTCCCTGAAGTTTTTCCATTTCGAATGGGCCGTCCCGGACCAGTCCCTCAAAGATTAAAACGCAGACCACATCCACGGTTTAGCGACTTGAACGAACCCGCTGGCGCGGGGGACGCTTCGCGTGTTCGGCACGGCATGGATTTTCTTCCACTCTCCACCGCATTTGGGGCATAATAGCGCGTCGCGATAGCGCCCCTGGTCTTAA
>Ga0187872_10002096_pt1 | contig 18447 bp, 19 predicted proteins | sample June2016WEW_16_4_FD_132973 | JGI IMG/M metagenome (GOLD analysis project Ga0187872, IMG submission 132973) | Peatland microbial communities from SPRUCE experiment site at the Marcell Experimental Forest, Minnesota, USA - June2016WEW_16_40 | ecosystem: Environmental > Terrestrial > Soil >...
CTTTGACGCGGAAGTCTTTTTCTTTGCCATGGCTATTGCGCCGCTCCGTGCGCGGCCCGGGTGGCAGGGCGGATGACGGGGAGCACGCGCGTCCCCGGGCAGCGTCCGGCGCTCGCAGCGGAGAGCAACGCTCGCGGTTTCGTGCCGCCGACGATGCGCACTTCGGACACGCCTCCGGCGAGCGCGCGTTTTGCGGCTTCGAGCTTCAGGATCATTCCTCCGGAAACCTTGTTCCGACGGCTGAGGTCTTCGATGTCCGTCCCGCGGACAGCGCGCAACACTTTCTCGCCGTCGAGCACGCCCGCGACGTCCGTGAGGAAAATCAGGCGGTCCGCGCGAATGAATTCGGCCGCGGCCGCGGCCATGTGATCGGCGTTGATGTTGTAGAGCTCGCCGTCGGCGCCAAGGCCCATGCACGAAGCGACCGGAACGATCCCTTCACGCCAGAGCGAGCGCAGGAAATCCACGTTCACTTCGGTGAGATAGCCGACGAAGCCCAGGCCGCCTTCACAATCTTCGATTTGCATCGGCTCGGCCAGAAAACAGGCGGCATCGCTCGCGCTGATGCCCACGGCCGGCTGTCCCGCGAGCGAAATTGCTCCGGCCAGCTTCTTGTTGAGCAGCCCGGCGAAGACCATCACGGCCGCGTCGCGCGTCTCGCGGTCGGTGACGCGCAGCCCGCTGATGAAGCGGCTGGAAATTCCCATGCGCGCGAGCGTCGCGGTAAAAATTTTCCCGCCGCCGTGGACGATCAGCATTTCGTGTCTGGCCCGCGCCAACTCCGCGATCTGCCGCGCCACCAACTGCACGTCCTCGTCGCGCTCGAGCAATGCTCCCGCAATCTTGACGACCATCCTCATAGCAATCCCGCCGTTTCCGGATACCCGCGCATCCCATTCAGATTTTGTACCGCCTGCCCCGCCGCGCCTTTTCCAAGGTTGTCGAGGCACGAAACGACCACCAGCCGCTCGCCCGATGGATCGAGCGCGAAGCCGATGTCGCAGAAATTCGTGTGCGCCACGTTTTGCAACTCCGGCAAACTTCCCGCCGGCATGATACGCATCATCGGCCGGCCCGTGTAGAACTTCCGATAGAGCGCTTCGACTTCATCCAGCTTGCGCGCCGGGTCCAGCCACACGTAGAGCGTCGAAAGAATTCCGCGCTCGACGGGCAAGAGATGGGTCGTGAAAACGAAATCCTTGGACGCAAGCCCGAGATGGTCGGAAACCTCCGGAGTGTGCCGGTGCGTGAACAGGCCGTAGGCGCGGAAATTCTCGTTGACCTCGACGAAATGCGTCTCGCGCTTGGGCTCTTTGCCGGCCCCCGTCACGCCGGACTTGCAATCACATACGATCCCGCGCGCCTTGTCGATCCAGCCGGCATCGACGAGAGGCTTCAGTCCGAGGATCACGGAAGTCGGATAGCATCCCGGATTCCCGATGAGCCGCGCTTTCGGGAGCGCATCCGCATACAGCTCCGGCAGGCCGTAAACCGCCTCCGCCAGAATCTTTGCATCCGGCGCAGGCAGCTTGTACCACTTCGCGAATGTCTCCGGCTGGCGGAAACGGAACGCGCCGCTCAGGTCCACGATGCGCAGCGCCGGGTTCGCTGCGAGCAACTCGGGGACGAGCTCGAGCGAAGCCTCGTGCGGCGTCGAGAGGAACACGATGTCCGCGCCGCTTGTCCCCACGGCTTCGACAGAAAGCGGCCGGCAAGGGGCCTCCCCCCAGCCCCGGAGCTGAGGGAAAAGCTCCGTGAGGCAGCGTACGTTCGCGTAATTCTCGCGGAGAAAGAAGGTCAGTTTATCGATATGTGGGTGCCGCAGCAGAAGCCGGGCCAGCTCGAATCCTGCGTAGCCCGTTGCCCCGACGACGGCGACCCGTGTCGGGTCGTTCATCGGAGCATTTCCTCCACGCGTTTATGAACGGTGTTGCACGCGCTACGCGAAGAGCAGATGACGAGAACGGTGTCGTCGCCCGCGAGCGTGCCGGCGACTTCTTTCCAGTGTTCGGCGTCTACGGCTGCGGCGAGAGGCTGCGCGCCGCTGGGAGGCGTCTTCAGCACGAGCATGTTCTGCGCCGCTCGGATATCGAGCAGGAATTCCTTGAGGGCGCGAGCCAGTGCCGGGCGGGGAGACGTCTCCTGGGCCGCTGCGGCCGCAAGCGGCCGGTAGCCCGCGGACGTCTTTACGAGGCGGAGTTCGCGGAGATCGCGCGACAGCGTCGCTTGCGTCACGCGTACGCCCAAGTGGCCGAGCTGGCGGCGCAACTCATCCTGGCTCGCCACCGGCTGTCCCGTGAGGAGCTTCAAAATCTGTCCCTGGCGGAATCGCTTTTGTACGCCCATGTTCTTTGGATGCTTGAATATGCATCCCGCTGCATAATCATACAGCACAGGACACACGTGTCAAGCATTTCTCACTGGCGAAACGGGAAGTGAGCAGTGCCGTCGGCTCCAGAGCCAGATCGCTCTGGATGGCACGCAAACCGCGGTGTGTTAATATAACTTTCAGTCAGTAGGCCCGTAGCTCAGTTGGCTAGAGCGCCACCTTGACACGGTGGAGGTCTGCGGTTCGAGCCCGCACGGGCCTACCATGAATTTCTGGGTGATTGGCTAGCGCCGCATGGGTTCGCTAGGCTGCCTGGCCTCGAGCTTGTTGCTTGACGCACACTTTGTTCGTCAGCTCGATCAGTTGCCTCAGGTTCCACCACTCCTCTTCATTCATCACCCTTCCGTCCCGGCTTGAAAAGTAGATGGAAACGAAGCCGTCCTCGGACAACGGGGAGCGAATCACCAACAGCGTCTTTTGTTGTTCTGGTAGTTGCTCAGACATTGTTCCTTCCTCCGGTCTATTTTGTGAGATTTGCGCCGCTCGCTCGGTTTGTTGCCAAGCCAGTGACGTTGCTTGCCCGTTTTAAGCCGCTATCAAGGGCCGGGATTCTATCATCGAGCGTGTGAATTTCACATCAATGAGATGTGAGTTCATATCTGGCGTTGGCGCCGCGGCCGCAGTTCACTGGGCCATATCGCAAATTCTACATGGCTCTTTCGCCGAGCAAATCCATGTTTACCCCACGCGAGGGACTCAAGGTTCTACAATGCCTACATGGAGAAGAAGGTCTTCTGGGCCAGTTTCACAATCTTAGGTGTGGCGGCCGATTTGGCCTTGCCACTCTGGTGGGCGCTGGCAGCCACCATTCCGATTGCTTTCGCGAGTTGGTGGGTGGCCTATCGCAGCAATTGGTTCTAACCTGATATCCTCGCAATTCGGCGAGCCCGTACGGGCCTGCGATTGATTGCCATTGTTCACTAGGCTACGAACCGGTATCCCACTCCTCGGACCGTGAGGAGATGGTCCGGCTTCGATGGGTCCTTTTCGAGGTAACGGCGCAACCGCACGATGAAGTTGTCGATCGCGCGCGTATCGGTGTCTTCGCGAAGGCCCCACACATCTTCGAGGATGGATTTGCGCGAGACGGTCCGGCCATTGTTGCGGATCAGGTGGCGCAGCAGTTTTGCCTCCATCAGCGTCAGTTGGATGGTGTTACCTCGGGTGCGCAGTTCCAGGGCGCCGAAATCGATCGTCCGCCCGTTGAATGAGAACACCGCCTCATCGAGCGTTGAGGCGGAACCCGCATTGGCCCCGCCGGCCTGGCTCGCCCGACTTGCGACGCGATCGGAGCCGGCAAGCCACCCGCTTCGCCGCAACAGCCCTTGAAGCCGCGCCAGAAAGATAGGCAGCTCAAAAGGCTTGGCAAGGTAATCATCGGTGCCAGCCGCGAACCCCTGAAGCACGTCTTCGGGACGCCCTCGAGCCGTCAAGATAAGAACCGGCACATAATTTCTGGCCTTGCGGAGCGCAGAGACGACCGCAAAGCCATCCATCCCGGGGAGCATCACGTCCAGCACGACGGCGTCAAACTTTTCGCGCTTGGCGAGAAGCCGTTCGATGGCCGTCTCGCCGTCGTCCACCACCTGCACGGAATGTCCTTCCGCCTCGAGATTGAACCGCAGACCATCGGCCAAATGAGCTTCGTCCTCGACAATCAGAATGTGGCTCAAGGCTCGCTCCTCGGCAACTCGAGAGTGACGGTCGTGCCGTGCGCCTCGCCCCCGCTTTCGGCGAACACGCGCCCCCCGTGCGAGCGTGCGATCGAGCGGACGATGAACAGGCCCAGGCCCGTGCCTTTCACCGGCGTCGCAGACCGGCGAGGCACGCGATAAAAGCGCTTGAAGATTCGCTTAAGTTCACCTTCCGGAATTCCGATGCCGCGGTCGCGAACGTGCAGCGCGATGCGTTTCTCGTCCGGCGCGTCGATCGAGACCGCTACGTCCACGTTGTCGCCCGAATACTTGATGGCGTTGTCGAGAATGTTCGAGACGGCGGTGTGGAGGTCGTTGGGGTCGCCGTGCACCTTGATCCCGGCGCCGTTGACGCCGACCGGCTCCTGCCAGTGCAATGCGTCTGGCTGCAAATGATGCCGCACGCGGGCCAGGTCCATGCACTCGCGGACGAGGCCGGCGAAGTCGATTTCAGCGGAAGGGTGTGCGGCGTGCTTGTAGCCGACCTCGCCGGCCTTCAACACCTGCTCCACGGTTCCGAGCAATCGGTGCGTATCGTCGAGCATCAGCCTGTAGAACTGCTGGCGCTGAGTCTGATCCACTTCGCGCCGCTGAAGCGTTTCGAGATAGAGGCGGATCGAGGCGATCGGCGTCTTCAGTTCGTGGGTGACGGCGTTGATGAAGCTGTCGTGCTGTTCGTTTCGCCGGATTTCCCGAACCAGGAACACGGTATTGAGAATCAGGCCCACAATGATCGCAAAGAAGAATACGACGCCGAAAAAAAGCAGGACGCGTTCGCGCCAATTGAGAATGATCCAACTGCCGGTGAGAAACACGGCTGCCGCAACCAGGCAGATGCCCAGGATCAGGAAGAAAGCCATCTTCTTTCGGCGGCCTGTGATTTGCATGGCGGCTCACGGAGATTGTACAGCGGCAGGCGAGCGGATGGCTGCGGAGATGTTCCCGCCTCGGAGGCTGGCCGGGAAGGGAGTCAGCTAGGCGGAGACTAAATCGCTCTGCGGCTCTGCGGAAACAGCAGCGACCGCTACATCCGCATCGGGAGCGATCTCGTTCCCGTGCGGTTTAGCGGGCAGCTTGATGGTGTAGACCTTGCGCGCGAGCCCCAGCTTCTTGAGAGTCCAGATGCCGTACCAATTGAGGTCGATCTCGTACCACGCGAGGCCGTGACGCGCCGAAACCGGGTGCGCATGGTGGTTGTTGTGCCAGCCTTCGCCGAACGACAAGAGAGCGACCCACCAACTGTTCGTCGAAAGATCGCGGGTCTCAAAGCGCCGCGAACCGACCATGTGCGTGGCCGAATTGACGAGCCACGTCGAATGGAGACCGAAGACGGTGCGGAAGAAGATGCCCCACATGAGGAAGGGCACTCCTCCGATGGTCAGCAGCAAAAGCCCGAGTACGATCATCGGGACATAGTGGTATTTGGTGATCCAGACGTCAAACTTATCCTTGGCCAGGTCGGGAACGTAGCGCGCCAGCGTCTGCGTGTCGTGGTGCATCGATTTGCCCATGAGTATCCAACCCATGTGCGCCCACCATGTGCCGTCGACCGGCGAGTGCGGGTCGCCTTCCTTGTCGGAATGCTGGTGGTGAATGCGGTGCGTTGCCACCCAGAAGATCGGCCCGCCTTCGAGAGCGAGCGTGGCACAGACCGTCAGGAAATACTCGACCCATTTGGGAGCCTTGTACCCCCGGTGAGTCAGCAGCCGGTGGTACCCCATTCCGATTCCCAGGCTGCCCGCCACCCAGTACAGGAACAGCGCAACGAAAAATGCCTTCCAGGTGAAGAAGAACAGGGCCGCCACTGCGCCGACGTGAAACAAGACCATGAAAGTGGCTGTAACCCAGTTAATCCCGCTGTCGTTCGCAGACTCTTTTCCAAGATCGCTCAATGTCATGTGGCCCTGTTCTCTCGTTTCCTGAGACGATCCCAGACTAGCAGCATTCCCCGAAACGCTTTGTAATAGTTCTGTAATAGCAAGGCCAGTGCACTGTATCGGTTAGGCTGCCCGAACGGACAGGTTCAGACCGGCGGATTCACTTCGAAAGCCCGTTCGTGCTCCCTAATTGGAATTGATTCCGTGCGATGGAGACAGAGGGGAGAACGGGGCACAGCTTCCCGAATCCTCCCCACGGAGTGAGAAGACGGTCCGGTTCAGGAACTCATGCGGAAATCGACCTTTACGCTTAGCCGAATGGCAACCGGCTGGCCGTCCAGGATCGTCGGTTCATATTTTCTTCCCTCCACGGCCTTTATGGCCGAAGCAAGGAGAAGTGGGGGGCCGCTGATCACCTGCACCTGCGTAACGTTGCCGTGCTCGTCTATGATTGCCTCGAGTACGACAGTGCCGAAGATGTGTGCCTGCCTCGCAACCGGGGAATAGACGACCGGGGGCTCGTAGAGCAGCCGAGGTTCCTTCATGCCGCTGAAAATACGGATCGGGCCCTTGGGCCTTTCCGCAACGACCGGCGGCGGTGGAGGACCGGTGACCGCGCCGCCAAGGACGTCGCCCACGCCGCCGGGTACGCCTCCTTGCACGCCCCCGATCGCCGGCGCCATCGAGCCGGCATCCGGCACGGTTTCCGCGATTTTCTTCGGGATGACCGTGGGCGCGGTGAGTTGCGCCTTAATGAAAGACTGCTTGGGCACGGCCGTTTGCGCGTGCATCGGCGGTGGTGGAGCGGCCGGCGGAGGCGGCGCGACCAGGAGAGTGGTGTTGAATTTGTAGAGGTCGATCCCCTCCGTGAAAATGAGAGGCACCAACAGCAGCGCGGCCACGATTGCTACCTGAACGGCGAGCGCAAGGCTGGTTTGCGCCGCGCGTTTCCCGCGCGCACGTGGGTCTTCCTCAAGGATTGCACTGGCAAACACGTTCTGATCGCGGGGCGCCGAGCTGGGGAACGACGCAACAGTATTATGATTATGCCGAGACTTGCGGCTGGAATCTGAACTGCTTTGCTGAAAGACACCTTCATTAAGGGCCGACATCATCATCTCCTTTTCGACCGGAAACATTGCGGCCATGGGGTACCGAATGAATCTCCGCCGAGACCCAAACTGAGCCCACAAACCGCCACCGTCGGACGAAAACGGTGGAAAATCCCGTCTCCACGTGGAAAAGCGAGACGAAGCAACTACACTAAAAACTCTCCATTAGTTTGCAGATTCGGTCCGAAAACCGCAAACTCAAAATACGAATCGGTCCAATTGAAAATCAAGATGTTTTCCGCGGGAACATTCGTAAGGGAGTGAAACGTAAAACCTCTTTGAAATCAGGCGGAGACGACTTAAGCGGTGGATTCACTGCGGAGGCCCGTCGTGCTTGTCAATCCAGCGGCTTTCCCCGATAATCAAATCTCTTCCGGTTGAGACTGCACTGCGGCGCTATGGTGCAACGGTTAGCACGCGGCCCTTTCAAGGCCGAAATACGGGTTCGATTCCCGTTAGCGCTACCAAATCTTCTCTCTTGAAATGTCTTTCCGCCGCCTCAAAGAAAACCACGAGAGTCTCGGCGGTTCAATATAGGGGATTCGGGCCCAAGATGCGCGGTCGCGTTGAAACCTACCGATCTTCGGGGGGAAGCTCGTCTTCCGGCCGTCCGTGAGTGCGGACTTCGCCCTGGTCCGCATCGGGTGCGTTTTCCACGCCGCTGACCACGTCAGCCTCGAACGACTGTCCTTCTTCGATCAGTTCCTCGACGCTTTCCGAATCGACATCTTCCGTCCGCGACAATCCCTGCAAATCGCCCGATTGTCCGGCGGCGTTCTGGCCGAGGCCCCTCCGCACGGGACGCGCTTCGATCTCAAAGGTGCCGGAGCCAAGAGACGATCTTTCGCTTCCGGATGATATCTCGCGCCTGGTCGTCCTGCTCCTCCACACTGGCTTCTTCGCGCGGCGCGCCTTTTTTCCGCGCGCGGGTTTACTTCGAAGCGTGGCTTTCTTCTTGCCGGCTGCTCTTTTCTTGCGAGTTGCTTTCTTTTTCGCCATAAATTTCAGGATTCCTTTTTGGTTCCCAACTCAGATGGAATTGTACACTGTGGCCGCCCGGCGCGCATCTCCAAGGCATCCCGGAGCCTTTGCGGACGAAATCTCACTTCGAACCGACCCTGCCCCATTCCGGCAGATTCCGGCGACCGAGCATCGCTTCCGCGGCCCATACGCCCAGGTAGACCGACAATGCCACTCCGTGGCCCGCAAAGATCCCCAGAACGGTGGCGTTGCGGCTCCTCGGGTGTCGGGAAAAGACCGGTTGAAAATCCTTACGGAAAGCGATCGGGCCGCCCCAACGATGCGTGAATCTGGCACCGGCGAGCGCTGGATGCAGACCGTGAACACGCTTTTCGAAGGACGCAAACATCCGGGCGGCGTGGCCGCTGCCGACATCGACTTCCTCGAGATCGCCTGACTCTGGCGCATCCACGAGTCCCGCCCCCCAGACGATCGAGTTATCCGCACAAAGCCGTCCCCACAAGTACGGGAAATCGACGGTGTAGAACGGCTTGCGCGCGGCGAGGCCGATCGCTTCAATTTGCTTCGGCTGTATGGGCGCAGTGCGTGCGGCGAGCGTAATTTTCGGTTGTGCGGGCCCGCGCAGGCCGGAAAGGTTCAGGGAAAGTGCATTCGTTGCGAAAAGAATTTTTCCCGCTTCCAGATGCCCACGCGCGAATTCAATCTGCGGTGGATTGCTCCATCGAATCCGCTGTACTGCGCAGTGCTCCGCAATGATTGCGCCGCAGCGCACGGCTGCCCGAGCGAGCCCGCTCACCTGCTTCCCCGGATTGAGCGTACCGCCCGGAACCACGCCTACAACGTGCAGCTTTCCCGAATCCTGCCATTCGATCGGCGACCGCCCGCGCAAGGCGTGCGCGTTGTCTGATTTCTCGGCTCGATCGCTGCGCGCGATCTCCCACGCGCCGGGGAGCGAAAGATCGCAATCGACATCGAGCTTCTTGAGGATGTCCTGGAGGCCGCCGAGAACGTCGCCAAGACCGGGAAGATCGCCCGCGGCGGTCTCGGCAAGCACCATCCCGCCGGTCCGCCCGCTGGCGCCTGCGCCGATGCGCCCGCTATCGAGCGCGACGACAGATTTTTCAGGAGCGAGTAGGCGAAGCCATGCGGCCGCGGCCAAACCCGTAAATCCGGCGCCGATGACGGCGAAGTCGGCAGCCCGGGGAAGCGGCCGCTCGGCCGGAGTGAAATCGATGTGCCAGGGCGGCGTGCCCCAGCTTTTGTGTTCGTGCGATGAGGACATGATCGGTCGAGCGGCTGGGTCCTCGGTCGTGTTGTGGACTGCTCTAGAGAATGCTCTCCGTCCAGTTCTCGAGCGTCTTTTTGATGTGGCCCATGAACTGGTGGGCGACGGCCCCATCGACGACGCGATGATCGTAGGAAAGCGTGAGGTAGACCATGGAGCGGATGCCGATGGCGTCGTCGATTACCACGGGGCGCTTCTCAATCGTGCCGAGGCCGAGAATCGCGACGTTGGGCTGGTTGATCACGGGCAGACCCATCAGCCCGCCGAAAATGCCAGGATTGGTGATCGAGAACGTGCTTTCGCTTACTTCGTCGGGCTTGAGTTTCTTGGACCGGGCGCGCTCGGCCAGGTCGTTCACGGTGCGCGCGAGCCCGAGGAAGTTTTTTTCCTCTGCATTCTTGATCACCGGGACGATCAGGCCCCAGTCGAGCGCCACCGCGACGCCGATGTTGCACTCCTTGTGCAGAATGATGTTCGTTCCGTCGATCGATGCGTTCACGGTCGGGAACGCGCGCAGCGCCTCCACCGCGGCGCGGATGAAGAACGGCATGTAGCTGAGCTTCGTGCCCCCTTCTTTCTCGAACTGTTCCTTCATCTTCGCGCGCAAATCGACGATGCCGCTGACGTTCGCCTCTTCGATCGAATAGACGTGCGGCGAGACGCGCTTTGAGAGAACCATGTGTTCGGCGATTTTCTGGCGCATCGAGGACATCGGCTGGACTTCGTAGTGGCCGAAATACATCTTCTCGCGCAGCACGCCTGCCTCAAGCGCTGCGGACGGCGCCGCACTCGGTGGGCGAACGGTTGCGCGCGGAGCGGCTGCCGGCGCCGTGCCGCTTTCAACGGCGGCGAGGATGTCCCGTTTGCTGATGCGGCCTCCCGCTCCAGTGCCGGGGACTTGCGCCAGGTCGATGCTGTGCTCGCGAGCGATCCGGCGGACGAGCGGGGAGCTGCGAATTTTGTCACCGTTCGCTGCCGGTCTCTGCGGGGGCGCCGGCGCAGCGGCGGCCGCCGGGCTCGGAATGGCTTTCGGTGCCGGAGCTGGAGGCGGGGTGGCCGCGGGCTTGGGCGCCTCTGCTTTGGCTGGGGCCGGTGCGGGAGCGGGCTCCGGTGCCGCTGCCTTTGGCGGTGCCGGTGCCGCGGCGGCCGCACCGGCGGCATCAATGACGGCCACGACCGTTTGGATCGGCACCGTCTGGCCCTCGTTGACCTTGATCTCTTTCAGTACGCCGGCAGAGGGCGAAGGGATCTCCGCGTCCACTTTATCGGTTGAGATCTCGAAGAGCGGCTCGTCGCGCTCGATTTTGTCGCCCGGCTTTTTCAGCCATTTCGTGATCGTGCCTTCAAAAATGCTTTCGCCCATCTGGGGCATGATGACGTCCACAGCCATGGTTTTCTCCTCAGACTAGGTACTTCAGACGGGGCTCAGACACTCTTCGTGCCAGACCCCCGGAATTCCCTCCAGCGTATAAATTTCATCGCCGCCGTGAAAAAAACTGACATTGCTTACCTTTCCCGTGCGGCCCGCGTATTCGAGTTGCTCCGGCTCGAGCTCGTTGTGATACTGGCCGGCCTCGAGGAACTCTGCCAGGAAGGCGCGGTCCGCGATGCGAACCTCCGTGCCGACTTCAAACTCCGCTTTGTTGAGGCCCTTCGTTTTTCCCATGGTCGGCTTCGCCTGCTTTCGCCTTACATTAATAGTTTAGACCGCTTTGACTTGACATCAATATTTTGCCAATTCACGTGCGGCTGCGGCAACTCTTTCCACGCTCGGCAGGAATGCGGCTTCGAGCGACGGCGCGTAGGGAACGGGCGTATCGAGTCCGGTGACGCGCGCGATTGGGCCGTCGAGATCGTCGAATGCGCCCTCGCAGACGATCGCGGCAATCTCTCCGGCGATGCCGCCCGTGCGCGTGTCCTCATGCACGATCAGCAGCTTGTTCGTCTTTTTGACCGAGGCGAGGATTGTCTCGCGGTCGAGCGGCTGCAGCGTGCGCAGGTCGATCACCTCGGCTTCGATGCCTTCCTTGGCAAGCGCCGCGGCCGCTTCGAGCGACGTGTGCGCCGCGGCGGCGTAGCTGACGATCGTCACGTCGCGGCCCTTGCGGCGCACGACGGCCTTGCCGAGCGGCACCGTGTAATCACCCGAAGGAACCTCTTCCTTGATCCGCCGGTAGAGGAACTTGTGCTCGAAGAAGAGCACGGGATTGTTGTCGCGAATGGCGGACTTCAGCAGACCCTTGGCGTCGTATGCCGTCGACGGATACACAACTTTGAGGCCGGGCGTGTGGACGAAATACATCTCCGGATTGGCCGAGTGGAACGGCCCACCGTGAACGCCGCCCCCGGAAGGTCCGCGCAAAACCATCGGCACCGGAGCGCCCCAGCGGTAGTGGGATTTGGCGGCGAAATTCGTGACCTGATTGAAGCAGCAGGCGATGAAATCGATGAATTGCATCTCGGCCACGGGGCGCAGTCCCAGGTAGCTCATGCCGCAGGCCGCGCCGACGATGGCGGTTTCGCTAATCGGCGTATCCATCACCCGTTCAGGGCCGAACTTCGCGAGCAGGCCCTCGGTCGCTTTGAATGCGCCGCCGTATACGCCGATGTCCTCCCCGAGCGCTACCACGGCCGGGTCGCGCTCCATTTCCTCGAAGAGCGCTTCGCGGACAGCTTCTAGCATCGTGATTTGGGGCATCGCTAGCGCCTCCCTCGCTTGCCATGGGGCTCTTTCCCGAAAGGCTTGCCCCGATGACCTTTATGGAAGGGCTTGCCGCGGCGATCTGCGGCAGGAGCTTTTTCCTGCGATTCGCGCACAAAAGCCCTGTCCTTGGGGCCCCGGCCAAAGGGCACACGCAGCGGGACTTCCGGTTCCGCCTCGGTCTTGGCCGGTTCCTTCAAGGAGGGCTGCGGCCCGTTGTCGCTGCCCGAATTTGCGCTCTTAGCAGGCTTATCGGTGCCAAAACTGCCAAAATCCGCCACTTTCCACACCGCCTCCACGCTCGCGGCCGGAGGCATGACTTCCTTCTTGGGCCGGCGCCAATCGGCTTCGATCGTGTGGCAGCCCTCGCAATAGACGCCTTGCTCGACAGTCTCGGCCGGAGGCATTGGAGATTCTTCCGCGAACTTCTGGTCCTCATCCAGTTCGCGCTCGATGCGCGCATCGATTTCGGATTTCTTCCCGGCGTCCCAGAGTTTGTGCCCGGTGAGATATTTCTCGTAGCGAGCGACGGGATCCTGCGCCTTCCAGTATTCGAACATCTCCTTGGGGACGTACTCGGCGGGGTCGTGCTGCGCGTGGCCCTTCATGCGCATGGTTTTCGCTTCGATCAGAATGGGGCCGCGGCCAGCGCGGCACTCGTCGACAGCGGCCTTCGAGGTTTCGTACACGGCGATCACGTCGTTGCCGTCCACGATCCGGCTTTGAATTCCGTAGGCAAGGGCGCGGTCGGCGAGATTCTTGAGCGGCACCTGGCGGGAAACGGGCGTGGAATAGGCCCACTGGTTGTTTTCCAGCACCAGAATGAAGGGAGCGCGATGCGCGGCGGCGAAGTTGAGGCCCTCGTGAAACGCGCCCGTCGAGCTGCCGCCGTCGCCGATCCAGGTCATCGCGACGATGTTCTGGCCGAGGTAGCGCCCGGCTATGGCGACGCCGGTCATCACGGGAATCAGGTCGCCGAGCATCGAAATCGGAGAGACCACGTGGCGCGTCTTCAGATCGCCGAAATGGCTGGTGCCGTCTTTGCCGTGCGTCGGGGACGTGTATTTCGCCATGTGCTGCGTGAAGATGTCGCGGGGCTTGAATCCCTTGACGAGCAGCGTGCCGATATTGCGGATCATCGGGGCGAGCCAGTCCCGCGGCTCGAGCGCATAGGACGTGCCAATCGAAACGGCCTCCTGCCCGAGACTCGAGTAGACGCCACCGACGATTTTGTTCTGCCGGAAGAGTCGCACGAGGCGCTCTTCAAGCTGCCGGTTGAGCTGCATGAAGTAGTACAGCTCGAGGTGCTGCGAGGGCGTCAGGTTCGTACTCATCATTCCTTTCGCTGCCGAATTCCCAATTGCCTGCTGGATCGAAATTGCGTTCTCGCGGCAGGGGCGCGTCTCGAACCCGCCCCTACAAGTTACACCATTGCGGTGAGCGCGCCAGCGGTCGTTTCCCGCCGCGAGCCGAGAATCCTGGCCAAATCCTCGCGCGTGACGTGCACCAGGAGGAGCTCGAAGACCTCCGCGAAATGCGATGCTAGGCGGCCGCGCACCTCGCGGGAATCCATCGAACGATTCAGGATGCGCTCGAGGGACGTGGCGCGCGTGCCGGCGATGCCGCAGGGCACGATCAGGTCGAAATAGCGCAGATCAGTCGAGACGTTGTAGGCAAAGCCATGCGAGGTCACCCAGCGGCTCAGGTGCACGCCGAGCGCGCCAAGCTTCTCCTGGCCTGACTGGATGTCGATCCAGACGCCGTGCCTGCCTTCGACACGCTTTGCCGCAATCCCGAAATCGGCCGACGCGCGAATCATCACTTCTTCGAGTTGCGCCACGTACCAGCGAACGTCGCGGCGGTGCTCGTTCAAATCGAGGATCGGGTAGCCCACGATCTGGCCGGGCCCGTGGTAAGTGATGTCGCCGACGCGGTCGGTCGGGTGGAATTCCACGTTCATCTGCGCCAGCAAGCGATCCCCTGAGCGGAGATGTTCGCGGCTGCCGTTGCGGCCGAGCGTGATCACATGAGGATGCTCGCAAAGGAGCAGCACGTCGGGAATCGCGCCCGACTTGCGCGCCTCGACGAGTTGCCGCTGCAATTTGCACGCCGGGCCATAAGGGATTAGTCCCGCGTCTACAAACCAGCCGAGTTTTCGTGGCTCTTTCATACGACTTTGAAAAGGCTAAAAGTTGATCGCGAGGCCGCGCACGGAATTGAATGCGTCGCCCATGGCTTCCCAAACGGTCGGGTGCGCGTGGATGGTCGCGGCCATGTCGTCGAGCGTCGCTTCGAACCCGAGCGCGGTGACCGGCTCGGCGATGATCTCGGTCGCGAGCGGCCCGATCGCGTGGACGCCGAGAATCTCGCCGTACTTCGCCTCCGCCACCACTTTGATAAAGCCTTCGTGCTGGCCGAGGATGGTCGCCTTGCTGTTGCCGACGAACGGGAACTTTCCGGTCTTGATCTCGAAGCCGGCCTCGCGGGCCTGCCTTTCCGTGAGGCCGATGGACCCGATCTGAGGCTCGCAGTAGGTGGCGGCCGGGCAGCGCTTGCGGTCGAACGGCTGCACATCCTTGCCGGCCATGCGGCCGACGGCGATGATGCCTTCCATCGACGCGGCGTGCGCGAGTTGCGGAAGTCCGGCGACGATGTCGCCGATGGCGTAGAGGCGAGGCTCGTCCGTTTCCATGAAAGCGTTCGTATGGATGAAGCCGCGCTCGAGCTTGGCCTTAGTCTTTTCCAGGCCGATGTTTTCCGTGAGCGGGCGCCGGCCGACGGCGATGAGGACTTTTTCGGCGGTGATCGATTGCGCCATTCCGGACTTGTCTTTGAACGAAACAGTCGCGCCACTGGTGGTTTTTTTTACGGAATCCACTTTTGCGCTGGTCTCGATGCGGATGCCCTTCTTCTTGAACGCCTTCTCGAGTTCCGGAGAGATGTCTTCGTCTTCGAGAGGCACGACGCGCGGAAGCGCTTCGAGAATCGTGACTTCCGTGCCGAACGTCCGGAAAATCGAAGCGAACTCAACGCCCACGGCACCCGCGCCGACGACCACGAGCGACTTGGGAATTACCGGCAGCTGGAGGATTCCGGGATTCGTCAGGATGACTTGGCCGTCGATTTCAACGCCGGGAAGCGAGTGCGCCGCGGAGCCGGTGGCGAGAGTCGTGTAGGTGGTTTCCAGCTCGGTCGTCCCGCCGTCCTTTTCCACGGAGACACGGCCGGGGCCGGCGATGCGCCCCCAGCCGGTGATCGACTCGACTTTGTTTTTCTTGAAGAGGCTCGCGATTCCGCCCGCGTGCTTCTTGACGATCTTGTCCTTGCGCGCGAGCATGGCGGGCCAGTTGACCTTCACGTCTTTCACTTCGAATCCGAATTCCTCGGCGCGCTGGAAGTAGTCGTAGATGTCCGCGTGGTGCAGGAAGACTTTCGTGGGAATGCAGTCGACGTGCAGGCAAGTGCCTCCGAGAAACGGGTCTTTCTCGACGACGGCGGTTTTCAGCCCCCACTGGCCGGCGCGAATCGCGGCGACGTATCCGCCCGGGCCGCTGCCGATGACTACGAGATCATATTTGGCCACGCCGGTTCTCCGTTGGTGTCTTCATTTCGGTCTCAGCCGATATGGGCATGAAAGGACGATCGCGATGGAGCTTCTTTCCAGCGCAGACCTTCGATTCTAACAGCGGGCATCCACGGTCGCAACCGAGCGATGGCGCGATCTTGCGATTGGACCCAACTATCCAAGCGATGCGCCATGCGTCTATGAAGTGGTGCGTTCGAAAGGGCTTCCCGCATCCATCGGCCCGGCGTATATTGGCGAACCGCGGCGGGCATTTTCACAGGACCAGGCCGAGAAACGGGGACATGATGACCACGGATCCAGCCCAGTTCGAAGCGCCCGCGCCTGAGCCCGGCGGTGAGCTGCCCCCATTTCAGCGGGCCATGCATCAGATTTTTCTGGGTCCCCATGGAATCCGCGCGGGCTGGCGGATGCTGATCGCGATCTTCCTATTCTTGGCCATCATGACCGCGCTACAGGCGGGCCTGCGCAGCATCCCTCTGATTCGGGCCTGGCTGCACGCTCAACCAAGGGGGGTGATGACGCCGGGCGCCCTTCTCTTCGGTGAGGGCGCGGCGGCCCTCGCATTGCTGCTCGCCGCGCTCATCATGACGGCGATCGAGAAGCGATCGCTCGCAGATTACGGTCTGCCGGGCAGAGAAACCTTCGGGAAGCGTTTCTGGCAGGCCATGCCGTACGGGTTCGTGATGATGAGCGTCGCATTGGGGTTGATTGCTGCGCTGCATGGCATTTCGATCGAAGGGCTGGCGCTCGGCAGGGTGGGAGCGGTGCACTACGGGCTGCTCTACCTCCTGGGTTTCATTCTGGTCGCGTTCTTCGAAGAGTTTTCGTTTCGGGGGTATTTGCAGGGGACTCTTGCGTCCGGCATCGGATTCTGGCCGGCGGCAATTGTACTTTCCATCGTGTTTGGCTGTCTCCATCTGGGAAACCCCGGCGAGGCGAGATTCGGCGCTCTGAGTGCCGGAGCGTTCGGTTTGCTGGCGGCGTTCTCGCTGCGCCGGACGGGAAGCATCTGGTTCGCCATCGGGATGCACACGGCGTGGGATTGGGGAGAGACGTACTTCTACGGAGTTCCCGACAGCGGCGTCGCGGCGCAGGGGCATCTGTTGAATTCTTCCTTCCACGGACCGGTCTGGCTCACGGGTGGAACGGTGGGACCCGAGGGAAGCGCCTTCGTATTCGTCGTGCTGGCTCTTTCCGCCGTCGGCCTGCACTACATGTTTCCCGCCAAACCGAAAGAAATCTGACCTCGGAGCGCGCGAATCCTTTTGCGTCGAGCCCGCATCTATTCACAACTGCGCCGGTGCGGCAACACATTGTGCCGGCGCTTGTTTGACAGTGAGTAACCTTGCCGGTAGAATCGTTGGATTTGAGTGAGGCGTTGCTCCTCACCTTGGGACTCGACCGATGGATAAGAAGCGTCTGGAATATTACAAAAAGAAACTGGTCGCGCGCCGCGAGGAACTGCTGCGCGCCATCGCGCGTACACAGCAGGAAGGCCGCGAGGCCGACGAGGATCCGACCGTGGATCTCGCGGACAAGGCCGCCAACTCCTACACGAAGGAGTTCCTGTTCGGCGAGACGCATAACTACCGGTCTCTGTTACAACTCGTCGACGAGGCACTGGAGCGCATCAAGGACGGCACGTTCGGCGAATGCGTTTCCTGCCACGAGGAGCTTCAGCAGAAGCGCCTCGAAGCCGTGCCTTGGACCCGCTACTGCATCACCTGCCAGGAAAAGAAAGAAAAGGGCCTGCTCTAGGCCCTCCCCGAAACGATTTCGCCTCTTTTCTCGCCGCCGGGTTTGGAGTAGCGTCTCACCGTACCCTCTTGGTTAACAACGCATCCGTGATCTTGAAAGGCGCGCTCGACGCACCGGGATCGGTGCTGTTTCCCGGCCCGTGCCGCATCTGCGGGCGGACCCTCACGAGGGCGAGCCGCATCCCCATCTGCGAGACTTGCCTCACCGCGTTCGAACGAATCGCAGAGCCGATGTGCCTTTGCCACGGCCGGCCGTTCGCCTCGGCCGTGGCGGGGCAGGCGATCCAGCCGCGCTGCCGGCTCTGCCGCGTGAACTTCTACGCCTTCGACAGGGTGCGGAGCTTCGTAGTCTACGACGACACCCTCTCCGAGGCCATTCGAGAGGGGTTACAATCAAGCCGAAGCTGATTGCGCGGCCGCTTGCGAAGCGGCTGAACCTCCGGCTCGATCCGCATCTTCTGGTCCGCACGAGGCCGCGCCCGCCCCAACTGGTGCTTTCTCGCAGCGAACACTGGAAGTCGGTCCGTGGCGCCTACGCCACGCGCGAAGACCCGCAAGTTGACAACCTACGCATCCTGCTGGTAGATGATGTATTAACGACCGGGGCGACGCTGGATGCGTGCGCCCGGGCCCTCAAGAGTGGGGGGGCCGCGGTTGTAGTCGGGCTGACTGCGGGGCGGGTTCGTTCCTGGTCGGTTGCGCCGGGGCCCGGCGTGAAGGCGTTCGGAGCCGGGAGCAAACCCGGCGGGCCGGACGAGCATCCGTAACACGCAAAGAGATTTGCCCGGCAACACGGGAGCGAAGACGCGATGGATAACCGGCACAAGATGGGGTTGCGCCCTCGGCCCAGCATCGGACTGGCCGGCGGAGTGGCGCGCGAGGTCGCTCACCCGCTTCCGGCTCCAGCGCCAAAGAGGTCTTCGGTGATGCAGGCGCCGGTGCTCGTCTTGAACGCCACCTTCGAGCCGATCAACGTGACGGCGGTGCGCCGCGCCCTGGTGCTGATGCTGAAGGGAGAGGCGCAGGCGGAGGAGACGAACCATGCCGAGGTTCACTCCACATCGA
>Ga0187872_10002099_pt1 | contig 18417 bp, 26 predicted proteins | sample June2016WEW_16_4_FD_132973 | JGI IMG/M metagenome (GOLD analysis project Ga0187872, IMG submission 132973) | Peatland microbial communities from SPRUCE experiment site at the Marcell Experimental Forest, Minnesota, USA - June2016WEW_16_40 | ecosystem: Environmental > Terrestrial > Soil >...
AGATATGCAAATCTTTTCAACTATTGATGCGGAAAATCTAATTCGACGAACTCTTAATTTAAGATTATTCATTTGAGGGAACCTATGAAAAATTGTTTATTATGCAATAATATGTGTTATATTAAAAACGGCGATATGTTTAAGTGCAAATTATGTGATGTCATATCTTATATATCAGATGATTATATTGAAGATAATGCGATATATTTTGATTTTGAGATAACTGATGGTTTAATAAAAATTAGTGCGAATGCAGAGGCTGACAATTATTTAACATATTATCACTTCGATAATTCTGCCATTATAACATATAATGATTTATCATTTACATTTAATGATGTTGAAATTGCTTCTAAAAAAGATGCAGAAAATCTTATTCGTCGAGCCCTCAACCTTAAATTATTTTATTGAGTATTTATGCATAAATGTCCTCTCTGCAATAAAGATGATAATGTTTCTAAAATAGATAATGCAGTATTTGGATATTTTTGTAAAAATTGTATAATAAGTTATTATTTTGCTATCAAAGGAAGGCTTACATCTATTTATTATGATTTTCATATCCTTAATGACAAGATAGAGTTCTATATTAGTGAGAGCGATAAAGAAACAGATAATTATATAAAAATATTATTTTTAGATAATAGAATACAAACCTATATTGTATTGAATAATCTCTTTGATTATATGTATGATAATATGTATATACGATCGTTAGAAGAGGCAGAAAACCTTATTCGTCGCACATTAAATCTTAAATTATTCATCTAATATTTTGACATAGCAATATGGATAAAATTGCAGGAAAGCCATCATCCGATCCCAATCAACAAAAACTTCGGGATGCAAAAAAAGTTTGGAATAAAGAGGTTTCTGCTCTCATCGACAATATTATTCAATTTAAGCAGCTTATTAACGGAAAAGAGAATAAGTTTCACGGAGAAAGAAGCACAATAAAAGAGCCAATACCAGCTGACCCAGTTTCAATACTTTCTACTCTTATATCAGAGTTTCAAGATATAGCTCAAAAAGGAAACGCAATAGTAGCACAACAATTAGAATACGCAAGGACAAGAAGAAAAAAACAACCAAAGCAAATAGGCATCTCTCCGCCAAAAACAGATTTATCGGCACAGCTAACGGCAGCAATGGATGAACAAGAGATTATTGTCCTATCATCAAATATGGGGACAAGATTTTTTAAGAGAATACTTAATACAGGATTAGGTTTAGCGTGGAAATCAAGAGAACGCAAATATAGAATGAGCCTTCTTCAAGCCGCGACAGATTTATATAAAGATATTAATAAGCTTCAAGCCGCAATAGTTTCTTCATCAGCAGAAAGTATATTTATATCAAGTAAAACATTATCAAAGATAATAGATAATTGGGAGTTTTTTAAGTCGGGGATCGGCACATATAAAGATAGTATTGGAATTAAAGATCAGATAAAAGAGAATAAAAAAGAAACAAAAAATGAAAAGAAAAAAGAAACATTATCTAAAAACGATCCAGAGATAGAAGAAATAGGACAGGACTACAAAAAATATGCGTTTAATTTTTCAGATTTAGATATAAGAGACTTATTAAAAGCAATAGCCAAATACTCATTAGCGAAAACAAAAGAAGAAAAAGAAGAAGCAAAAAATGATATCAAAAATCAATATAATGATGCAATAATAAGATTAAATCAGAAATTAGGGACAAGCGGAAAAACCTTTCAAGAGATTTGGGAAACGAAGAATGCAGAAGCAGGAGTTTCTTCCCACGAATTAGAAAAGATAGCACAGCGAGCATTAAAGAAATGGTTAGGAAAAATACGCCATCAGTTATCAGCAACGGATAAAACATCCGCTTATAGATTAGATATATATAAGTCGTGCCAAAAAGCAAAAGATGCGATTAATAATATAATGAACTCATTAGAACGCGGAATGGAGATAGCAGAATTAGAAAAATATGCAGCTCAAATAGATGCAGAGGTAAGAGCAATACAATATCTGATCTTAGAGTTAGAAGAGACATTATCAGGAAAAGGCTTTGATAAGCCGTTTCTCTCATTGTTAGAAAAAGGAAGGATCACAAATCAGCCGACAAATCTCGATAAGAAACAAAAAGAATTATTGCAGAGAAGAATAGAAAATGAAAGATTAAGAACATTAATCGATCTTTATCGAGGCAATAAATGAGAGAAGGTTTTGTTAGATTAGGAGATAGTATTTTTGAGACACTACTCGCTATATCGATGGATGAGCAGCAGCGTGGGCTTATGTATATTGATCCACCAGTCCCAGTTATGTCGTTTCTTTATGCAAGCCCACAAGTAAATAAGTTTTGGATGAAGGGAACAAAAGCACCTCTCGACATTGTTTTTTGTTGCAATGGAAAGGTTTCAGAATTATGCTACGGAGAGCCTTTCTCATTGAGAGTTATTGGATCAAATAGGGAAAGCAATCTTATTATAGAATTGCCATATGGGACAGTTGAAAAGAATAATATTAAAATTGGCGGTAAAGCAGAAATAATTAAGCCCGGGGAGACAGAATTAAAAAAGATTTTAGCAAGTCGTTTGTAGATTTTACAGCCTCGGCATAATTCCGCTCCCATCGGAAACGAAGCCGCTGGCACGGCAGTAGGGCACGAAACCCCACAAAAATGGAGGTGCAGTATTTTAGAAAGTCAAAGCAAAATAGCCAAGTTTAACGACATATTAATTAACTTCAATATTAAAGCAAATTGTATAGATTATAGATCAATCGATAATTATTTTTACTATGACATTCATTTATCACCGAAGACAAAGGTTTCCGATTTGACGCGATATGCAGAAGAAATATCATTGGCAATTAGAAGCCCAGGGAAACCATATATTCGTGTTATCCATAATGATGGCGTCGTTCGATTAGAGTTTGCAGGAATTAGAGAAAAGATATTGAGATTATTTGATTATTTTTCCAATGATGATATTCCTAAATATAATTTGCCGTGTTTATTAGGACAGGGAGTTTCTGGAAAAAAGGTTTGGTGTGATATTGCTACAATGCCTCATCTACTTATTGGAGGGACGACAGGATCAGGAAAATCGATCCTTTTGCATAATATAATAGCTAATCTATACAATTATAGTTCCGTTAATCTATTTTTAGTAGATACGAAGATAGTAGAGTTCTCTCCTTATGAGACTATAAAAGAGGGGACGCAGGTAGTTAAAACATATGATGAGGCAGTTTTCATATTAGAGATGATAACGGAAATAATGGAAGAGAGATATAAGCAATATAAAGATATAGAAAAGTTTCCTTATATTATTCTCATCATAGATGAGTTCTCCGATCTTATTATGCAGGATGAGAGTGGTCATTTTTATGAATTATTATGCAAGTTGGCTCAAAAATGTAGAGGTGCAAAAATAAATATTTTGTTAGCCACTCAACATCCAATAGTAAAAATAATTAGTGGAGAAATAAAAGCTAACTTTCCAGCTCGAATAAGTTGCAGGACAGCATCAGCATTGGATAGTAGAATAATACTGGATTGCTCGGGGGCGGAAAACTTATCTGGCTGCGGCGATTGTTTGATTAAAGATGGAATGCATAATATGGAAAGGTTTCAGGTTGCTTACACAGATGCAATGGAGGTAGTTTCAATTTATGAGTAATCTTTTTATCTATTCCGAAAAATGGTTTGATAGACCTAAAACTTGGAAAAAGAATGGAAAATTGCATAGAGAAGATGGTGCTGCTATAAAATTGTTTCTACATTAGAAAATGTTAAAATCTCTTCTATTCAAGAAGGAAAAGATTTAATTGAAAGAATATTAAAACTTCAATTATTTGTATGATTTAATATGGAAGAAAAGAAGACTACATATCTCTGCCCCGCCTGCTTTTTTCTATCAAAGAAGACAATAATATCTCTTTCATACGGCTCATTTAATTGTTATGAATGTCAAAAAGCGATAGAAACATCATCTGGAAAAGAAAAACTTCTTCGTAAGACCTTTGCACATCATAATAAAGCAGGTTATCGTTGTCCGAGTTGTTCCCGATTTTTGCCACATCCATTTAATAACAATCAAATTATTTGTCCTTATTATGATTGTTCTTTTGTCGGCTCCATATCTTCATTAAAAAAAATGTTTCATCCGACGGTGAAAACCAATTATTTTCTCAATAAAGATAAAAAAGAATTGCCACAAATTAAAAAAGATATTCCTCAATTATCAATAATAAAAAACATAATAACTGACATATGGTCGATGATTGATTATCAAGGAGCTGGGCATACACGCGTGCATAGATACGCGACACTAACCGCAATATCAAATATTTTGGATAAACATCCAGATGATATGATTAATTATTTTTTTAATGGAGAAAGATTGGGATTGCAAGCAAAGATTTTTCAAGAATATGTCTCCGCGATTGAGAAAAGCTTACCGATAACATATCGAAAAAATAAGAAAATATTCAATATTAATTCAATAATGAATGAAGAATTGGGAATATTTGATGGTATATCGATTTTTGAGGAAAAGGTTTCGGAAAGATTAGAAATTAAAAATGGGACAAAAGAAATATATATTGGAGGAAGGAATGCTACATATATTGCTCCTTTTTATATAGGAAAGCTTTTATCGATTATTGATAAGGAAAAAAACATATCATTGATCGATAATATTATCTCTTATTCTTTCTCTTCCATAAAAATGGAAAATGTTGTTTCTGGGACGAATGTTATCGTTTCGCACGCGAGAATAGTTCCGCACTATCAATTAGGTTCTATGAATTATATAAGTCAGATGATGAAAGAAATTAAGGAAAGAATTAGATGTTATGAGATATATTGATATTGATGGAAGCGAATTAGAGGTAGAAATGAGCCCAAGCACATATCTCTATTATAAGAATAATGTTCTTCATAGATTAGATGGAGCGGCTTATATAGGATATGATGGAATAAAACATTGGTATTATGAGGGCAAACATATAAATTGTTCCTCGCAGGAAGAGTTCTCACGAATATTAAAATTAAAATTATATTGGTAATCATATGAAGTGTATGTTTTGTTCTAATAATTTAATAAAGGGCTCATATGGCTATTTATATTGTTATTTTTGTTTTAATTGTATAATATCATTTGGTTTATCCAAAGATATAAAAAACTATAATTATATTTATATTAAGACTAACGATAATGGGCAATTTATTGCTGATACGGAAGGTCAAATAGATAATTGGTTATTTTCATTTAGGTTAATAGATAAAACCTGTATTTGTTTTTCTCCCTTTAAAAGAAAAGAAATAATTAGAATTAATAATATTAATATAATGTCTTTGCAAGATGCAAAAGATTTGGTAGATAGAATGTCAAAGTTAAAATTGTTTATTTGAGGTTCATATTATGAAGTGTATATTTTGCTTCGATGAATTAATAGAGACACCAAATATTGATTGGTCAGATTATTATTGTAAAAATTGTTTATGCTCATACAAAGGCAAGAGTAGTTTTAATACAATATATTTTGATTTTAATTCTAATTTAGAATTAAATGTCCCATTAGATGGTATATTAATTGATAATTATCCAATAAATATACAGTTTTGGGTCAAGAATAATACGATTGTGTATAATGATTGGATATCAGATATATATCAGTATATTGAAAATATGAAAATATCTTCGGCAGAAGAAGCAAAAGATTTAGTTAAGAGATTGCAAAACTTAAAATTATTTATTTGAGATGATTATATGAAGTGTATATTTTGTTCTTCAGAATTAATAGAGTTTCCAGATAAAAAATGGGCATATTATTATTGCAATAATTGTTTGTGCTCATATGAGCGTAAGAATAATACTAAGAACAGTGTTAATGTAATATATTTTGATTTTGGCTTTGATTTAGAATTAAATGTCCCATTAGATGGCGATATGGACGCATATCCTATTTGTATAGAGTTTTATGTTGAAAATAATGTAGTTAGTTATGATGATTGGGGATCAAATCTTCATCAATTATATAAAGATATGACAATCTCTTCGGCAGAAGAAGTAAAAGATTTAGTTAAAAGATTGCATAATCTAAAATTGTTTATTTAGCCAACCGCAAAACGACGACTAATATTATTTGTGATATAGACAAAATCATCCGAAAGGTTTTTGTATAGCTCCCATCGTTCATTCATAATGTGATAACACGAAAGATAGGAGACACGACCAATCGTGATATAATAATCTGCTGATGCGTCCGATAATGAGGCTGGAAGAATACTTTTCGCATACAAAACCCAATCGCCAATGTTTTGATATTTGATAAAATCGTTTGTATTTTGTGCATCGAAGAATAATAATGTTAAGCTATTCTTTGATAGATCGGAAGAGGAAGTCGTATATTTGTCGAAAATTGAAAGAATATAAGCTTTTGTTTTTTCGTCGTAATCAAAATCAGAAATTAACTTTGCGAAAAAATCAGAAACCGTAGCAGAGCGAGAAAGTTTCATAGAGACGCCTTCTAACAATATATCAAGATAATGAGAGATATGAAAACTAAAATACCTAAATGTTTGTTGTGTAGGAAAGAAATGATTGCTGATCCGCAAAAGGAATACATATATAATTGTTCCTGCAAAGGACAAAATTATGTGAGGCAAGTATATAATGATATGTGGGTATATCGAGTTTATCTCGATATGGAAAAAAGATTTATGTTGGAAATGCTTTATTGCCTCGGGCAATATGAAGCGAGTGTTTATTCAGAAAATGAGAGAAGCCTCTTACCAGATGTAATATTTAGTTTTCCGAAATTTAATGAAATGAGTTTTGATGCATTTGGTAAATTATATGAAGATGCGAAAAGAGTTCTCGAATTAAGATTATTTATATGACAATCAAAAATCCAAAATGTTTATTTTGCAAATGTGATTTAATCGCGGACACGAAAGTTGAAAATTGGTGGGATTGCGATTGCTGCAATTATTTTCTGCTTCGCGAGCCATATCAATCAAGCATTCATTGTGCGTTTGTTTCCTCGGAAGAGGATGATAGCAAAACATATTATCTACACATTTGTAAGTATGCTGGCTGCCCATATTTTCCCATCATCTGGATGGCGGATCGTATAAATGAAGATAATTGTGGTGAGATATATGAGTTCCCAGAGATGGATAGAATAAGTGCGAAAGCGATGAGTAAATTATGTTCGCAGGCGAAGAGGATAGTGAAGTTGAAGTTGTTTTTATGATGTGCGGAAGTTTTATCACATCTATAAAAAAATAGACGGTGTATCAAAATATTTACACCGTAGATCTGAGGATGAGCTAATAGAGATAGCATAGAGAGATGATGCATAGGTCGTTAGAACTTTTTACCAGTTTCTATAAAATGATTGTAGTGTGATAGGCTGAAAACGGCAGATATGATGTAGATAGATACACCAGGTTAGTTTGTGTAGTTTATGGTTATGTAGTATTTAACTATTTTGTAATTATATAATATATTTTTTAACATATTGGTAATAATGTGTTATATAATTGAGGATGAGTAAAAATGTTAAAAGATGAGAAGGATCAGAAAAATAAAACATATAAGACAAGTTTATGTTCGTGGTGTGGTGAGAGGACATCCATAAATCAGTTATATGAGTATCACGATCATCACTTTAATGAATTAGCGTGTAAAAATTGCTTACCAATAATAAAACAATGTTCCGAGGCTATCGATAATGACCAATCATAAAAAGACATTTATTCCCAAGATAGTTTCTATTGATTGTAGAGACCATTTTGCGAATAAATATCCAGCTCTTTTTGATAAGAGGGCGCAGCCAAGATTTTTAAGATTGTTTGAGTATATTTTATTTGGGTTATTTTTAGATGAGGAGACAGAGCAATTAGTTATATCACAAAAGATATTGGCAGAATTAGAAATTAAATTAGATATATATGAAGAAGATTGGCGAAAATATAATGCGAGAGAATATTTAGATAAGTTTAGTGAATATTTACCAGCATTTAAGTATAGTAATAATTATTCTGATGGACATCCTCGACAAATTATAGATCGTGGATTAGATGAAGAAGATTATGAGATTTTATTAAAAGAGCCAGAGAAAATGAGCAATAATAATTTTGCTAAATGTTATTTTAGATCAGGAAAATTAAGAAGCCGACGAGATAAAGTTGCTAAAAGAGAAGAATTGTTAATTATTGATCCGCCTAATGAAAATCTTTTAGATGATCAAAAGTTAGTCATTAACTATATGAATAGTATTCCAGTTAATACATACTCATATCTCTATAATAAAAATATAGGCGAGACAATAAAATTATTTAACTCTATGAGAATGGATCAAAATAAAAGAATGGCTAATGCCGCTATTTTGGCTGCTATGGAGCAAAATCCAAAACCTATATATGGAGCAGATGTTAATGCGAATACAGTTAGAATATATTCACAAGATCAATCTTTTCTCAATCTTAAAAGAGAGTTGCGTAAGAAATATTTAATTGGGACATATACTGCCGATCTAAAATCTTCACATTTTAGAATAATAGCAGAATTATTAAAAGCACCGATATGCTTAAAGTTTATAGAAGATGATAAAGATTTGTGGAAAGAAATATCTCTATTCGTAAGAGGAGTTGAAAATTATACAGAGGCAGAAAAATCTATTATGAAAGAAGTTTTCTATGCTATATCTTATGGTAAGAAAATTAATAGTTGGTTTAATATTAAAACATCTAAATTAGAATTAGGGTTGAGAGATATCTTAAAAAAGATTAATTTTGAGAGAATGCTGGAAATGCCAATAATTCAAGAGCTGCTCGAATTAAGAGGCAAAGAGTATGCAAAGATTGCAAAGGATGGATATATTATCGATGCATACGATCGAAGAATAGAAATGAATGGTAAGCGGCGAGGAGCTATGTTTGCGGAGCGTGTGCAGAGTTATGAGTTTGCTATTATTGCAAATGTATTTAGAATGCCGCTGGAAAAATTAGGAATTAAAATTATTTGCTTTTTGCACGACGGATTTAGTTTTACACTTCGCGATCCTAAAAAATATGAGCATAAGTTAGAAGAATTGTTTAATGACGCAATAAAAGAAACTGCTGATAAATGGAATGTGAGAAGTAGATTTAAGGTGGAATATAATGGATAGAAAATAATTATATGTAGTTATTTTTCTAAAATTAGAAAAAAGGTAAGTTTATGAAAGAAAAAGACAAAAAAACATTATTGCTCGTGGAGTCACCTCACAAAGCCAAGACAATACAAAGCCTCCTCGGTGATGATTATATTGTTTTAGCATCTGCGGGACACATCCTTTCTCTTTCCAAGTCAGGAAAAGATAATCTCGGAATAGATATAGATAACGGCTTCAAGCCAAAGTTTATTTTGGATGATGATCATATTCAGATACTACAAAACATTCTTAATGCCGCACAAGAGTGTAAAGAAGTCATAATACTTTCAGACCCAGATCGTGAGGGGTGGGTCATTGCGTCCCACTTAAAAGAGCGATTAGAAGGTATTGATATTCCAATACGAAGAGGTGTTTTCAATAAGATAACAAAAAAGGAGATTTTAACTGCTATTAAAAATGCAGGTGATATTAATGAAAATATTGTTTCTTCTGGTATTGCTCGCAGGCTACTCGATCGTATCGTTGGTTTCACTTCATCACCTTTTCTAATGCGATTTTTCGGGAATAGTCTTTCTGCTGGACGCGTCCAAAGTCCAGTCGTCCGACTTATCATTGATAGGGAGAGAGAAATTGAAAGTTTCATACCGCAAGACTACTTCACCATAAATGTATCACTCTTCAAGGGTGAGGTAGCATTTACAACTAAATATGCTGGAAAGCTAACTGATGAGCAATCAGCTTTCTCTATGAAGGAAAGATTATCAAAAGATGAATACATCATCTCATCCGTTATCTCATCAGAAGAAGCAGTAAAGCCTCCGCCACCACTCATAACAGCCTCACTCCAAAAGTTAATGTCCAAAAAATATGGAATTGAAGCGGCGGATACTATGAAGGCTGCACAGAGCTTATATGAAGCGGGACATATTAGCTATATAAGGACTGATAGTATTCGTATATCTGATGAAACGATAGAAGAGGCTCGTGAATATTTATCAAAGAATAATTTTCCAATACCAAAGAAATCAAATATCTATGAAAATAAAGAATTAGCACAAAATGCTCACGAGGCAATTCATCCTACTAACATCTCTCTTAACCCAAATGAAACATCATTTTCTAATCCTATTGAGACAAAAGTATATGATATGGTTTGGAAATATTTTCTCGCATCACAAGGATCACCAGCTATTTATGAAACGCTTAAAGTTTCAGCTCATCCCATCGGAGATAAATCCGCGGAGGTGCGTGCGAGTGGCAAAGCAATAAAAGAAAATGGTTTTCTCTCTATTCTTTCAATCTCTGATAAATCAGAAATAACAATTCCTTCCCTAAAAAAAGGAGAGACAGTTTATTTATGCGATGATGGTATCTCTCTCGAAAAGAAGAAAACTCAGCCGCTACCACGCTATTCGGAATATAAGCTTTTAGACGAGATTGAGCGTCGAGGAATAGGAAGACCAAGCACCTTTGCCGATCTGCTCTCTAAAATAACCTCTCGTGGTTATGTAATCAAAAAAGATAATATTTACTTTCCGACAGAGTTAGGAAAGAAAATAACTGATATACTTACCGATAGCTTTTCGTTTCTCGACTATGACTACACCAAGAATATGGAGAATAAGCTCGACGATATAGAAAATGGTAAGGTTGATAAAGTTTCGATGCTTACCGAGTTTTGGGAGCCATTTAAGAAAGAATTGAATGCCGCATATCTAAAACAAGGTGCTCTTATTTGTGAAGAATGTGGCTCGCTTATGGTAAAAAGGACGATAAAAAAGACGGGGGAAATAGCTATTTGTTGCACCAATTTGCCACAGTGCTGGAATAAGAAAACTATCGAAAATAATTAATATTTTAGTTAAGACGAAAGATCGAGGATATATGTAGTTTATGGCAAAAACAAAACGCATTCCAGTTCCTGCCGAAGTTTCCATCCCCGCGATGACAAAACCAATAAATAAAAAAGGATTAACAAAAGAATTATTGAATGGAATAAAAGTTTCGGAAAGAAGCTTCTCATTTGGAGATCGTCCAAAGGATAGTTTTAACTCTCTTATGGATTGGACACAATTTGTTTTTGTAGAGGCTTTATCATCAAAATCTAATATTATTAGATTAATCAATAACTCAATAATAATAGATGGACAATTTACTTCTTTTGCAAAAGAAAATGGAATAAGTATTGAGTGTCTCTATCGAGATAGTATTATATCGTGGAAAGAAAATATTATTGGTTCCGATGAGAGTTATGAAAAGTTTTTTATGCAGGGCGTATTCCTCATCAAATCGGGAGATATAGAGTTTATTCACGCCGCTCTTTTCCATAAAGGTGCCTCATATGAGGATGAGATATCTTTCTTTGTTCTTCTTCCAGAAGAAAATTATGAAGGATATATCTCGTTAAGAAATCAGTTTGATGATTGGGTTCAGAAGACGAATAGAGATAATTTATTTATCCGTGTCATCCACGGAGATGATATACCATATACAAAAGAAATGAGTTGGGATGACTTATTTTTACCAGTAGAATTGAAGACGGAAATTAAATCAATGGTTGAAGGTTTTCTTTCTTCCAAAGATTGGTATCTACAAAACAAAATACCGTGGAAGCGTGGGGCGATTTTGTATGGGACAGCAGGTCTCGGCAAGACTTCTTTAATAAAAGCTATTATGTCTCAATATGATTTTAAGCCAGTCTCAATAGCCCCAGGAGCTAATACGGATGCTCTATATGAAGCGTTTCTTTATGCAGAAGAGAATAGTCCGTCATTATTATTTTTTGAGGATTTAGATAGTATGTTAGATAGGACGATAGATACATCAAGTTTTCTTAATCTTATGGATGGAGTATCCTCTAAAAATGGTTTGCTTATCATAGCGACGGCAAATAATATTAAGGCATTAAAATCATCGATAACAGATCGTCCATCTCGTTTCGACCGTAAATTCGAGTTTCCTTTACCAACTCCTGAAATGATTGATATATATCTACACAAATGGTTTGGAAGTATGATGAATGAGAAGAAGTATAAGGAGATTATTAAGATTGCGGAGAGAGAAGAGTTTTCTTATGCATATCTCAAAGAATTATACATATCGGCTTTTTACGAAGCATTAGCTGGCAATAGGAAACTTCCTAATGAGAGAGATATAGATGCGGCGATGAGAAGATTAATCAAAGATAAAAATGTTCTCTCTGGAAATAGAATTAAGATAGATCGATATTTTGGAGAAAAGGGTGAATAAGAAAAAGTTTCAATTAGAAATGGCAGATAGATTAGCAGAATGGCTTTTTGATAAAAATTATTTTTATGAGGAAGAGGTGGCAAAAGATTTAGAGTGTGAGAAAGCTGATATATCAAGAGCTATCGTTATTTTGAGGACAAGTGGATGGACTATAAGAGCAGAAAATCATACACCAACAAGAAGAAGAGTTTCTATTAGTCCAGTTTCTACTTATAGAAAGAAAGGCGAGAAAAAGATTATAGATATAAATGAACCTGATTGGATACCGACAAGATTTATTGTTTTTCCGCCAAAAGACAAAAGACTTTCCGAGATGATCTCGGAGGAAACAGAAACAAAGGGTAGAGGTTAGTTTAATAGTTATGGGATATAATAACAACAAATATGATCGAGAAATAACAAATAATTGGCAAAGAGGAGGTGATAGCAGCCAGTGCAATTCGTCAAGCACACATAATCCAGGGTCAGAAGCAGTTCAAGCTCAACCATTAGAAGTTAAAGTGTATGATAATGCGTTTGATCGTGCTCTTCGTGCGTTTAAGAGCCTCGTCCAGAAAGAGCGTATCCTCTCTATATACAAAGAGAAACAAAGATACGAAAAACCATCGGTAAAGCGTCGGCGTAAGCGAAATGAAGCGATTAGAAAGTTAATGGAAGACGAAGCTGATATTAAGCCGCGGCGTCGTAATAAAGACAAAGAAAAACAAGAGAAAACAAAGGAATAAAATCAATGACCGATAAAGTTATCAAAAATCCAGATAGAAATAAACCAGAAGAGTTTCGCCGATATAGACCAGCATATCAAGAACTCGGCGTTGAGCCAGAGATCGTTGATTTTGGAGCAGGCGGAGCCCCTATAACATCTGGTGTATCTCCAAATATGCCGGTCGTCCTTCGTTCCGAAAAAGCGACGAAGCAGAGAAAAAAGAAAAGCTCTATCGGTCAAAACTCTGAAACATTGCCAGAGCAAAAAATAACTCCTCCTCTTAATATTGGAAATAATATGGAAAGCTGGATGTCAGTTTCAGGAGAAGAGATTGATGAGAAGACAGACCCAAATAAGCCAATATATGAAGGAGAGATTAGAGTAAAGCCAAGCGCACAAAATATCGAGTATATAGATAATAATGATTATGTTTTAGCTCCTGCTGATGTTTCTGATGAAATGTTAGCTCCAAAGGCAGTAAATCAAAAATCATTCCTTTCCGAAGAAGATTTGGAAGAAATGGTCGGACAAGAAGTGAAAGCTCCGGAGTTAATCGATGCCCTTTCGAGAGATTTTATTGAAGAAGGACAATATGTTTTATTGGTTTCGGGAAATATTTTCAATGTTGGCGATAGAAAAACAATACAAGAAGATGTTCGTGCTTTGGTTTTTGGTGAGCACAAGATTTGTAATGGTGAAGCAATTAATGCAAATGAGATTATTGTCATAAAGCGAGTTCCCGTCAATATAGGCGTTTTTTTGGAGGAGTAATGGTAGAAGAAGAGGTTAGAAAAACATCTGATATAATTGTTGATCTTGATCAGAAAATAGATCAGCTGCTCGCATTGGTAAGGACGCAAGATTTATTGATTAAGGTTCTTTCCAATAAGATGAGCGAATTATCAAATAAGATTGATAAAATATCGGCACCAGCAATACCTCCAAATATAAAGATTGGTGCAGTCGATGTTAAACAGCCACAACAACAAAGTGCTCCTCAACAGCAACAGTTTGTTCCGCCGCAAATACAACCAAAGGCAACACAATCACAAGCGCCTATATATCAAAATCCAAAATTAAGTGATGCAGATCGTCAGTTCTTAATATCACCAGAGAATAATATTCCTACTGCCGCACCGGGAGGAAAGGTTGATATTGGAGGAGCGAGAAGGACTAATAGACAGGAGACGGAAAGTATTGTTATCAAACCATCGCAGGTCGTCAATCAGATTAGAAAGCCGCAGGCGCAGACGCAAGCACAAGCACCAATTCAACAACCTTCGCCGCAACAGCCTAATCAGCAGCTTATCCAAGCCTCGGAGAGATATCCAATACAGATACCAAATATAGCGGGAAAGCAAAATATAAATATACCGAAGGATAATGATGTTTTTACGGATGTATCTTCGCCGACAGTAAGTTCTATTGTTCCCGTTATACAAAGAGTTGTTTCTTCCAATGGAAAAAATATTCATATAGCTTCGGTCGAAATTATTAATGCTGATACATTGGAAAGTATAAAAAGTACGAGGACAAATGCGGCTGGAAGATGGTCAATATCATTGCCAATAGGAAGATATAGGACATTGATAAGTAAGACTGATATTATGACAAAAGAAAGAATGGAGGTGATAAATGATTTTGTCATCGATGGAAGACAATCTCCGTTAGAGTTAGAAAACGCGGTTCTGAAATGAGAAACAAAATATTAAGATACATAAAATACTTTTTTCATATTGGTAAAAATGATTGGGTTAATATAGATATTATTAATAAAAGTAAAAAGAAATCAAAGTTTATAGATATTGATGGAAAAAAGTTAATATTGACAGAAGATTTATGCGGCGATTTTTATGAGAAGCGGATCGGTGGATGTTTGGAGCCACATAGATTAGGCGGTCCTGCGGTAGAAAGCCTTAATGGATATAAGCAATGGTGGTATGAAGGAGAGAATATAAATTGTTCTTCGCAGAAAGAGTTTGAGAGAATATTAAAGTTAAAACTATTTTGGTAAATATATGAATAGAAATAAAAGATATATTAGAAGATAACAGCCACAATTGTCAATAACCATCATATATTATGGTGGCTTGTGCGAAGAAATCTAACCAGTTTCTTTTGATCAAGACTAAAATATTGTACTAGACAAGAGTAAAATCAATAAGCAGATCAGGACCGTATATCTTTTCATCAAAAGAGAAATCTGCGAGACGGAAAAGAAATGGTGAATGTGCTAGCATAAAGCACAGCGGCTTAAAAGGTATATAGAGAATGTTTCGCTAGTTTTCTTTCCCTACGATCTGCCTATGTCGAAGCGAGTTGGATAAAGTGCTTACGCACATTTTTTAGAAGGAAATAGAAAATAAAATGTCAGTTCCAGTTTTAGACAGAAATAAAATACCACTTATGCCTTGCTCTGAAAAGCGAGCTGCAAAGCTTATGGATAAGGGGCAAGCGAAGCCATATTGGCAAAAGGGTATTTTCTGCATAAAGCTGACCAAAGAGCCATCTGCAAGAAATTATCAAGAGGTAGCGTTGGGAATAGACCCAGGAAGCAAAAGAGAGGGTTATACAGTTGCTACTAAAAATAATGTTGTTCTTAACATAACTACAAATACGCCAGATTGGATTAAAATCCATATGGAAACAAGAAGAAATCTACGAAAAACAAGAAGATATAGGAAAACTCCATATAGAAAATGTAGATTAAATAGAAAAATAAACAAAGGATTTATTTGTCCAAGCACAAAAGCTCGTTGGTGTTCTAAATTAAGAATAATAAATCTTTTGAGAAGAATATTGCCTATCTCTTTAATAAATGTAGAAGATATAAAGGCGGAGAAAAAAGAAGGTAAAAGCAGATGGAATAGAAGTTTTTCTGGATTAGAAACTGGTAAAAATTGGTTCTATAAAGAAATAGTAAAATTAAATATTAAACTTATTTTGACAAAAGGAACAGATACGGCAGAGCATAGAAAACAAAGAGGTTTTAAGAAATCAAAAAAGAAATTAGATTATATTTGGGAAACTCATAATGTTGATAGTCATTCATTAGCAGAAATAGTTTTAGAAAAAGAGATAAAACCTTATACTGGAATGTATAGAATAGATTTTCTTCGATATCGTAGGAGACAGTTGCATGTTCAAAACCCTATAAAAAATGGAAAGAGAAGACAATATGGTGGAACAGTTTCATTAGGACTATCAAGAGGAAGTGTTTTGCGTTATATAGGTAATAATAAAAGTTGGAAAAATAAAATCTATTATTTAAGCGGAACAAGTAATGGACAATTAACTATCTTAGATCTAAAAGATGATAGAAAAGTTTCTCATTGTATAAAAATAATAGATATAAATATATTATATATTAGTAAATATAAGGTATTATTTTGTAAATAATAAAATTATTAAAAAATGGAATATAATTTATGAGCTATAAAGCTACGATTTTGTGTATTGATCCTCCTTATCTTTTCAAGGATCCACTTACGATGAGCGAAACTCCTCGTGGAGCGATGTCGAATTATCCTCCTCTAACAATAGAAGAGCTAAAAAAACTACCAATAGCAGATATTGCAGACCCATCGGGAGCACTCCTTGCGTTATGGTGTCCCTCATCGCTTATCCAAAGCGGGCTTGATTTAATGAAAGTGTGGAACTTTGATTTTAAGCAGACTTGGATATGGGTAAAAATTAAAAAGAACATAAATATGAATGGCGATATAAATGATGTTTTAAGTATGTATATGGGTCATACTTTTAGACAATGCCACGAAATATGTTTATTGGGCATCAATAATACAAAAGTATATAAGAAGCGTATAAATAAAGCTCAAAGATCGGTTTCATTTGCTGCAAATGCAAGACATTCAGAAAAGCCAGAAGAATTGCAAAACAGATTAGATATTATGTTCGGAAATAATGTTAATAAAATTGAATTATTTGCTCGTAGGCAGAGAAAAGGGACTATATGTATTGGCAATGAGGCTCCTATGACATTTAATGAAGATATTAGATTATCTCTTTCCAAATTAATGGATTTATCAGATGATAAAATATCTTTAATAAAAGAAACTATTAATTTAGATAAGATTGATAATGAAAAATTAGTTTCTATTTGGAATGATTAGATAATCTATTTCGTGAGCAGTAAATTACCGCTTTTAAGCGGTGGCAATTGATGAGGAATATGGTTGAGAAAAAAGTTCTTTTGTTAAATGAAACCTACGAAACTCTCTCTTTTATTAACGAGCGGCGGGCATTAAAATTATTGTTTAAGGGCAAGGTTGATGTTTTGTCCGTTTGGAATGATGATGTTTTTCTTATCTCTGGCAAAATAAAGTTGCCAGCAATATTGAGATTGAGAAAGAGAGTTCGCAGAAATTATATTGCTAACAATGGATTTAGTCGCACCGCACTTATCCGCCGAGATGATAATTGTTGTCAATATTGTCAAAAGAGACTGACACCTAATCAGCTCACCATAGATCATATTATTCCAAAACAGAGAGGTGGGCAGACAAGTTTTACTAATTGTGTCGTTTGTTGCAAGAAATGTAATTCAGAAAAGGGTAATAAAACACCAGAAGAAGTTGAAATGAAATTAATAAGGAAACCAGTAGCACCAACATTTTCTTCGTATTATTTTGTTTCTTGTGAGCAAGAGTTTTGGCATCCAGATTGGAACGATTATCTCGGATTAAATATCAATAAGAAAGTATAATACAATGAGCAACTACATTCCGTTTATCCATAAAAATGGCAAGGTAGATAAGAAAAAAGATAAGATAGAACAAGTCTACCTCTATATAGAAGAAGATATAATAGAAGAGAAGAAAGAAGAAAAAGAGGAAGAAAAAATTACAATAATTGCGATATTTTAAGAGTTTTAATTTTGTTTATGGCTTAATTATTTGGTCATAAATCGATCAAGAAACATTATTACTATTATTGTAGAGCGGTTTGTCTCAAATATTAAATCAATGTTAAGATTTCTTATTAAGAGATAGTTCTCTTGTATTTAGTTAAGAGATAATGGTTATCTCTCTAAAATACAGAGGTCTTCATATGAGCACACAAGTTATTCCCCAAGGCAGTTCAGTTGTCATTACTGACGACGAAAGAAATTATCAAGAAAGAGAAATTGAGAAAACATTACATCGTATGTCAGATGTTGTGTCAAAAGATTTCTCCGACGCAAATAGTGATCGTTCTCACATTGCTCGCGATTTAGTGCAGAACGTTACATTCACACGACAGGATGTAGTTGCAGCTATCACAGCCGCAACCGCCGGTCTAACAAATCAAATTAACTCC
>Ga0187872_10002103_pt1 | contig 18397 bp, 15 predicted proteins | sample June2016WEW_16_4_FD_132973 | JGI IMG/M metagenome (GOLD analysis project Ga0187872, IMG submission 132973) | Peatland microbial communities from SPRUCE experiment site at the Marcell Experimental Forest, Minnesota, USA - June2016WEW_16_40 | ecosystem: Environmental > Terrestrial > Soil >...
CGGGGGATCAGCCAGACCCTTCCCGGCTCACATACATATTTCATAAGGTTGTGTGATTGGGCTGCCGAAGACTCGCTGAAGGGCATCCGCCGCCTCCGCCGGGGCACAAACCGAGCGCGCGTGGGGGGGGGCGGCCAGAGGCCGATCAGCGTGCTCGGAGGCACAATTTGGTGATAATATGCACGAGGGAGGAAGGAGCGCAAGGGGAATTTGAAGAGTTGATAGCAGGCGGGCGCAACTCGACAGTACCACCATTCTCCGCACCGACCGCCCCGGCTCGGCAGGAGCCTCGCCCTACCGGGACTTGCCGATGGTGGTACTGACAGGTTGCGCCCATAGCAAGGGGAGTTGATAGTTGATAGGCGGAGAGGTTCGGGGCGCGGTCGTTGCCCGACACGCCTTTTTTGTTGTGCCGGCGTTCGCACGTTGCTTTGTAACTTTCCAAACCGCCGGGGGGCTGTTACTTTGGTGCCGGTAGTGGAACCCAAAGTAAAAACGATGACTTTCGGACCGGCTCATTTCATCAATCGGGAACTGAGCTGGCTGGAGTTCAATCACCGGGTGCTGGAGGAGGCGCTGGACCCGCACAACCCGCTGTTGGAACGGGTGAAGTTCTTCTGCATCGTCAGCTCGAACCTGGATGAGTTCTTCGAGGTGCGCGTGGCGGGCATCAAGCAGCAAATCGAGAGCGAGGTGGTCGAGCGCACGATGGACGGATTGACGGCGACGGAGACCTTGCGCGCCATCGTCAAGCGGGTGCGGCGCATGGTCGAGCAGCAGTACGCCTGCTGGCGCGAGGAGCTGATGCCGGCGCTGGCGGCCAACGGCATCCGGCTGCTGGAGCTTGGGGAGCTGGAGCCGGCCGACCGTGCCTGGGTCGAGGATTATTACCATACGCAAGTCCGCCCGGTGCTGACGCCGCTGGCGATTGACCCGGCGCATCCGTTCCCGCAGTTGCTCAACAAGACGCTGAACCTGATCGTGCGGCTGGAGATGGCCCGGAACCATGAGGTGCACAAACATAGCGCGGTGGTGCAGATCCCGCGCATCCTGCCGCGCATGGTCAAGCTGCCGCGGGCCGATGCGCGTCAGGATTACGTCTATCTGGACCGCCTGATCGGGCATTACCTGGCGGATTTGTTCCCGGGGACGAAGCTGCTCGGCTACTGGCCGTTCCGCGTGACGCGCAACAGCGAGCTTTACATTGACGAGGAGGAGTCGGCGAACCTGCTCAAGGCGGTGGAGAACGAGCTGCACAACCGCCGCAAGGGGGACGCGGTGCGGCTGGAGATTGATCACCAGTGCCCGCAGTTGGTGCGCGAGCCGCTGCTCAAGACGCTGCGCCTGACCGCCGACGACCTCTATCTCATCAATGGCCCGCTGAACCCCACGCGGCTGATGGCGCTGACCGAAGGGGATCATTCGCCCGAACTGCGCGACCCGCCGTTCGTGGCGCCGGAGGCCGCCAAGCTGCGCCAGCGGCCGGACTTGTTCGCGGCCATTCGCGAGCGGGACATTTTGCTGCATCACCCGTATGAGAACTTCAACAGCGTGGTGGAGTTTCTGGAACTGGCGGCGTCGGACCCGGACGTGCTGGCGATCAAGCAGACGCTCTACCGCACCGGCGGCGACCCGCGCATCATCGGCGCGCTGGAGAACGCGGTCCGAAACGGCAAACAGGTGACGGCGGTAGTGGAATTGCGGGCGCGGTTTGACGAGGCCAACAACATCGCCTGGGCGCGGCAGCTCGAGGAAGCCGGGGTACACGTCGTCTATGGCCTGGTGGGTTACAAGATTCACGCCAAGAGTTGCCTGGTCGTGCGCCGGGAAGGTCATAACATCCGCCGCTACGTCCATCTGGCCACCGGCAATTACAATCCTACCACCGCGAAGTTCTACACCGACCTCGGCCTGTTCACGTGCCGCCCGGAGTTTGGCGAGGACGCGACCAATTTCTTCAATCTGCTAACCGGCATCTGCCAGTTCCAGAGCTTGCGCAAGCTGGTGGCGGCGCCGTTCGAATTGCACGAGCGCCTGCTGGGCCTGGTCGAGCGCGAAACGCAGAACGCCCGCCAAGGGTTGCCCGCGCGCATCATCCTGAAGCTCAATTCGCTCGCCGACCGCCAAGTCATCGAAGCGCTATATCGGGCGTCGGCGGCGGGGGTGAAGGTGGAGCTGATTGTGCGCGGCATCTGCTGCCTGCGGCCGGGCCTCAAGGGCGTGAGCGAGAACATCACGGTGCGGAGCATCGTGGACCGGTTTCTGGAGCACAGCCGGGTCTATTATTTCGAGAACGCCTGCCAGCCGCAGGTGTTCATCAGCAGCGCGGATTGGATGCCGCGCAATTTCTTCGGGCGGATCGAGCTGGCCATCCCCGTGGAGGATGGCGTGCTGCGCGAGCGCCTGATCAGCGAAGTGCTGGCGATTTCCCTGGCGGACAACAGCAAGGCCCGTTCCTTGCAGCCGGACGGCTCGTATCGGCGGGCCACAGCCGCACCGGGCGGCAAATCCAGCCGCAGCCAGGTCCAGTTCATGGCCCTGAGGGCGGCGGAAGAGGAAGCGCCCCGCAAGCCGGTTGACGGCAAGGCCCGGTATCCGCAAGTCCGGCTAGCGCCGTCGCCGTTCGCGGCGCGGAAGCGAAAGCAGTAGGCCCGGCATGAAACCCACCGTGCCATTCTCCGGAGCGAACGAGGCAGGCTCGCGCGGCCCGGGTTTGCCCGCCAGCTTGCCCGCGAACAGCGTGAATTACCTGGCCCGCTCGCTTAAGCAGCAATGGAAGCGCTACCGGAAGGAACTGAAACGCTGCCAGAACGAGTTTTCCGAAAAGGCGATCCATGCCTTCCGGGTCGAAACGCGGCGGCTGCTCTCGACGCTGGAACTGCTCGGCGGTTTTCTTCCCGCGCGGCGGGTCGAGAGAGCGCAGCGTCTGCTGAAGCAGCACCGCGACGTGTTCGACGATTTGCGCGACACCCAGGTCCAGTTAGCGGCGGTGGGCAGAATGCTGCGCGTCTTTCCCGCCGCGCGGCCGTTTCAGCTCTGCCTCCTGGAGCGGGAAGATCGCTTCGCTAAGAGAACAGGCAAGAACGTTAAGAAGGTCAGGACCGGCCGCTTGGGCAAACTGATTGCCGGGTGCCGCGGGAATGTGGAGAGACAACTCGCAGAGGCCGGCCCCGAAAAGGCGCTGGCGATCCTGCTGCGGTCGGTTGATCGCGCCTTCCGCCGCACGAAGCAATTGCGAATGCGCATCAAACCGCGCGACCCCTGGACCATTCACCGCACGCGCGTGGCGTTTAAGAAATTCCGCTACATGGTGGAAGCCCTGGCGAAGCATCTGCCGGCGGTAACGAGCGAACGCCTGGCCGCGATGCGCCACTACCAGACGATGATGGGCGAGATTCAGGACGCCGAAGTGCTGCTCGCCGCACTGGACAAATTCCTCCGCAAGAAAGAGATTAAGCCGGAGGCGGCGCGCCGCTTCCGCGCGGAGCTGCTGCGCCGGCGCCAACGGTTGATTCGGGTCTTCCTGAAAGCGGCGGATCAACTGCTCGAATTCTGGCCGCTCGGCGTGGGCACCGAGCCTGGCTGGGACCGTGGAAAACGAAAACCAAATGAAAGAAAGAGTCAGTATGATCGCGAAATTCAAGAAAACTAACCGTGGGCTGGCGCTGGCGGCGGTGCTGTTTGCCGGCCTTGGACTCATCACGCTGACGGACGCATCGTCCGGAAGCTCACACCTCGCCAAAGACCTGATTGGAACCTGGATCCTGGTCGGCAAGCCCGGCGAGTTTGGCCAGGCTCCCGCCGCCGGCGGCCGGCTCAAGTTTTGGACCGGCACGCATTGGTGCATCACACAAGCCGACCCAAAGAACGGCGTGGTCATTTTCCATCACGGTGGCACCTACACCCTCAAAGGAGACAATTATCTTGAAACCGTCGAGTTCGCCAACCCGAGCACCAAGGACCGCATTGGGAAGACCGGCAAATACACCCTCAAGATCGAAGGCGAAACCCTCACCCAAATTGGCATTGGCAACCCTTGGCGAGAGGTGTGGAAGCGGGCGAAGTGCGCGAAGCCACACCCAGCAGATGCGACCGTTCTCCAAGGAAGCTGGAGCGGGCAGGAGACTGGGGGGAGGTCCAAAGGCGCCTGTTCTCTTGTCATTAAAGGGTCAAACCTCGAGTTTCACGGGGCAGATACCAACGAGTGGTACAAGGCGGCCTTTTCCGCTTATGACACCACTCCGAAACAAGTCGTGATCACAATCACCGACTGTCCTTTTCCCGACTACGTCGGCATCTCCGCCTATGCGATATACCAGTTACAGGATGGCACGCTCACCATGACCGGAAATGAGCCGGGCAGTCCTGTAGTGCCGGCGGATTTCGACGCGCCAGGCGCTCGTAAAATTGTATTCAAACGCGAGGCCGGCGAGCCGGGGTCGGTCGCCCAACCGGCGCAACCTGGCTCGGGGACCAACGCCGAGCAGGGGGGCGCTGGGACGACAGTTGCAGGCGCTCCTCCAACAAACCCCAATGAATACAAACCTTCAACCGACAAAGACGAGAGCGCAGCCTGCAAAAAGAATCTGGAGAAGATCAATGCGGCCATTGAGGCCTATCGGAAAGACCACCACGATGTCCCTAACTGGTTGAGTGACTTGGTTCCCAAGTACTTGCCTGACACGAACCTCCTGGTTTGTCCGGTGACCACCCGCACAGGCCAGCAGTCCCCCTTCGGTGTGTTGGATCCCAAGATCTACTCCTCGTATCTGTATGAGTTTACCCCGACACCAATCCCTGAGGTCGTCAAAGGGGCTTGGCCGGGCCCGCAAATGACGATGCGGGAATGGAAGCGGCAGCAGATGAAGTTGGTGGGGCCGGAGGTACCGTTAGTGCGCTGTCTGCTCCACGAACCGGCCTTGAATCTCTCCCTGGGCGGGAAAGTTTACGAAAGTCCAGTTTTCTGGGAGTTGAATTTTACTAATGTGGCAAAGCTGGAAGCCTTCTCCCCACATTGAGGAGATCAGCCGTGCCCTCCCTCCAGATTCAGGTTCCCAATACGCAGAGGAAGGCCAGACCAGGCAGGCTGCCATTAAAAACTAACGCCGAGAGCTAACCGTCTATGAATCTCTACATCCTGCGTCACGGCATCGCCGTGGAACCGGGCAGCCCCGGTTATGCCAAAGACGCCGACCGGCCGCTCACCCCGGAAGGCGAACGCAAGCTCGGGCAAATCGCCGAGGCCATGGAAGCCCTCGACCTGACCTTCGACCTCATTCTCTCCAGCCCATGCCTGCGCGCGCGGCAAACCGCGGAGATAGTCGCCGAGGCCCTCGAGGCGCGCAAGAAACTCGAATTCTCCGACAGCCTGGCGCCCGGCGGCAGCACCAGGAAACTGGTCGAGTTTCTCAACCGCCTCGAACCGCCGCCCGAAAAAGTTCTGCTGGTCGGCCACGAACCTTATCTGAGCGGGCTGGTCTCCCTGTTGGTGGCCGGCAATCAGAGTTTGTCCGTGGTGTTCAAAAAGGGCGGCCTGTGCAAACTGGCGACCGAGTCGCTGACCCATGGCCGCTGCGCCGCGCTGGAGTGGCTCCTGACGCCAAAGCAGATGGCGCTGATGACTTGATGCCGCGGCCAGAGACGACGCAACAAGACTCAATTTGTCCGCCGGCTTCGGTCTTGCCGCCTATCACGTCGCCCGCGACAAACAGTTGCGGCGGATGGACCAGGACCTGGACCAGCGGTTAAAGGCTCTGTTGCGCCCCCAGTTCCCGGAGGGGCCACCCGAGCGTTATGATATTAGCCGCTATAAATTGCGAACACGCGCAGACTGGTGTAGAGCAACGTATAGCGGCTCTCGCTTTCTTGGCAAAAGCTATGCTTTTCCTGGCGGCGGAAGGGGGCGGGGGTCGAGCGCGGTTTGTGTTCCGTGGCCCCGGGTCTATGCCTTGGCCTCAAGGCGAGCGGAGGCGGTAGAATCGGGCGGGATAATTCGTCCACTGCGGATCGCTGAAATAGTTTGTGCCGCCGATCAAAGTGTTCGTGCTTACCGGAATCCAGGCGGGATTGGCCAGATTCGTGCAGGCTTCCACCACGACGGAAGTGTTCGTGGCCCAGGCGATGGTGAAACCAAACCCGCCGGGTTGCACGCCGAAGCCGGGGCTATTGTTAAGGATTTGCGGGTTCGGAAGGAACCATTGCGCCGTGGGCCAGCCGCCGAAGGTCGCGCCCCAGCCCGTGGCGCCCTGCAAATAATATGCCGTGCCAGATTCGCCGCCAAACACAGTGTTATCCGCGCTGCCGGCCCCGCCATTCACACTCGGCGCGTTGCCTTGGAAATATGCTTGGTGAAGGTCGGAACAATAATAGAACGCATAACCGCCAATGCTGGTGACGCTGGCGGGAATCGTTATACTCGTCAGGCTCTGACAATACTCGAACGCACTATAGCCAATGCTGGCGACGCTAGCGGGAATCGTCACGCTCGTCAGGTGGTCACAATCAAAGAACGCATAATCGTCAATGCTGGTGACGCCGTTGGAAATTGCATAACTGCTGCCGGCCAAGCTTGCGGGATATTGGATCAGCATGGTCATGGCTTTATCGAACAGCACCCCGCCTGCACTGGCGTAACTCGCATTGCCCGCATTCACGGCAATATTCGTCAGGCTCAAACAATCACCGAACGCCTCAGCGCCAATGCTGGTGACGCTTTTGGGAATCGCCACACCCGTCAGGGTTTGTTGGTTCCAAAACGCATAGGCTTCAATGGCAGTCACCGGATAGCCGTTGATGGTGCTGGGAATGGTCACATTGCCGCCCGAACCGGTATAGCCGGTAATTGTGATTGCCCCGCTGTTCGTGGTCCAAGTGATATCCGTCGGCGGCGGAAGAATCTGGGCTGCCGTAGGCCAGCCGCCGAAGGTCGCGCCCCAGCCCGTGGCACCCTGCAAATAATGTGCCGTGCCAGATTCGCCGTAAAACACAGAGGTATCGTTGCTGCCAGCCCCGCCATTTACGCTCGGCGCGTTGCCAAGGAAGAGAGCATTCGTCATGTCGTAACAATCCTCGAACGCACCAAAGCCAATGCTGGTGACGCTGTCGGGAATCGTCACACTTGTCAGACGGGGGCATGCAAAGAACGCATATTCTCCAATGCTGGTGACGCTGTTGCCAATCGTCACACTCGTCAGATCGGCACAATTATTGAAGGCGTTTGGGCCGATGCTGGTGACGCCGCTTCCAATGGTGATGTTGATGAGTTGGTTACAATCATAGAACGCAAACTGGCCGAGGTTGGTGACGCTATCGGGAATCGTCACACTCGTCAGGTCAAAACAATAAATGAACGTCCCTGCTCCAATGCTGGTGACGCTGTTGCCAATCGTCACACTCCTCAGACTGTCGCACTCACCGAACGCGCCGTATCCGTCTTCATCGTTGTTGTTGTCTCCGATGGTAATGACGCTATTGGGAATCGTGAGGCTGGTCAGGTTGTAGCAGAGAAGGAACGCATCATCGCCAATGTTGGTGACGCCGTTGCCAATGGACAGACTCGTCAGGCTGGAGCAGTAATAGAACGCCTGATACCTGATGCTGGTGACGCTGTCGGGTATGATCACACCCGTCATGGTCTTCACATTATAGAACGCGTTCGTTCCAATGGTGGTCACCGGATAGCCGTTTGTGGCGCTGGGAATGGTCACATTGCCGCCCGAACCGGTGTAGCCGGTGATGGTGATGGCACCACTGTTGGTGGTGAAGGTGAATTGCGCCCAGCCAGACCGGGGCAGCGCCAACAGCAACAGCAGCGGCAGCAGCGGTTTGATACGTATTTTTATATTATTTAGCATTTTGCATTTTAATTCCTCCATCCCGCCCTGTCAAGCCGCCGCTAATACTTTTAATTCATTGCGATTATAGTTAAATGGGTCGAGGCAAGGCCGCAGCCAAAGGAGTTGAATGGGAGAAATGGGAAGAATGAGGGGGAACGCGGCCCTGAAATCCGAAGGCCGAAATCCGAAACCCGAAGGAAGGCCGAAATCCGAAACCCGAAGATAGCTTGATCTGAGCGTCGTTGCCGGGCGGGCTGAGTGAGTGTAGGCTGGGGGGCAATGTGTCTGGCCATCCCAGGAAAAGTCATCAGCATCAGCGGCGAGGACCCGCTGATGCGGAGCGGCAAAGTTGATTTCGGCGGCATCCTCAAAGAGGTCAGCCTCGCTTATGTGCCCGAGGTGAAGGTCGGCGATTACGTCATTGTGCATGTTGGCTTTGCGCTCAGCCGCGTGGATGAGGCGGAGGCCGAGCAGGTCTTTGAGTATCTGCGGGAGATGGAGGAGTTGAGCGGGTTGCAAGAGAGCGGCGCAGGCGTCCCGCCCACGGTGGCCGGCCCCCCAGGGCGATGAAATACCTCGACGAATACCGCGACGCGGAGGCCGCGCACAAGTATGCGCGGGAGATCGCCCGCAGCACCACGCGGCCGTGGTCGCTGATGGAGGTTTGCGGCGGCCAGACCCATGCCATCGTCAAGTTCGGCCTGGACGAGTTGCTGCCCAAGCAAGTGACGCTCATTCACGGTCCCGGCTGCCCGGTGTGCGTCACGCCGGTCGAACTGATTGACAAGGCGCAGGAAATCGCTGCGCGGCCCGAGGTGATCTTCTGCTCGTTCGGCGACATGCTGCGCGTGCCGGGGAGCCGGACCGATTTGCTGTCCGTCAAAGCCGGCGGCGGCGACGTGCGGATGGTCTATTCGCCGTTGGACGCGGTGAAGCTGGCGGAGCAGAACCCGGCGCGGGAGGTGGTGTTTTTCGGCGTCGGGTTTGAGACCACCGCGCCGACCACGGCGATGGCCGTCTATCAGGCCGCCCAGAAGGGCCTGAAGAACTTCTCGCTGCTGGTCTCGCATGTGCTGGTGCCGCCGGCTATGGAAGCGATTCTGCGCTCGCCCGATTGCCGCGTGCAGGGTTTTCTGGCCGCCGGCCACGTCTGCACGGTGATGGGCTGGGAGGAGTATGTTCCCATCGCCGCGAAGTATCATGTGCCCATCGTGGTGACGGGGTTCGAGCCGCTGGACATTCTGCAAGGGGTGCTGATGTGCATCCAGCAGTTGGAAAGCGGGCGGGCGGAGGTCGAGAACCAATACAGCCGCTCGGTGCGGCAGGAGGGCAATCGGGCGGCGCAGCAGCTTATCCGCGAGGTGTTCCGGGTCATCTCCCGCAAATGGCGGGGCATCGGGGAGATTGCCCAAAGCGGGTTGGGCTTGCGCGACGCTTACGCGGCGTTCGATGCCGAGCGGAAGTTTGGCGTGGCCGGGCTGCGCGTTGAGGAACCCTCCGAATGCCTCAGCGGGCTGGTGTTGCAGGGGAAGATCAAGCCGCACGAATGCCCCGCCTTCGGCACGCGCTGCACCCCCGAACATCCGCTCGGGGCGACGATGGTATCGTCCGAAGGCGCCTGTGCCGCTTACTACCGCTACCGCCGCGAGCCGGCCCAGCCAACCGCCTGACTCCGATGAAACCGTCAACCAACCCTTTTAACCCTTTTAACTCATTTAACTCTTTTGACTGCGGCTTTGCCGCCCTGTCTATTTCGTGGTGACCCAACCCTGACTCGCCATGTCCACCCCACCCGACTTCACCCCCTCCTGTCCGTTCCCCATTCAGGACTACCCGCACGTCCTGCTCGCGCACGGCGGCGGCGGCAAGCTGATGCATCAGCTCATTGGCAAGCTGTTCCTGCCCGCGTTTCGCAATGCGCTGCTCGAACCGCAGCACGATGCCAGCGTGTTCGACGTTGCCGGCCAGCGCCTCGCTTTCACCACGGATTCCTACGTCGTGCGGCCCCTGTTCTTCCCGGGCGGCGACCTCGGGTCCCTCGCCGTCCACGGCACGGTGAATGATCTCGCGATGGCCGGCGCCCGCCCGCTTTATCTGAGCGCCGGCTTTATCATCGAAGAGGGCCTGGCGATGGAGACCTTGTGGAAGATTGTCTCTTCGATGCAGCAGGCCGCGCAAAAGGCGGGAGTGCAAATCATCACCGGCGACACGAAGGTCGTTGATAAGGGCAAAGGCGACGGCCTCTTCATCAACACCGCCGGGATCGGCATATTGGAGCACTCGCTCAAAATCGCGCCGCAGAGCGTGCAGCCGGGCGACGCTATCCTCGTCAGCGGCGACCTCGGGCGGCACGGCATGGCGATTATGGCGGTCCGCGAAGGGCTGGAATTCGAGAGCGCGATTGAGAGCGATTCCGCCCCGCTCGCCGAGGTCGTCCAGCAGCTCTTGCGCGCGGGCATCGAAGTTCACTGCTTGCGCGACCTCACCCGCGGCGGGCTGACCAGCGTGCTCAACGAAATCGCCGAAGCCGCCGGCCTTGCCCTCCAGGTCGAGGAGAAGCTCATCCCGGTTCGCGAGGACGTCCACGCCGCCTGCGAGATTCTCGGCCTCGATCCGCTCCAGGTTGCCTGCGAGGGCAGATTTGCCGCCTTTGTGCCTGAACGGGAGGCCGGGCGCGCACTTGAGATTATGCGCGCCCATCCAAGCGGGGCTGGCGCTTGCAGGATTGGCAGGGTTTCCGACCAGCGCTCGGCCAGGGTGCTGCTCAAAAGCGCGATTGGCGCCCAGCGCATCCTCGATATGTCCAGCGGCGAGCAACTCCCGCGTATCTGCTGAACCTGGATTTCCGGAGTTGAACCTCACGCAAAGCCGCAAAGCCCGCAAAGGCAAAGACAATTCAAATTGCAGCCGCTTCACCCATTGGGTGAACAATCCGAATCCCAATCATCCGCTCAGCCCTTTTCGGCCATGCGCTATTGTTTGATTTTGTTCTTGTATGTTCTAATACGTTCTATACTGTATGAGGATATGGAAGACCAAGAGTATATGGCCGACCCGCAGCAGTTGCGGGCTGAGGCCGAACAGGAACCACGCCGTCGCGGCTTGGACGACTACCGGGAGGCAATCCGGGTGCTGAGGGAGGAAAAGGAGCTGTCGTTCCGGGAGATCGCCACCTGGCTTCAGCAGCGGGGCCTAAATGTTGACCACAATGCCGTTTGGCGCACCTACTCAAAGGGCATGTCAGGGGGGCCTGGCGACAGAGTTATCGAACGGAACGAACGATTCGAACGGCGAGGCAGCCACGAGGACGCCATGCCGTGGCTGCAAGAGCCTTAACCCGCCGTTTCGCAACGACTTATACCATCTCCACTTTGGGAACGCACTATTAGCGGCAGTGAGAGACCTGGGAGGGCTAGGGGCCAATCCCCTCTCCCGCTGACCCCGGCGCAGCCCTCAGAGACGACGGCAATCCAGGGTGCCAGCGCAAGCGGGATTTGGTATTGGCCCAAGCGGTTGGCTTCCACGGGTGCTGTTCCATTATGGGACAGTTCTGCGGCAGGCACCGTGCCAAACTCGGCCCTGCAGCAGTGTGAGGACGGTGTGAGGACGGTGTGAGGTGGAGGGTTGAAGGGGGAGAGTTGGCGGCGAGTGTCCAGAAACAGGACACTGCTGTTCTGAGAAGTGGCCTGATGGGGGATATTGGGCGGGGAGGAATACCCATTGGACCTTGGAGCGAGACTATTCCAGAGAGGGATAGCCCCCTGCCGCCGCGCGTCTCTGCCCCCAGCGGGGGAGGCAGAAGCCGCGAATGGTGCAATCGCAAACGGCCTCAATCACTGGAGGGGTCCCGGCCCCCGGCTATTTGCCGGGGGCGCCGGACTGGCCGAGGGCCTTGATCATTTCTTCGGCGCGCGCGCGGATTTGGGGTTCGACATAGGGGAGGTGGAGCGGTTCGAGCGTGCGGCGCGCGGCGTCGGGGTTTTTCCTTGTCAGTTGGACCTGGGCCAGCGAGAGGAGATAGGACTGGTTTTCAGGTTCCAATTGGATGGCCCTTTCGATCTGTTTCTCCGCTGCGGCGAGGTCCTCCCCCTGGACCATTTCGAAGAACCCCAGCAGATGATGAGCCGGTCCGAAGTCCGGCATCAGCGCCAGGGACTTTTGGAGTTCGGCCCGTATCTCGGCCGCCGCCTCCGGTTCGAGCGGGTGCAGGTTGGGGCCTTTAGAGGTCAGCAGGTACTTCTCCCGGGCGTAGGTATAGTGGGCGAGGAAATGCAGTGGACCGAGCTGCATTGCCTGGCGGAGACAGCGCACGGCCTCGCCGGGCTGCCCGCGCCTGGCGGCAAGCAGACCCAGGCCCTCGTAGGGCAAGGGGCTCGCGGGGGCAAGTTTCCTGGCCTGCACGAAGTACGACTCGGCGGCCTCAAGCTGGCCGATGTGCAGGAGTTCGTCCCCGAGACGATAGCAAACCTCGGCAGGTGTGAGGCCGCGTGTGACGAAGGCCCGGGGCGTCTCGAGGCTGGCGCCCACGGTCAGTTCGAGGGGCTCGAACTTGCCGCGCGCCAGGTAGCGGCGGAGTTCGGCCTCCATCGCCGGCAGGCTGGTGTGGAGCGCGTTGGTAAAGGCCCGCTCGGGCGATTGCCCCTGGCGGAGCAGGGGGGTCAGTTGCCGGAAATTGGCTTTGTGCGCGGGGTTGCCTCCCAGCATGAGGTAGTGCGTCAGCAGCCACGATTCGGAGTAGAAGATGCCCTGGCGCTCGCGCTCGTTGTATTCCGGCGAGTCGCGAGCAACGGCGAACAACTGTCGCAGCGGCATGAGCGGTTTCTGCGCGAGCAGGCGCAAGTGGTAGTCAATCGGGTTGCCGATGCGGGCGCGGTAGCCGCCGGTCACCTCGAAGGTGGAATAAATCTCGGCCATCCCCTCGGCGAGCCACATCGGCCAGTAGGGCTGGTTGTGCCGCAGCAGCAGGTGGGTGTATTCGTGAAAGACGATCTGGAGGGAACCGGTGTTGGAGCCGGACAGGGGAAGCACGATCAGGTTCTGGTCGCTGCCGCGGTGGAAGAAGGCGGCCAGATTGGCGGGCTGGCCCTGGTAGAGCGGCAGAAACGGCTGCATTGCCGCGCGGTCGGGAAAAGCCATTACGGTGATCGGAGGCGAGGCCACGGCTTGCGCGCCGGCCAGCAGTGAATAGGCGTCGCGGAACTGCTCGAGGCGCACTGCGAGCCGGGCGACCTCCTGCGTGGAGCCGCAACTGTAGATATGGAAATAGGCGGTGCGGGCCTCAAACCAAGGCCGCTGCACCAGGGGATGGGCGTCGGGCTGCCCAGGCGCGGCAGAAGCCGCCCAAGCCAGCAACGCGGTGAAAGCCCCAAGCATGCGCCGGATCATAACAGCCCTTATGCGAAGTGGGAGAACGACGCGAACCGGTAGCTTGAACAATTGCGGCAGCGTTTCCAGGACGCGAAGCAGAATTAGTTGCGGGTTGGAGGGGTTACGCCACAAAGCGCGGCTCGAAAATGGGGCCGCAGCCGTGCCGGCGCAGGAGTTCGATGAATTTCGCCAGGCCGCGCTTTTCGTCGGAGCCGAGGTGGTAGTGGATGTGCCAGCTCAAGTAGTCTTTCCGGAAGTCGTAGTCGTATTCGGTGCGGGTGCGGATGATGGAATCAAGGGTGTCCAGACCGAAGTCGCGGGCTTCGCGGAGGAGGCGCCGCAACGCCGAATTCTCGATGCGGCGCAAAGCCCAGACGGCATAAACAAAGGGCAGCTTTGTCATCTCGAACCAGGCGGCGCCCAGGTCCCAGATTTCGTGTTCATGCGGGCCCAGGGCAAAGTCCAGCGCCGGGTCGCCGATGAGCATGGCATAGTCCGGCAACGCGGCATAATCGCAGGCCGCAAGAGGCTTGAACTGCGGTTTGAGTCCGCGCTCGGCGAGCAATACCCGCAGCAATTGAACGCTGGTGAGCGAGGCGGTGTCGCAGAAGATCTCGGTCGCTTCGCTCAGCGGCCTGCGGTGCGCCAGCAGGACGCTTTTGACCTCGCCCAGGGAGGCGATGGCAATGCCGTCCAGGATGTCGTAGCGGTCGTTGAAGAGGACTTCGACCACGCTGACCAGCGCGGCGTCCAGTTCATCCCGCTGGAGCATCTCGGCGAGCTTTGCGGGGGTGGCATAGATCACTTCCTCCTCCAGACCGCGCGTGAGCGGGACGGTGTTAAGGTAGCCGACGGACCCGACGCGAAAAGGGGCCAGCGAGTGGTCGAGGTTGCTTTCGCGCTGCAAATTGACGGCGCGCTGCTCGCGCTCGGAACGATGGGCCGCTTCGTCCGCCGTTTCCGGCGGGGCCATGCGGAGTTTGGGAACTGATTCCGGGTCCATTGGTTTTGTGGGAGAGGCAAAGTGGCGATCAGAGCCGCCTGAACTCCTCCTCGGTCAGGCTGGCTTGTTTGAGCATGGCGCGGAAAGTGCCGGTCGGGATGTCCCCCGGGTGCATTGCGACATAGGTCTGGCGGCCATCGGAATGCCGAAGGACTACGTGCGACCCGGATTGGCGCCTGATGGCGAATCCGGCACGCTGGAGTTTGGCCAGCGCCTCACGCGCTTTGTAAGGCATCTTCCGGGATCTCCAGAGTCCCAAACAGGGTTTCAGAGGAAGCAGCGACCTCTTCGCCGCTGGCACGCTTTTCGGCGAGCCACAACCGGAGGAGATCAGCGGCGGCCTGGCGGGCGCCTTCGACTCCCAGGCCGTGGGTGGTCAAGCCCAAGCTGGGAACATGGGCGTAGTAGTAGCCAGCCGGGAAACCGGCGTCCTGAACCCTCTCGAAGACGACGCTGAATCTCATACCCAGACATTACCGCTGGAGATGGAGCGCCGTCAAACCTTGCGTGCACTTGGGTTAGCCCGTTGCCAGGTTTCCTTCCAACACGCTCGACCGACTGGTCTTGTTGCTCGGCAGCGCCAGCGGCGCGGGGCCGTCCCAGACCTTGATTGGCTCGTAGAAGGTATTGCGCTGGACCGGGATACATCCCGCCTCGCGGATGGCTTTGATCATCTCGGCCTCGGTTTGGAGTTGCGGGGATTTGGCGCCGGCCATGTGGAAGATGTGTTCCTCGAGGATGGTGCCGTGGAGATCGTCCGCGCCGTAGCTCAGCGCGACCTGCGCCAGTTTGAGTCCCATACCCACCCAATAGGCGGTGATGTGGTCAAAGTTGTCAAGGTAAATCCGGCTGACGGCAATGGTGCGCAACGCGTCGAACCCGGTGGGCGGGTTCTGCACCGGGATGTCGTTGTTTTCCGGTTGATAGGGCAGCGGGACAAACCCGGTGAACCCGTGGGTTTCATCCTGCAGGCTCCGCAGATGGCGCAGGTGATCGACCCGGTCGGCCAGCGATTCGACATGGCCGTAGAGCATGGTGCAGGTGCTGCGGCCACCCAGGCGATGCCAGGTGCGATGGACGTCGAGGTATTCTTCAGCAGATTCCTTGCCCCGGGCGATGGCGGCGCGGACTTCCTTGCGGAAGATTTCCGCGCCGCCGCCCGTGAGGGAATCGAGCCCGGCCGCTTTCAAAGCGCCCAGGGTTTGGGCAACAGACTTCCTCGCCAGCCAGGCCAGGTGGAGAATCTCAATCGCCGTGAAGCATTTCAACTGCAGCCGCGGGTCCAGCGCGCGCAAGGCCTTGAGCATGTCGGTGTAGTAACTGAACGGCAGGGTGGGATGCAGCCCGCCGACGATGTGCAATTCGGTGATGCCCAGGCGCAGCGCCTCCCGGGCTTTCCGGGCGATTTCCTCGACGGTGAACTGGAAGCCATCGGCGTCGCGCTTCTTGCGGGCAAAGGAGCAGAACTGGCAGCTCAGGATGCAGTAGTTCGAGTAGTTGATATAACGGTTGACGATGTAGCTGGCGCGGCGGCCCACTTTGCGCTGCCGGGCGAGGTCGGCGATGGCGCCGACGGCGTTGAGGTCTTTGCTTTCGAACAGGCGAAGCGCGTCGGCTTCGGAGACCCGTTGGCCGGCGGCGACCTTGTCATAGAGGCCGCGGAGCTCGCTGCGCTGGACGAAAAACTGCACAAACTACGATTAGCAGAACCGTTAAATCACCACTGAACTGAACTGGATAACATATTCATTTGAATGCATTTACATCCGAAGCTGCGTCTTTCATATTTGACTGTGTGACGTTTGCGTAACACATTGCGGCTCGCTATAGCTTCAAAGAAATCCAAACCGAAGCGCAAACGTTCATGGCCACATGTGTATAGCCGCAAGCACCGCAGCGGTCAAGTCGGCTACGCCGTTGACCTCGACCGACCGTCCATTATCCCGTCTGAAGCTTGCACGGCAACCGGCTTTCGGCTTGCGTTCGGGAGCGGCTGGCCCCAGGGTGGGGACCGTCGGCCTCCCGCGGCAGACCGGGTCTGGACCGGAGCCGGCGACCGGCACAGATGACAGCTATTCTGGGCATCTCCGCATTCTATCACGACAGTGCCGCGGCGCTGGTCGTGGATGGAGACATTGTTGCGGCGGCTCAGGAGGAACGGTTCACGCGCAAGAAGCATGACCCCGGCTTTCCCGCCAACGCCGTCGCCTGCTGCCTCGCCCAGGCCGGACTCCAGGCGGGCCAATTGAATTGCGTCGCCTTCTATGACAAGCCGCTGACTAAGTTTGACCGGTTGCTGGAGACTTACCTCGCTTACGCGCCCGCGGGCTTCCGCAGTTTCCGGCTGGCGATGCCGCTGTGGCTGAAAGATAAGCTTCACATGCGCCGGACGCTGCGCCAGCGTTTCCACGTCGCGCGCCAGGCCCGTTTTGTCTTCACGGACCACCATGAGAGCCACGCCGCCAGCGCGTTCTTCCCCAGCCCCTTTGAAACTGCGGCGATCCTGACCATTGACGGTGTGGGCGAGTGGAGCACGGCGACGTTCGGTGAGGGCGAGGGCAACCAACTTCGCCTGCGGCAACAACTCCAGTTCCCGCATTCGCTGGGCCTGCTCTATTCGGCCTTCACCCACTACTGCGGTTTCAAAGTCAACAGCGGCGAATACAAACTGATGGGCCTGGCTCCCTACGGCCAGCCGGTTTATGAGGACCTCATCCTCAAGCACCTGGTCGATCTGCGGCCCGACGGCAGCTTCTGGATGAACCTGGAGTATTTCAATTACTGCCAGGGGCTGACGATGACCAACCTACGGTTCGCCGGGCTGTTTGGCGGGCCGGCGCGGCGGCCCGAGTCGCTCCTCGAACAGCGGCACATGGACCTGGCGGCGAGCATCCAGAAAGTGACCGAGGAGATTCTGTTGCGCATGGCGGGGGAGGCGCATCGGCAGACGAAGAGGAAGAACCTGGTGCTGGCCGGCGGGGTGGCGCTTAACTGCGTCGCCAACGGGCGTCTCCTGCGCGAGGGGCCATTCGAGAACGTTTGGATCCAGCCGGCGGCGGGCGATGCGGGGGGGGCGCTGGGGGCGGCTCTGTTTGTTTGGCACCAGCTCATGAACCAGCCGCGCCGAGCCAACGGCCAGGACACCCAGAAAGGCAGCCTGCTGGGGCCGCGCTATTCCAACGACGCCATCGCGCGCTTTCTCACGGAGATGGGCACGCCGTACCAACGGCACGCCAGCGAGGTGGAATTGCTCGACGACGTTGCGCAGATGTTGGCCATGGGCAAGATCGTCGGCTGGTTCCACGGGCGGATGGAGTTTGGGCCGCGAGCGCTCGGGGCGCGCAGCATCCTCGGTGATCCGCGCTCTCCCACGATGCAGGCGGCGATGAATCTCAAGATTAAGTTTCGCGAGAGCTTCCGGCCCTTCGCCCCCGCCGTGCTGCGCGAGCGGGCGGGAGATTGCTTCGACGTGCGGCCCGGTCAGGAGAGCCCGTACATGCTGTTGGTGGCCGCCGTGCGCGAACAACATCGCCTGACGCTTTCGGAGGCCGACCGGAAGACGATGGCCCAAGCCCCTGACTTGCGGCAGCGCGTCAACATAGTGCGTTCGGCTTTCCCGGCGATTACGCACGTTGATTACAGCGCGCGGCTCCAGACGGTCGATGAACCGCGGCACGGGCGATTCTACCGGTTGCTGAAACGGTTCGAGGGGCTGACCGGTTGTCCGGTCCTGGTCAACACCAGCTTCAACGTGCGGGGCGAGCCGATCGTCTGCACGCCCCAGGAAGCGTACCGTTGTTTCCTGGCGACCGACATGGATGCGCTGGTGCTGGAGGATTTCGTGTTGCGCAAGGAACAGATGCCGCCGGCCCGCACCGACGCCGAACGGGAGAAATATCTGGCCCAGTTCCAGCCCGACTGACACCCGCGTTGATGCCAACAAATCTCTTCTCAAAAGGGCCCGGTTGGTGGATATTGCTCTGAAGCGTGAATGAAATGGTCTGACCTTCCACTCCAACCGACCGCCCGCGCCTTGCGGCAGTTCGCCGGGGCGTGGCTGATCTTCTTTCTGGGGGTTGCCCTGCACCGCTACGTCGTGCGCGGTCAGCACCAGGCCGGGGTGGCGTTTGGAGTGCTGGCCGTCGGGCTGGGCGGGCTGGGACTGATCCGGCCGGCCGCCCTGCGCTGGCTC
>Ga0187872_10002107_pt1 | contig 18375 bp, 15 predicted proteins | sample June2016WEW_16_4_FD_132973 | JGI IMG/M metagenome (GOLD analysis project Ga0187872, IMG submission 132973) | Peatland microbial communities from SPRUCE experiment site at the Marcell Experimental Forest, Minnesota, USA - June2016WEW_16_40 | ecosystem: Environmental > Terrestrial > Soil >...
CCAAGAAGCTCGCCCTGGTTGCCTGCATGCGTAAACTGCTCGTTATCCTCAATGCCATCCTGCGCGACCAGCTGCCGTGGAACCCTAGCTATTTGCTTGACCTTCAACACAGTCGCTGAGCGAAAACTGCCGGAGTCGAAGGATCTCGCGCGGTCCTCCGCGCGCCGATTATCGCGCGATCGAGCAACGCGAGCAGTCCGAAAAGTCAGGTCAAGACTGTTGGGCTGCTCGTGGCGATGCATCCCGGGCCTTAGTGCGGTTTTACTGGAATGTTTCGGCGGCGCTCGTTTTATCAACCCACGCCCGACGAAGCCACTCGCACTACCAATTCGAGCGGCCATCCCAACAGAGGTTTTCCCAGGGCGTAGCCCGCACGGCCCTGCCGACAATCGAGCAACGCGAGCGTGGCCCACCGTCGGCATGGAATGCCGTGAAACCTCGTGAGGTTTCAGTGAAGCTAAAGTCTTGCTCTCCTCATCCACTGGATTACGCGCGGAGGACCACCCGAGATCCTTCGCAGGCTCAGGTCATGTTCGTACACAATACGGTTTCGCTTTATATTCGCCTACGGGGAGAAGCGAAAATTATACATTCCACTCCACGTCCTCTCTTGACTGGTGTGGGGTGAGGTGGGAGATTGTGGTGCATCGGGGAGGATAACGGTGTTCAACGGTCGGTTCGACCACGCGATCGATGAGAAGGGAAGGGTTAGTATTCCCGCCCGCTTCCGCGACGTTTTGCAGCGCGATGGTCACGACCGGATGTATATCACAAACTTCATTTTCGAACGCGAAAAGCTACTGGAACTTTATCCGCCCGCCGAATGGGACCGGATGATCGCGAAATTCGCCGACCGGCGCACCGGCGACCGTGCCGCGAAGCTTTTCGAGATTTTTTATATCGGCGGCGCGCACGAGGTTCAGGTTGACCGGCAGGGGCGAATCCTCATTCCGCCCAAGCTCCGGGAGTTCGCCAATCTCGGGCGCGATGTGACTTTTGCGGCGCAGCACGATCGGTTTCAGCTCTGGGATCGCGCAGCGCTCGATCGGATTTGGAAATCGGCCGAGGAACAGTTGTCCGATCCCGAGTTCCTCTCGAAGATCGACTTTTAGGACTTTTGGTGGGTGCGATGCGCCTGGCAGAGGAAAAAGGGCAGAGCGCGGCGAGCCGTCAACATGTGGCGGTGATGCTGGATGAGGTGGTGGGGCTCGTCCGCGCTCTCAACCCTGTGACCATCGTTGACGTGACGGTCGGCCTCGGTGGCCATGCGGCCGCGCTCTTGCGCGCCACCGACGCCCATCTGCTCGGCCTCGATCGCGACGCGGCCGCGCTCGCCGCGGCCGCCGCCAACCTCGCCGAGTTCGGGCCGCGCGTCACCCTACGGCAGGCGGATTTCGCCGGCCTCGACGCCGTCCTCGAACAGTGCGGTATTCCCTGCGTCAGTGCGATCGTCGCTGACCTCGGCATGAGCAGTTTCGCCCTCAACGACGCCGATCGCGGCTTCAGCTTCCGCCTCGATGGGCCCCTCGATATGCGCATGGATCGCAGCCAGCAGTTGCGTGCCTACGACATCGTGAACGAGGAAACCGAATCCGAGTTGGCAAGGATTATCTTCGAATACGGCGAGGACCGCGCCTCGCGGCGGATCGCGCGGGCGATTGTCGAGGCTCGCCGCCGTCGTCCGATCGAGACCACCGGTGAACTGAGCTCCCTGGTCGAAGGCGTGCTCGGACGTAATCGGCGCGGCGGGATACATCCTGCCACGCGCACCTTCCAGGCGCTGCGCATCGCGGTCAACCATGAGCTCGAAAGCCTCGCGACGCTGCTCGATCGCGGACCGGCGCACTTGCAGGCCGGCGGCCGCATGATCGTGCTGGCCTATCATTCGCTCGAGGATCGCCCGGTCAAGCAGTGCTTCCGCGACTTGGCCCGCGGGGGCGGCTTTGCTGCAGTGACGCGCAAGGCGCTGCGCCCCAGCGCCGCAGAAGCTGCGGCTAATCCGCGCGCCCGCAGCGCCCGGCTCCGCTGTATCGAACGGGTGACGCAATGAGCCGGCGCCCACGCCCGGCGGCGCCGCCGTCGAAGATCGTCCCCGCGATTCTGGCGCTCGCGATCGTCGCCGCCGGCTTCGCCACCCTGATGGTCCGCCTCGAAGTCACCCAGGAAGGCTACCGGCTCTCGTCGTTGCAAATGGAAATCCGCAATCTCGAGACCGAAAATCAACGCCTCAAGCTCGAAACCGCAGGCCTCGAATCGCATCAGCGGCTGGGCGCGCTCGCGCCGAAATACGGCCTTGTCGCGCCGCCACCTGGTCACGTGGTGATGGTGCCGTGAATCAGGCGTTCAAAAGGCGCCGCTTGCGTATCGGAGCGCTGACTTTCGCGCTTGCCGGATTGTTCCTGCTTGCGCTGATGCGTTTGGCGATGCTGGTGCTGATCGACGGGCCGCGGCTGGCCTCGCTCGCGCACGAGGAACATACCGCCGCGATGCAACTGGCTGCCGTGCGCGGTCCCATCGTCGATCGCGACGGGCAACCGCTGGCGCTCTCGGCCGCAACCCGATCGATTTTCGCCCGCCCGCGCAAATTGCTGGAAAACAGCACGGCGGCCGCCCGCGCGCGCCTCGCGCTGGCGCTCTCGATGACGCCGGCGGCGCTCGAGGCGAAGCTCAAAAAGCCCGCCCCGTTCGTCTGGCTCGCGCGCCATCTGGCGCCCGCCCGCGCGCGCGCCGCCGAGGACCTGGGCTTCGATAGTATTGGCGCGGTCAACGAGTACGCGAGGTTTTACCCGGAGAGCAACCTGGCCGCGGCGGTGGTGGGGCTGGCGGGGACGGACGGCCAGGGGCTCTCCGGGGTTGAGTTGCAGTACGATAAGCTGGTGCGCGGCGCCCCGGTCGAGTTGCAGTTCTATCACGACGCGTTCGGCCATCCGATTCTGGATTCTCCCCTCGGACTCAAGCCTGCCCAGCCGGGTGCGCGCCTCGAACTCACCATCGATTCGTCGATTCAGTCGGCGGCCGAAAATTATCTCTCCGATCAGGTCGACAAAAGCGGTGCGCGCCGCGGCGCCGCCGTCGTGCTCGATCCCTTTACCGGCGAAGTGCTGGCGCTCGCCAATGTCGATGGCGTAGCGTCGCAACGGCACGACCGGCTCCACGATACCGCCACTCAGGACGCCTTCGAGCCCGGCTCCACCATGAAGGGCATCCTCGGCGCGATCGCGCTGCAGGATCGCGCGATCGCGCCCAACCGGCAAATCTACTGCGAGAACGGCGAATGGCATCTGGCCGGCCGCACGATTCATGACGACAGCCGCCACGGCTGGCTCGACCTCGGCGGAGTTATCGAGGTCTCCTCGAATATCGGTGCGGCGAAAATCGCGCTCTCGCTTGGCGCCGATCGCTTTTATAACGGACTCAACGCTTTTGGTATCGGACGCCGCTCGGGTATCGATTTGCCGGGCGAAGCGGACGGTCTGCTGCGCGCGCCATCCAAGTGGCGCACGATCGAGCTAGCCGACCATGGCTTCGGGCAGGGTGTCGCGGTCACGCCGATCCAGCTTGCGACCGCCTACGCCGCGATCGCCAACGGCGGCCTCGTGATGCGGCCCTACGTCGTCGCGGCCGCCTACGACCCCTCGGGTCATGAAATCCTGCGCCGCACACCGCAGGTCCTGCGCCGCGCCGTGTCGCCTGAGGTCGCGCATCAGATGAACCTGTTGCTGCGCAACGTCGTCAACAGCGCCGACGGTACCGGCCGCCTCGCGCAGGTCGCGGACTTCACCGTCGCGGGCAAGACCGGTACGGCCCAGATGGTAAATCCTGCCACCGGCGGCTACTACCAGAGCCGGCTGGTCGCGTCGTTTGTCGGCTTCCTGCCGGCCGACGATCCGCGCCTGGTGATACTGGTCGTGCTCTACGACGTCGCGCACGGCCATTTCGGCGGACTCTACGCGGCCCCGGTCTTCAGCCAAATCGCGTCGGCGGCGCTGCAGCGCCTGGAAGTCGCGCCGGCGAATGTTCCGACCGGATATGAGACCGCGAGCTTGCTCCCTTTCGCCGATGGCGCTAATCCGGCGCCCGCAAGCGCGGCGTCGTCGCTTGCCACTAGCCCGCTGTTGGACGACGGCAGCGGCTCGCCATCCGCAGATACTCCCCCTGACTATAATGGTGCGGCGGCCGGCGTTGCCCCGGATTTTCACGGCGAAAGTCTGCGCGGCGCCTTTGCTATCGCGCGCGCGCGCCGCGTCGTCATCGAAACTTCAGGCGGTGGCTACGTCATCGCGCAAAATCCGCCACCCGGTGCCGCGGTCGGCGACGTGCCGATTCAGCTCACTCTGTCTGAAAGCGCGGCGGCGGCTCAGGACCAATCGCATCAAGGCGATCGGCCTTCGCACCCGGTCCGATCGAAACGCGCGGCGCGCTCCGGCCCGCATCCGTGGAGCGGCCGGTGAAGCTCTCCGACCTCATCGCGGGCGCCGCGGTGACGCGGGTGATCGGCGACCCCGGGGTCGACATTACCGGCCTCAGTTATGACTCGCGCACGGTCAGGCCGGGCGACCTTTTCTTTTCGACGGCGCGTGATGAACGACAAAATCGCGCCAACCTTGACGATGCATTCAAACGCGGGGCGCGCGCGGCGGTGGTGCGGGGAGGGGATGGTGAGGCGGCGCGCCCCGCGTTTACTCTGGTCCAATGCGATCGGCCGCGGCTCGTGATGGGCCCTGCGGCCTCGCGCTTCTTCGCCGCGCCCAGCCGCCGCCTCGATTTGATCGGCGTCACCGGTACCAGCGGCAAGACCACCACCACTTACCTGCTCGCCTCGATCTGCGAAGCCGCGGGTCTTTCTTGCGGGATTATCGGCACGATCGGAATCTTCGCCGGTGGCCGCAAGCTCTACCACGGGCTCACGACGCCCGAATCAATCGATTTTGAGGGCGCGTTGGCGACCATGGAACAAGCGGGCGTGCGCACCGCGGCGGCCGAGATTTCTTCGATCGGGCTCGAAGAGCGGCGCGTTGACGAACTGAGTTTTCGCGCCTGCGTCTTTACCAATCTGGGCCGCGATCATCTCGACTACCACGGCACCATCGAGAATTACTTTGCCGCCAAGCTGAGGTTGTTTACCGAGATACTCCCCCGTAGTACCCATCCGCAGGCGGTCGCGGTCGTGCGCGGCGACGATTCGTTTGGCCGCCGCGTGCTCGACGCCGTCAGCGGACGCAAGCTCAGCTTCGGCTTCGATCGCGGCCTCGATGTTTATCCAAAGAGTTTCAGCGCCGGAATCGACGGTCTTCGCGCGACCATCAGCGCCGCCGGGCGCGCTTTTGAAATCGAGTCGCCGATGCTCGGCGATATCAATCTCCTCAATATTCTCGGGGCCTCCGCCGTGTCGGTGGCCCTGGGCATCGGAACGGATGCGGTGGCGGACGGTGTGCGGCGATGCTCAGGGGCCCCCGGCAGGTTGGAGGCCGTGGCCGGTCCGGCGGGAGTGAAGGTGCTGGTCGATTACGCGCATAAGCCCGACGCGCTCGAGGCCGTGCTCGAAGCTTTGCGCGCGCTCGCTCCGCGGCGGCTGATCTGCGTCTTTGGCTGCGGCGGCGATCGCGATCGCGGCAAGCGTCCGATCATGGGCGAGATTGCCGGGCGCCTCGCCGATACCGCGATTCTGACTTCCGATAATCCGCGCTCCGAAGATCCCCTGCGGATTATCGCCGAGGTCGAGGCTGGCCTGTTGCAGTGCGGGCTCGGACGAATCGATGAAGGCGCCGCCGCCTTGGGTGCCATCGGTTACTTGGTCGAGCCCGATCGCCGCGCCGCAATCGCGATGGCGCTGCGCGTCGCCGCGGCTGGCAACATTGTTGTGATCGCCGGCAAGGGTCACGAGGATTACCAACTCGTCGCGGGCCGGCGGCTCGATTTCGACGATCGCGCCGTGGTGCGCGAGATCGCTGCCGAGATGGGCGGCGCGGGTAGTCCTCAAGGAAATTGAGATTTGCGCGCGACGGTGGTTTGGGGCAGGGCGGCACGAGCAGTGCCTATTGGCGGCGCGATTCGCGCCGGATGGCGGACGCATGCCCGCGGACTTGCGTTAGTTCGCAGGTGACGGGATCGCACGGGATCTGCGACATTCCGAGGGAAGCCTTCGGTCCGGACCGCGGTGGATGTGGTGTGGTGGGGCCGGTCGGAGGCTTGCCTCGGAATGTTCCCGGTGATCGTAATCCCGCACGACGCGCCTCGCCCGCGGAGATGCCTCTTTTCCGTCATCCTTGTATGTGGATTCTGATCGTAGCAAGAAGGATCTCGCGCGGTCTGTCCGCGCGTTAATCCAGCACTTGTGCGATCATGTCGCCGTAGGACTTAGCCGCCCACCCGAGCAGCGCGAGCGTCAATCGGTGAAAAACGCGAACAGTCCGAAAAGTCAGGTCAAGACTGTTGCGCTGCTCGTCAATCACTGAAAAAAGTCGCAAAGTCTAATCCACGATGCTTTATCTCGCGTTGTTTTCGCTGCACCTGCGCTACCCGGTACTCAACGTCCTGCGCTACCAGACTTTCCGCTCGGTCCTGGCCGGACTGACGGCGCTGGCGCTGGCGCTCGCACTTGGGCCGCTGCTGATTCAGCGGTTTCGCGCCGCGCATATCGGCCAGACCATTCGCGACGAGGTCCCGCAATCCCATCAAAAGAAAGCCGGCACGCCCACCATGGGCGGACTGCTGATTCTCGCGTCCTGCATCGTTGCGACGATCCTGCTCGCCGATCCGCGCAATCCCTACGTCTGGGTTGCGCTGTTCGTCACCGTGGCCTTCGGCGCCATCGGCTTCAGCGACGACTATCTCAAACTCAAGCGCGGTCGCGGCTCCGGTCTGAGCGGTCCGCAAAAGCTCTTCTGGCAATTCACTTGCGCCTTTATCGCGGCGGTGGTGCTCTTCGCGGTGTTAGGGCTCGATACTCATTTGACCTTTCCATTTCTCAAGCGCGTGCAACCGAACTTGCATTGGTGGCTCTACGTTCCGCTCGCGATGGTGGTGATCGTCGGCTGTTCCAACGCCGTCAACTTGACCGACGGACTCGACGGCCTCGCCATCGGCCCGGTGATGACCACCGGCTTCTGCTATTGGATTTTCACCTATGTCGCCGGCAACCTGAAGTTCGCGACCTACCTCGATGTCCCGCACGTCGAAGGCGCCGGCGAACTCGCGATTTTTTGCGCCGCCCTGGTCGCCTCGTCGATGGGCTTTCTCTGGTACAACGCCTACCCCGCCTCGATGATGATGGGCGACGTCGGCGCGCTCTCTCTCGGCGCCGCGCTGGGCACGGTCGCGCTGCTGGCCAAGCAGGAAATGGTTCTGCCGATCGCCGGCGGCGTCTTCGTGCTCGAGGCGGTCTCCGTCATAATGCAGCGTTATTACTACAAAATGACCCACCGCCGAATCTTTCGCATGGCGCCCCTCCATCATCACTTCGAACTCGGCGGATGGCCCGAAACGGTCGTCGTCACCCGCTTCTGGATAATCTCGATCGTCTGTGCGCTGGTCGCACTGAGCACGCTCAAACTGCGCTGAGACGACCCTCTATCCGATGGAACTTCAGGGCCAACGCGTGATGGTAATCGGCCTCGGCATCAGCGGCCGGGCTGCGGCGCGATTGCTTGCCGCGCGTGGCGCGCAACTCGTGATGACCGACCGCAACGCGGACCTCGCGCGCGAGGATTTGCCCGCGGGCACGGTGCATCTCGGCGCCGAAGATCCCGCGTGGCTCGACGCGCCCGCTCACGTCGATCTCGTGGTCGCCAGTCCCGGCGTGCCGCAGACCTCCACTCTGATGAGCGCGGCACGCGCACGCCGCATCCCGATTGTCGGCGAGCTCGAACTCGGCAGCCGCTTCGTCAGCGCGCCGATGGTCGCGATTACCGGCACCAACGGCAAGAGCACGGTCACGGTATTGCTCGGGGAAATTTGCAAGGCGGCTGGGATGCAGACCTTCGTCGGCGGGAATCTCGGAACGCCGCTCGCCGATGCGGCTGGCGCCGCTTACGACGTCGCCGTGATCGAGGTCTCGAGCTATCAGCTCGAATTGATTGAAACCTTCAAGCCACACGTCGCCATTCATCTCAACCTTACCGATGACCATCTCGATCGCTATCGCGACCTCGGCGAATACGGTCGCGCGAAGGCGCGATTGTTCGAAAATCAGGACGCTAGCGACTGGGCGATTCTCAATCGCGATGATCCGCATGTATGGAAACTCGCGCGCGAAGTTCGGGCGCATGTGTTCAGCTTCGGCTTCGAGCGTCCCGCGCCGGCCGCTCCAAATTTATCAAGCGCGATCTGGTGCGATAGCGATGCGCTCGCTTTCGTCGACGGCACTCGCTCCGGTCGCATCGCGCTGAGCCGTTTCGCGCTGCCCGGACGCCATAACCTGCTCAATGCGATGGCGGCCGTCGCGGCGGCGCTCGCGCTCGGAGTTGCGCCGCAAACCATCGAGCGTGCGTTGACGCGATTCACTGGGCTGCCTCATCGAACCGAATTCGTCCGCGACCTGAATGGCGTCAGCTACATCGACGATTCCAAGGGCACCAACGTCGCCGCCGTGGTCGAAGCTCTCGGCGCGACCGCCGCCCCGGTAATTTTGATCGCGGGCGGCGTCGACAAGGGCGGCGATTACGCGCCGTTGCGCGCACCGCTCACAGAAAAAGTGAAATTGCTCATTTTGATCGGCGCCGCGCGCGACAAGATGCGCACCGCGCTCGAAGGCGCGACCGCCATCGAGACTGCGCCCGCGCTCGCTGAGGCAGTCAGAATCGCCGCCGCGCACGCGCGCCGCGGCGACATCGTGATGCTCTCGCCGGCCTGTTCGAGCTTCGATCAATTCAAGGACTATGCGGAACGTGGGCGCGTATTTCAGGAGCTGGTTCGGGCGCTTTGAGGCGGTCGCGTACCGCCGCCCCGACCCGTGGCTGGGCCTTCCAGCCGCGGCCCTGGTGGCGTTGGGTGCGTTGATGGTGCTCAACACCACCTACTTTCTCGGCCAGGAGAAAACCGGCGACCCGTTCCATTTCTTCAAGCTCCATCTGCTGCATATCGCGCTCGGATTCGCCGTGATGGCCGCGCTCTCGCAATTCTCCCTCGCCGGTCTCCGCCGCCTCGTGACGCCGCTGATGATCGTCGCGGTCGCCCTGCTCATTCTCGTCTGGATTCCCGGCCTCGGCGTGGTGCGCGGCGGCGCCCGCCGCTGGGTCCGCTTGGGCCCGGTGCTCGCCGAACCCTCCGAACTGGTTAAGTTCGCCGTGGTATTTTTCCTCGCCGACTTTCTCGCCAAACGCCAGGACCTCATGTCCAGCTTCAAGCGTGGGCCGCTGCCCGCCTTCCTCATCGTCGGACCGATCGCATTGATCGTCTTGAAGCAGCCCGACTTCGGCACCACCGTGATGCTCGCGCTGGTCTTGTTCGCATTGCTGTTCGCGGCGGGCGCCCGCGCCAAACATCTCGGCGCCGCCGGCGGTCTCGCCCTTGCCGCTCTCGTCATTCAGGCCGTAGTGAAACCCTACAGAATGAAGCGGCTCACGACCTTTATGGATCCCTGGGGCGCCGCGCGCGGCGCGGGCTTTCAGCTCACCCAATCGTTCATCGCGCTGGGCGAGGGCGGCGGCTGGGGTATGGGCCTCGGCGCCGGGCGCCAGAAAATGTTCTACTTGCCGCAGGCCCACACGGATTTCGTCTTTGCCGTGGTGGTCGAGGAATTCGGCATGATCGGCGCGCTGATGATGTTTGCCTTGTTTTGCGCGATTCTCTTCCGCGGCATGCGCATCGCGCACGAGGAACCCGATCCCTTCGCGAGTCTGCTCGCGGTCGGGCTCACTGCGATGCTCTCATTGCAAGCCTTGGTCAACCTGGCGGTCGTGATCGGCCTCGTGCCGACCAAGGGACTGCCGCTGCCGTTTCTCAGCTACGGCGGCACTTCGATCGTGATGGCGATGGCGGCCGTAGGCGCGCTGCTCGCGCTCTCACGCCGTCCGGCCGTCCGATGAAAACGATTATTGCCGGCGGCGGTACCGGCGGCCACCTGTTTCCCGCCGTCGCCCTCGGCGAAGAGCTCAAGCGTGAACGCCCCGATACCGACGTGCTGCATGTCGGTACGCTCAACGGGCTCGAGGCGGCCTGGCTGCCGCAAAGCGGCCTCAAGTATGAGCTGTTTCCAGTGCGCGGCTTGCGCGGCAAGGGCCCGCTTACTCGGCTTCGCGCGATCGGCGAATTCTTCGCGGCCGTCCGCCGCGCACGCGCCCTGCTCAAGCGCTTCGGCGCCGACCTCGTCGTCAGTGCCGGCGGCTACGCCTCCGCTCCGATGGCGATGGCGGCCATAATCTCCCGCGTCCCCCTCATCCTCATGGAACAAAACACCCGCCCCGGACTCTCCAATCGGATGCTGTGGCGATTTGCCCGGAAAATCTGCGTCGGCTTTCCAGATACCGCCGCCTTCTTCGATACCGCCCGGGTCGAGGTCACCGGCAACCCGGTGCGCCTCAGGTTCATCCCCGGATCCCTCCGCAAGACCTCGGTTCCACTTCAAATCCTTGTTTTAGGCGGGTCGAGCGGCGCACACCGACTTAATTTAGGTGTCCTGAATGCTTTCACAATTTTGGAAAAAAGTGTTATAAAGTTACAGGTGGTCCATCAAACTGGGGAGGCGGATGTGGGGCTGGTGACGGATCGATACCGTGGCCTCGGAAGCGCGGCCAAGGTTATCCCGTTCATCGACGATATGGCGCACGCACTTGATTGTGCCGACCTGATTATCGCCCGCTCAGGCGCGATGGCCGTGTCGGAAATTGCGCTCGCTGGCCGCGCTGCGATTTTCGTCCCATATCCGTTTCATCGCGACCGCCAACAGGAATTAAATGCGCGAGTGATTGAACGTCTTGGCGGTGCAATAATTGTTAACGATGATGATAGTCTTGGCGAGAATCTTGCCGCCGCTCTTCGCAGCTTCGCGGACGACCCGTCGCGCCTGATCGAAATGGGCCGCAACGCACATGGCGCCGCCAGGCCCGATGCCGCCGCCCGCATCGCACGCGTATGTTTCGATATCGCCGGCATGGAGCGACAAGCCGCGTGAGCGCAGGTGTTCCCACTGGATTGTTGACCCGGCCGCGCCGCCTGCATTTTGTCGGCGTCGGCGGCGCCGGCATGAGCGGCATCGCCGAGTTGTGTCAGCGTCTCGGCTTCGAGGTCGGCGGCTGCGATCTGCATGACAGCGCGACCACCGCGCGCCTCGCCGCACTCGGCATCTCGATCGTACGCGGCCATCATCCGAGTCATCTGCGCGCCGATCTCGACGCCGTCATCATCTCCTCGGCAGTGAAGTTTTCCAACCCCGAAGTAGCCGCCGCCCGCGCGCTCAAAATTCCGGTCATCGCACGGGCGGAAATGCTCGGCGAGTTGTTGCGGATGGCGCGCATGGGCGTCGCCGTCGCCGGGACTCACGGCAAGACCACCACCACCTCGCTCATCGGCCTGATTCTCGAAGAGGCCGGTTTCGACCCCACCGTCGCCATCGGCGGTAATCTGCGCGCGCGCGGTACCAACGTCCGCCTCGGGCGCGGCGATTTCATGGTGGCCGAAGCCGACGAAAGCGATGCGTCCTTCCTGCTGCTGATGCCCACGGTTGCCGTGGTCACCAACATCGATCCCGAACATCTCGATCATTACGGCACGATGGACCGCGTGCGCGAGGCTTTTCTCAATTTCATCAATCGTGTGCCGTTTTACGGCGTCGCGGTGCTCGGCCTCGACAGCGTCAACGTGCGCGGCTTGCTGCCGTCGGTGCGCAAGTCAGTCGTGACCTATGGAGTCGCGGCCGACGCCGATTTGCGCGCCGAGAAAATCACCATCGACGGTCTCTCGACGCGCTTCGAGGTCGTGCGCAAGGGCACTGCGCTCGGACCTGTGACGATTCCTTCGCCGGGCCATCATCTCGCGCTCAACTCTCTTGCCGCGATCGGGGTCGCGCTCGAACTCGGCGTGCCGTTCGAGACTGCCTCGCGCGCGCTTGCCGCGTTCTCTGGAATTTCGCGGCGTTTCGAGATCAAAGGCGAGGCCGCGGGACGCTTGCTGCTCGACGATTACGGACATCATCCGGCCGAGGTTCACGCAACGCTCGCGGCGGCGCGTGCCGCCTTCAGCCGCCGTATCGTGACGGTCTTCCAGCCCCATCGCTTTACTCGCCTGCGCGATCTCTTCGACGAATTTCTCGGCGCCTTCGACGACACGGACCTGCTCTACTTGCTGGAGGTCTATTCCGCCGGCGAAGACCCGATCGCCGAGGCGACCTCGCGGCGCCTCTACGAATCGCTGCGCGCGCGTGGCCATTTGAACGTGCGCTACCTCGGTGACGACGACGATCCCGCGGCGACCGTCGCGAGCGAATCCGCCGCCGGCGACGTCATCGTTACGCTCGGCGCGGGCGACGTTTACAAACTCGGCGAACGCGTGCTTGCCATGCTCGCCGATGCGGCCGCCGCGGTGAAATCCGATGAACGCGCTTGAGCATGAATTGAAAGCGCACTTCGGCGCGCGCCTCGAGACCGCGCGCCCGCTTGCCGGCCTCACGTCGTTTCAAATCGGCGGTCCCGCCGATCTGTTCGTCACCGTCGAAAGCGACGCCGACCTGATGACCGTGATGGCGGCGGCGCATCGCCACGAAATTCCCGCGATGTGTCTCGGTGCCGGAACCAATCTGCTCGTGAGCGATCGCGGCGTCCGCGGCCTGGTGGTCAAACTCGGCGACAGCTTCGCCCGCATGGTGATCGACGGCCGCAACGTGACCGTCGGTGCTGCGATGCAGTTCGGCGCGATGGTCGAGGCAGTCGTCGATCGCGGTTTGGCGGGTCTCGAGTTTGGCGAAGGTATTCCCGGTACCGTCGGCGGTGGCCTCGTCATGAATGCGGGTGCGTTCGGCGGTGAAATGGCCCGCGTCGTGACCCTCGTGCATGGCGTCACGGCCGCAGGCGCCGCGCGCGACCTCACCAAGGACGAAGTGAATTTCGCTTACCGGCGCACCGGCTTGCCGCCGCGCTTCGTGATCGCGCGGGTCGATTTCGAGCTCGCTTACGGCGATCGCGACGAGTTGCGCGCGCGCGTCATCGACCTGCGTACCAAACGCGCCGCGCGTCAGCCGCGCGGTCTGCCTAATGCGGGATCGGTGTTCAAGAATCCACCGGGGAATTTCGCCGGCCGCCTGCTCGAAAGCGTTGGCCTCAAGGGTGCGCGCATGGGCGGCGCGGCCTTCTCCGGACAGCATGCGAATTTTATCGTCAACCTCGGCGGCGCGCGCGCCGAGGAAGTCCGCGCCCTGATCGAACTCGCGCGCAGCCGGGTCATGGAGAGCACCGGCGTCTCCCTCGAACCCGAGGTCAGGCTGATCGGCGAATGGTGATGCGCGTGATGGTGGTTGCGGTTGCGGGAAGTGGTGGTTGCGGTGGCGGCGGCGAAACGAAAAAAGAACAACTCCAGCGCTAGTCATTGGGGCTTTCGCCTCGCCGGCATCGTGCTCTGCGCGTTCTTCGTGTTGGGCGTGATCACCGGTTTGAGCCGGCCCGGACGCACCTTCGCCCTACGCGTCCAGGCGATTTTGAATTTATGGCCCGGTCCGGGTCACTCCTCGATTATCCCGGCGGCGTTTTTCGGCGGCGCCTCATTCGAACCGATCGTCCATCGGCGCGCGTCAGCTTCCGCGATCGCGCAAGGTTCCGCGATCGCCTTAGTCCAGCGCGATGACGGATTCTACGCCCTCGATTCCGACGGCCGCCTGCATGGTCCGGTCGCGCCCGCGGCGCAGGGCGATATGCCGATTCTCACTGGCGCCGGCGCCCTCGGCGCTACGCCCCCGCAGCTCATCCATTATGCCGAGGCGCTGGTGCGCGCCGAGGCCGGCTTGGGCGCGGTGGTCTCCGAGATGCGCCTCGGCACCGACGGTACCGCCTCGATTTTTCTTGAGCACCCGCGCTTACAGGTCGCCTTCGATCTCGATCGCATGGCCGTGGAGCTTTCACGCGCGGTCGCCGTCCTCGGGATGTGGCGCGGGCATGAAGATCTGATCGCCTCGCTCGATCTGACGACGTCCGGCCAGGCCGTCATGCGGATGAAGCCTGCCGCCTTCGCCGGCGATCGTCGCGCGCTGGCGGTGCAAACGGTCGCGCTCGCGGTCCGCGCGCATCTGCCGCGCAACCGGCCGCAGGAGAGCGCTCGCCGATGAGAAACCTGCTCGCCGGATTGGACGTTGGCACCAGCAAGGTCTGCGCCCTGGTCGCAGAGGCCGCCGACGATGGCAGCATCGGGCTGCTCGGCTATGGCATCGTGCCCTGCACCGGATTGCGCAAAGGCGTGGTCGTCAATATCGAGGCGACGGTCGAGGCCATTCGTGCAGCGGTCGCCGAGGCGGAAAAATCTTCCGGCGCGCGCATCGGCGCGGCCGTCGTCGGCGTCGCCGGCGCGCATATCCGCGGTCTCAATAGTCACGGTATCGTCGCCGTGCGCGGCGGTGAAGTCAGCGGGCGCGACGTCGAGCGCGTCATCGACGCTGCGCGCGCCGTGGCGATTCCCCTCGATCGCCAGGTGCTCCACATCCTGCCGCAACAGTTCGCGGTTGACGATCAGGAGGGCGTGCGCGATCCGGTCGGCATGGCGGGCGTGCGCCTCGAGGCGCGCATCCATATCGTCACCGCCGCCCAGAGCTACGGTCAGAACCTCAACAAGTGCTGCGAGCGCGCCGGCATCACGCCCGGCGAATTGATCTTCGAGCCGCTCGCCTCCGCCGATGCGGCGCTCTTTCCCGAGGAACGCGAACTCGGCGTCGCGCTCATCGATATCGGTGGCGGCACCACCGACGTCGTCGTCTTTCTCAACGGCGCCGTGATGCATACCGCGGTGCTCCCGATCGGCGGCAATCATCTCACCGGCGATGTTGCCGCGGGCCTGCGCACGCCGCTCAGCGACGCCGAACGGCTCAAGATCAGCCACGGCGTCGCCACCAACCTCGTGGTCGGCCGCGACGAGAGGGTGCAGGTGCCCGGCGTCGGCGGCCGCGAGCCGCGCGTCATCGCGCGCAAAATTCTGGGCGAGATTCTCGAACCGCGCATGGAAGAGATTTTCTCCATGGCCCAGCGCGAGCTGATGCGCTCGGGCGTCGCCGACAGTCTCGCCTCGGGCGTCGTACTGGTCGGCGGCACCTCGCTGCTCGAAGGCACGCAGGAACTCGCAGAGCGCATTTTTAACCTGCCCGTGCGCCGCGGTTTGCCGATCAATCTCAAGGGCATGCCGGAAGAATTAATGAAACCGATGTACACGACCGCCGCCGGCCTGATGCTCCATGCTGCCGGCAACGGCCGCGGCCATCGCAACGGACTTGCGCGTTACGGACGCTGGGGTTGGTTCCGCACGCGCGTAACCGATTGGATGAGGGATTTCTTTTGAAAGATCGCAACGACGGCTGGAGCTTTGGCGACGAGGACGGCAATTCGCACAAGCGGGGTGGAGGAGGAGGTCCGGAAATGATTGAGTTGGTCGAAAATGTCGATCCCGGCGCACGCATCAAAGTGATCGGCGCCGGCGGCTGCGGCGGCAACGCCGTTAATCACATGATCGCGGCGGGTCTGCGCAACGTCGATTTCATCGCGGTCAACACCGATACCCAGGCGCTGCAAAACAATAAGGCGCCCTTGGTCATCCAGATGGGTACGCAGTTGACCCGCGGTCGCGGCACCGGCGGCAATCCCGAAATCGGCCGCAAGGCCGCGCTCGAGGACGAGGACCGCCTGCGCGAGGTCCTCAGCGAGGCCGAGATGGTCTTTGTCACCGCCGGCATGGGCGGCGGCACCGGCACCGGTTCCGCCCCGGTCATCGCGCGCATCGCCCGTGAAACCGGCGCCCTCACCGTCGGCGTCGTCACCAAGCCCTTTCAGTTCGAGGGGCGCAAGCGCATGGGCCAGGCCGAAGAAGGCCTGCGCGAACTCAAGAGCGCGGTCGATACGCTGATCACGATTCCCAACCAGCGCCTGCTCTCGATCGCCAGCCGCACGACCTCGCTCAAGGAGGCATTCCAGAAGGCCGACGACGTTCTGCTGCAGGCCGTTCGCGGCATCTCCGAGCTGGTCACCGTCCACGGCCTGATCAATCTCGACTTCGCCGACGTGCGATCGATCATGGCCGAAATGGGCATGGCGATGATGGGTGCGGCTCGTGCCGCCGGCGAAAATCGCGCGGTCGAAGCGGCGCAACGCGCGATCTCGAGTCCGCTGCTCGAAGACGTTTCGATCAAGGGTGCGCGCGGTCTCCTGATCAACGTCACCGGCGGTCCCGACATGTCGCTGTACGAGGTCAACGAGGCCGCGAGCCTGATCCAGGAAGAGGCTCACGAGGACGCCAATATCATCTTCGGCGCGGTCATCGACGAGAAGCTCGGCGACGAGATTCACGTCACCGTCATCGCAACCGGTTTCGGCGATCGCGATTTCACGACGATGCGCCATGCGCCCGCGTATTCTCCGTCCGGTGCGCCCGTCACCGCGCCGGTGATGGCGAGCGCCACGCGACCACTCGAGCAAATCCAGCAGCCGCTCATCGCGCAGCCGCCGGCCCCCTCGCCGATTCCGCCGCACGCCACTTCCTACGGCGGCAAGCCGGTGCGGCGCCTCGGGTTGATCGTTGACGAAAATAGTCTCGATATTCCGGCCTTCAAGCGCCGCAACAGCGACGCGCAGCGCGGCGGTCCCACGCGCCTCAGCGCCGCCGATGCGATCGAGAACGACGACAAGCTCGATATCCCGGCCTTCCTGCGCAAGCCCGTGGATTGACGCGCGTCTGCCGCGTCGCCGGAGGCGCGACGCGCCCCGCTGTATCGTCGATAGCGCGCGTCTCATCGCCCGCGCACGATGGCTCTGGAAGCCTGCGAACGGCTCAGCCGTAGCGCTCCGCCTCGCGCACCTCCAACGGCAGCAGGATCACGTACGACACGATCGTCACCGCCATCGTGAACAAAATCGCGATCCGGTAGCTGCCGGTGCGGTCCACCAGCGCGCCGCAAAATGGCGGGCCCAGCAGCGTGCCGATCGCGCAGCCCGTATAGAGCGTCCCCAGGATGACGCCGAGTCCGCGCGTGCCGAATAGCTCCGCCACCACTGCCGGCGTCAACGCCACCGCGCCCCCGTAGCTCGCGCCCATCACCAATGCGAACGCCACCAGCATCGCGTACGAGTTTCCATACAGCCACAGGCTGAAACAGATTCCGAGCACCAGGATGCAGTAGCGATACGTCACGATTAATCCGAACCGATCGGCGAGCGGGCCGAGTCCAAGGCGTCCCGCCGTGCTCGCGAATCCGATAAAGCCGACCAGCGCCGCCGCCGCGACCGCCTTGATCCCGATTCCCTGCGCGTACGCCGGCAGGAATACGAACGGCATCGCGGTCGCGACCGTCCACAGCATGCACGCCGCGTACATCAGCTTGAACTGACGCGTGCGCGCGATCCGCCGCACGAAAAATTCCGGTGCGTTCAGTTCGATCGGCGGCGCCTCGATCAGCCAGACGCAAACCAACAGCAGCGCGGTCGCGATTACCGCCAACACCACGTACGCCTCGCGCCAGCCGAGCCGCCGGATCAACTCCGCCGCGGCCGGCGCCGTCACCAGCGTGCCCACGCCGATCCCCGACGCCGCCATTCCCAACGCGCTGTTGCGCCGCTTCAGGAACCATCCGCTGATCGCCGCGATCAACGGCACGTAACAGCACGCGATCGCGATTCCGACGCCCAACCCATAGGTGATGTACGCGGCCCACAGATGATTGATCTGCGAAGTCGCGCCGAGCCCGATCCCGATCGCGACCGCGCCCACCGCCGCGATCCGCTTCGGGCCATAACGATCCGCCAGATGGCCCGTGAATGGACCGAGGATGAACGAGATGCACGACGTGATCGAAAAAATTGCCGACGTCGCCGATCGATTCGCGCCGAACTGCAAGGCGATCGGCTTGAAGAACGCGCCGAAGCTGTACACCACGCCGAACAGTGTGAACGCCGCCAGGAAACCCGCCGCCACCATCCGCCATGCGTGCGGCGAATCGCGCTCGTAGCGCGGCTGCGGATGCGCCGCGGAGCGGGTCGCGGCGCTGCGGCTGCCGTTCGACACCGCAACATTCTCTGGATCGCGACGCGACATCCCGCGCACTATATCCCCGCGTCCGCGCTTGCGTGAAGCGTCGCCTAGCAGGGTGTTGAGAAACCCTGAAAATTACCAAGGGTACTAAATTTCAACTCAACACCCTGCGTGAAAAATGGCTTCTTTCGTTATCTTCTCGCCCCTACTGGGGAGAGAGCGAGTGAGGGG
>Ga0187872_10002108_pt1 | contig 18374 bp, 21 predicted proteins | sample June2016WEW_16_4_FD_132973 | JGI IMG/M metagenome (GOLD analysis project Ga0187872, IMG submission 132973) | Peatland microbial communities from SPRUCE experiment site at the Marcell Experimental Forest, Minnesota, USA - June2016WEW_16_40 | ecosystem: Environmental > Terrestrial > Soil >...
CTCGTTTGTCGGCATGCTCATCCACATCTATTCCACCGGCTACATGGCGCACGAGGGCGGCTACTACCGCTTCTTCTCCTATCTCAATCTCTTCATGTTCTTCATGCTGACGCTCGTGATGGCCGCGAACCTCATCGTGATGTTCGTCGGGTGGGAGGGCGTCGGCCTGTGCAGCTACCTGCTGATCGGCTTCTGGTTCCTGAAGAAGTCCGCGGCGGATGCAGGCAAAAAGGCCTTCATCGCCACGCGCATCGGCGACTTTGGCTTTACCGTCGGAATCCTGCTGGTGTTCGCGACGTTCGGCTCGATCAATTTCGGCGATATTTTCGAGAAGGCTTCTTCCATGGCGGCCGAAGGCGCCGCCCAGGTCGGCGTTCTCACGGCGATCTGCCTCCTGCTCTTCGCTGGCGCCATCGGCAAATCGGCGCAGTTGCCCCTCTACGTCTGGCTGCCCGACGCGATGGAGGGCCCGACGCCCGTCAGCGCGCTGATTCACGCCGCGACGATGGTCACCGCCGGCGTCTACATGGTCGCGCGCATGAATCCGCTTTTCTCGCGCGCGCCGGTGGCGATGCTTGTCGTCGCCATCGTGGGCGCGGTCACGGCGTTCTATTCGGCCACCATCGGCCTCGTTCAGACCGACATCAAGAAAGTCCTCGCGTATTCCACCGTTTCGCAGCTCGGCTACATGTTCCTGGCGTGCGGCGTAGGCTCCTACGCCGCCGGGATCTTTCACCTGATGACGCACGCGTTCTTCAAAGGCCTGCTTTTCCTTGCCGCAGGCAGCGTGATCCACGCGATGGGCGGCGAGCAGGACATGATGAAGATGGGCGGCCTGCGCACGAAGATCCCCATCACCTACTGGACGATGCTGATCGCGACCCTCGCGATCGTCGGCATTCCCGGCTTCGCCGGCTTCTTCAGCAAGGACGCAATTCTCGAAGCGGCGCAATCCGGCCCGCACGCAAACCTGCCGCTCTGGCTCTTAGGTGTCACCGGCGTGGCACTAACTTCTTTCTACATGTTCCGCCTCGCGTTCCTCACGTTCTTCGGCGCGCCTCGCTACGACGAGCATCACGTGCACGTCCACGAATCGCCGAAAAACATGACCATCCCGCTCATCATTCTGGCGTTTCTCTCGATCTTCGGCGGCTGGTTCGCTGCGCCGAAACTCGTCGGCGGAATCGACTACTTCGAGAAATTCCTCGCGCCGGTTTTCTCGGCATATGCGCCACCGATGGCCGAGCCGGCCGTCCTAATTGCCGAACCGCACGCAAGTCCCGCAATGAACCTGTTGCGCGAGGTGCTGGGATGGCCGGCGCTAGCTGCCGTCCTCGGTTTTCTCGTGGCGTGGTGGCTCTACATCAAGAATACGGACGCGCCGAAACGCCTCGCGCAAAGCCTGCACGCCCTCTACAGGCTGCTCTTGAACAAATATTACGTCGACGAAATCTACGCTGCGCTGATCGTCCGGCCGCTGCTCTGGATTTCGACCAATGTGCTCTGGCACGTCGTCGACGAAGGCGCGATCGACGGCACCGTAAACGGCGCGGCGGGCGTGGCGCGCGGGTCGGGCAGTCAATTGCGCAAACTGCAATCCGGCAACACGCGAAGCTATGCCGCGTGGGTCGTCATCGGCGCGGTGGTTTTCACGGTGTTACTCGTGGTCCTGGGGATGCGCTAGCGTGGATACACCTCACTTGCTGACGGTCGTCACCTTCCTGCCGCTGCTGAGCGTCGCGGCGCTGCTCGTCCTCCGCCCGGACGATCACAAGTGGATTCGCCGCATCGCACTCGCGGCCTCGATTGCCGAATTCCTCATCTCGCTGCTTCTGCTGCGCGGCTTCGAATCGGGCAACGCCGCCTACCAGTTCCAGGAATACCGCGACTGGATCGGCAGCACGATCCACTACCACATCGGCATCGACGGCATCAGCCTGTTTCTCGTTCTGCTGACGACGTTCCTCACGCCGCTGGCCATCCTTTGCTCGTGGGAGTCGATCCGCGGAAACGTGAAAGGCTTCTTCATTTCTCTGCTCGTGATCGAGACGGCCTTGATCGGCGTCTTCGTTTCGCTCGATCTCTTCCTTTTCTTCGTCTTCTGGGAAATGACGCTGATCCCCATGTACTTCATGATCGGCATGTGGGGCCACGAGCGCCGGATTTACGCCGCGGTGAAATTCATCCTGTACACCATGTTCGGCTCGATCCTCATGCTGGTCGCGATCCTCTGGCTCTACAACGAAGCCGGCACGTTCGACTTCCCGGAAATACAGGCTCTGATACAGCAGGGCCAGATCACGCTCGCGCCGCGCACCGAGCTTTTGCTCTTCGGCGCCTTCTTCCTCGCGTTCGCCATCAAGGTGCCGCTCTTCCCGCTGCACACCTGGCTTCCGGACGCGCACACCGAAGCGCCCACGGCCGGCTCCGTGATTCTCGCGGGCGTGATGCTGAAGCTCGGGACGTACGGCATCCTTCGCTTCTGCCTGCCGCTGTTCCCGGAGGCGGCGCACCGGATGGCCACTCCGATCGCGGTCCTCGCGATCATCGGCATCGTTTACGGCGCGCTCGTGGCGACCGTACAAACCGATTTGAAGCGCCTGGTGGCGTACACATCCGTGAGCCACCTTGGCTTTGTCGTTCTGGGAATCTTCGCGTTCAACACGACTGCGATCCAGGGCGCGATCTACCAGATGCTGAACCACGGCGTCTCGACGGGCGCGCTCTTCCTCGGCGTTGGCATGCTCTACGACCGCCGCCACACGCACGAAATCAAAGAGTACGGCGGCCTCGCGACGCCGATGCCCGTGCTGATGTCGTTCTTCCTGTTCATCGCGCTCTCTTCGCTCGCGCTGCCGCCGTTGAACGGGTTCATCGGCGAGTTTCTCATCCTGATCGGCACGTTCCAGGCAAATCACGCCTGGGCTTCCTGGGCCGCGAGCGGCGCCGTGCTTTCCGCGATCTATCTGCTCTGGGCGTATCAGCGCGTCGCGCTCGGCGAAGTCACCGTCGATAAGAATCGCACGCTGCCGGATGCTTCCCCGCGCGAGCGTGTGATCCTCGCGACGGTGGCGCTGGCCATCCTCTTCATGGGCATCGCTTCTCCGCTGTTCACACGGCGGATGGAAGCCTCCGTCGACAACGTCCTGGAGCAGACGCAGGCGCCGGCGGTTCGAAACGCGTCTTCGCGTTCCGCGATCATCTGTTGCGTGGGATCGCACGCGCCGGTGAGGCGGACCGCAGCGAATTCTGCCGTCCCGGCCGCGTCGCTCGCGGGCAAGCAGGAGCGGCAGTGATCCATTTCCCCCACGAGCAGTACGCGAATCTCGGCCGCCTGGCTCCCGAAGTCGTTCTCTGCGCGTTCGGCATTCTGATCATGCTCCTCGATCCGTTCGTCGGGGCGGCGCGCCAGCGGGTGCTCGGCTGGCTCGGTTTCATCGGCGCAGTCGTCGCGCTGGCCGCAGTTTATTTCCCGGCCCATCACAATGGCATGGCGTACAGCAATTTGATCAGCGTCGACGCGTTCAGCGTTTTCGTCCATGTGGTCGTGATCGCGGCGGCGGCCCTCGCGATTCTCGGCTCGCTCGATTATCTGGACACAGAAAGCATCCAGCGCGGCGAGTACTACGCGCTCGTCCTGTTCGCCGCGGCGGGCATGGGAATTCTCGCCGGGGCGAACGAGCTCGTCACCGCGTTCATCGGCCTCGAAATGAGCTCCATTTCGACCTACGTTCTGGCAGGCTTCCGGCGCCGCGCCTTCCCGTCCAACGAGGCGTCGATGAAATATTTCCTGCTCGGCTCCTTCGCTACGGCGTTTTTTCTCTACGGCATCGCCATGGTTTACGGCGCGACCGGGAGCACGAAGATCGACGCCGTCCAGGCCTTTCTTGCCAGCGTCGAGAAACCTCCGGTGCTTTCCATTCTCGGGCTCGGGCTGATCTTCGTGGGATTGGGATTCAAGGTCGTGGCGGCGCCGTTCCAGATCTACGCGCCGGACGTTTACGAGGGCGCGCCCACGCCGGTGACGGCGCTTCTGGCCTCGGCCCCGAAGGCTGCCACGTTCGCGCTCATGCTCCGCATTTTCTACGTCGCCTTCGGAACCGCCGCCGACACCTGGTTCTGGGCGATCTGGATTTCCGCCGTGCTGACGATGTTCATCGGCAATCTTGCGGCGCTCGTGCAGACCAACGTGAAACGCATGCTTGCGTACTCCTCGATCGCGCACGCGGGCTATATCCTTGTGGCCTTCGTCGCCGCGAGCTATCTCGGAATCGCCGCCGTGCTCTTCTATCTCGCCGCCTACGTACTGATGAAGGTCGGCGCGTTTCTGGTCATCGCACACTTGGGCCAGCAGGGCGAGCGGCGGCTGTCCCTTCAGGACTACGCGGGCCTCGGCTCGAAACAGCCGGTTCTGGCCGCGTGCTTCTCACTTTTTCTGCTCTCGCTGCTGGGCCTTCCGGCCACCGGCGGTTTCCTCGGAAAATTCTTCGCGTTTCAGGCGGCCCTCGACGCACACGGCGTTTCTCACGGCGCATGGATCGTCTGGCTCGTGGTCATCGCGGCAATCAACAGCGTCATAGGCGCCTACTACTATTTGCGCGTGATCATCGCCATGTATTTCTGGCCGGCGTCGAAGGACTACACTCCGACGGCTGTCGCCCCCGCTCTTGAGTTCGCTCTCTTCCTGGCCGCCGCCGGAACGCTCTATTTGGGCGTCTTGCCCGGCCGCGTCCTCGCGCTCGCAAAGACCGCCGCCGAATCCCTTCCGCTGCGCTAGGCGCAAAACTCACTTCGCTGTCATTCTGAAGCGGAGCGAACAATCTCTCTTCGTGACACGCCGACGTGGAAAAACAAAAAGGCCCGGAGACTCGCGTCCCCGGGCCCGAACCTCGCAGACTTTCTAGACCTTACTTGACCTTCAGGAAGATGATGGCGAAAGTGTAGAGCGCCATCGACTCGATCAGCACGAGACCCAGAATTAGCGCGAAGCGAATCGCCGCCTCTGCTCCCGGATTGCGAGCCAGCCCTTCGCAGGCGTGGGCCGTCGCAATTCCCTGGCCGAGCGCGCCGCCCGCGGACGCGATCGCCATCGAAAAGCCCGCCGCGAGCGCGACCCAGTTGGTGACCGATCCCGCCGCTTCGCCACCGCCCTGCGCAAACGCCGCAGGAGCGAACAGGCTGACGGCGATCACCGCCATCAGAAACAACCCGTACTTTCTCATCGTGTTCTCCTCTTTATGAAATCGCCGCCAGGAGGTGGTTGCCATCTGCCCTGGGGGACGGTGGCCTCACACTGAAGCAGCCTTGATGCCGGATTAATGCTCTTCGACCGCGCCTGCCACGTAAATGATGGGAAGAATCGTAAATACGAACGCCTGCAAAATCGCCACCGCGATGTGCAGCATGATGAAAATCAACGGAATCATCAGCGGGAAAACCGCCGCCGCGTGCCCGGCCGCTCCCAGCTTGGCCAGAGCCACGTAAATGGACATCATCATTCCAAGGAAGATCACGTACAGCATCTCGCTGACAAGCATGTTGACCCAGAGACGAACGGTGAGCGAAAGCAACCGGAACGAATGGCTGAAAAGCTCGATCGGCAGCATCAATGGCGCCATCACAGGTATCGGCCCGAGGAAATGTTTGCCGTGCCCGCCAAGACCTCGCTTTGCGATTCCGGCGAAGTTGTAATAGACGAAAACGATGATCGCGCAGCCGAGCGGCACGGTGACGGTCGCCGTCGGCGCATCGAGCGTGGGAATCACGTTGATCAGGTTGCAGAATAGGATAAAGATGCCAATGCTCCCGATCAGCGGCAGGTACTGCTCGCCGCCGTGGCGAATGTTGTCGTGGATCAGGTCCCGAATTCCGACGCCCATCGGATTTGTCAGCACCATTTCCATCACCTGCTGGGTTCCTCCAGGGCGATCGACTGAAAGGCGCGTCCTGAGCCACAGGAAAAACAGCACGGCGACCACGAGCACCAGCAGCTCCATGGAGACGGCGGTGGAAATCGGATACTCGGGATTCGCAACCGGAATATGCAGGGCGGCCAGCACCGCCGCCGCCGGTTTTCCCAGCAGCCGGTTCACAATCACAGTGACCCAGATCGGCTGTTCCATTCGTCTCTTTTAGGAGTCCGTATGAGGAATCTTGTTCGTTCGAAACAACTGCCCGACCACTTCCGCGAGCACCGCGACAACTACGGCGCCAAACCCTGCCAGAAGGCTCGCAACAGGCACTCCGAAACGGGTCAGGATAACATACGCCACGAGGATCAGCAAAACGTAGCGACCGATGAACTTGAAATAGACGCTGCGCGGGACGTACACCTTTTCCGCGCCTTCCTGCGCTTTTGAAAGCCGCGCCAGCGCGCCGACGCCCAGCTTCAGCCAGCGATAATTGAGCCACGCAAGAATCGCGCCGGTCGCTACCCCGGCCCCGGCTGCCGCACTCCAAACGACGGCCGCGCATATCGCGCCGGCCGCGCCGAGGCCCAGGGTCACGTACTCGATGCGGCGCTCGGCGGCCGCGTAGTAGGCGTCATCCGCCGCCACGGCCGTCTCCCTGTTTCCGCCCTTCGCGTGACAATCGCCTGACGAGGTCCCACATTCCGCCTCCGAATCCCAACCCCCCGCCGACCACCATCAAGGCAGGCGACGTGTGCAGCCAGCGGTCGAGAAAATAGCCCGCCCCACCGCAGGCGATGATCCATCCGATCATGGCAATCGGAAGTTCGATCACCATTGCGTACTGCCGCAGGAAATCGTTCTGGCGCTTGGGAGGCTCGGGATTCTGTGAGGACATCGGCCAGGCGGTTCCTAGGCTTTCTTAATCTTGAAAACGCGCTCGGCGTTCTCGTGGTAAATCTTGTGCTTGTCCTTTTCCGAAATGCGCGCCGCGTCCATGAACTCGACGGCGTCCGGATGGTCCTGATATGGATAGTCGATGGCCCACATGATCCGGTCGGCGCCCAGCACCTCGATGCAGAATTTCAGCGTCGGTTCCCAGTTCATTCCGCTCGTGGTGATGTAGAAATTCCGCTTGAAGTATTCGCTCGGAGTCAGTTTCAACTTCGGCCGGTCAAAGCCGATCCGCACTCGCCCGTGCATGAAATCTAGGCGGTAGAGCCAGTACGGAATGCCCTCGCCCATGTGCCCGAGAACGATCTGAAGCTTCGGAAACTGGTCGAAGACGGTGCCCGTAATCAGGCGCAGGCCGTGCAACCCCGTTTCGGCCTGATAGCCCCAGATGGCGTGTTCGAGATGGTCCGTGCGGTACGCCTTGGCCATCAGCGGGATCGGCGAGCGCGGATGAATGTAGAGCGGCGCGTTCAGGCCTTCGATGGCCTCGAGGATCGGCCAGTACTTGCGTTCGCTCAGGTATTCGCCGTTCGTGTGCGAGTTGATGATGAGCCCGTTCAGCTTGAGCTTGGTCATCACGCGCTCGATTTCTTTCACCGCGCGCGCGGGGTCCTGCGGCGCGAAAGTCCCGAGGCCGGCAAAGCGGTCGGGATACTTCTGCACCGCCTCATGCAAGCGGTCGTTCGCGATCGTGGCGACAGCGGTGCCCTTGTCCGGATCCATCATCTGCACGCCGGTCGACGTGAGCGACAGCACGTGCATGTCCACGTCGTATTCGTCCATCGTGCGCAGCCGCAGGTCGTAGAGATCGATCAGCTTGTCGTGCACGGGTCCGCTAGGATCGGTTTGAATTCTCCATAGAAACAGATCGGGATCGTATTCCTGCGTCTCCGCCACGAGCTTGCGCTGAGCATCCATCTATTCCGGTATCGAGAATGCTTCTTCCGTGGCGATTCGCCGGTAGGACTTCCCTTTCGGTTTTGCCTTCACCTTGCTCTTGCGCTTCGGACTCATCGAGATTCCTCCTCGCTCCGGTTCGATGAATGGCAGTAAGAATTCCCCAAACCGAGTCGGAGTGTAGCGCAGAACGAACCGGGTTTGCACGCGTCAGGCGGGGCCGTGCCGCGCACCGTGAAGAATATCGACGGCGTGGGGAAGCAGGTCGGCGATCGCGTCCAGAGATTCAACGGCTCCACGCAGGCTGCCGGGCAGATTGATAATGATCGTCTTCCCGCGGATTCCAGCCGTGGCGCGCGAGAGGATCGCTCTGCGAGTCTTCTGCAAGCCCGCGGCGCGCATCTGCTCGGGAAATCCCGGAATGAGCCGCTCGACGACGGCCTCTGTTGCTTCGGGCGTGACGTCTCGCGGGCCGAGGCCCGTCCCGCCGGTCGTCAGAATCGTGTCCACGCCATTCGAATCCGCGGTCTGCTTGAGAAACGCCTCGATGGCCGCTCGATCGTCCGCGCAAACGGCAGACGACGCGATTGTCCAGCCGAGCTCGCGGCATCGCGCGATGATCGACGGACCGGAGCGGTCCTCCGCTTTCCCCGCGGCGACGGAATCGCTGATTGTAAGAATGGAGACGCGCATGGAGTTCGCGGCAGGCTAGCTCTTGTGAGCTTCGACGCCTTCGCCATCGCCCGAGCCGCCGCGCGGCGCTTCGTCCATCAGGCGCAGCGCTTCCATCAGCAGGCCGGTCGTTGTGCGGGAAATTGTCGAGCGCGACGACGTGGTGTTGAAGTCGATCTCAAAGTCGCCGGCCGGCCAGCGCACCACCTCAAAGACGGCCGCCTCACCTTCGAACGAGCCGAGCCGCGCGTCGGCGCACTGCCCCGAGGCAAAAAACAGCTCGCACATAGCCTCGCCGTGGCGAATCGTAAGCTGGCACGACTTCTGGCCCATTTCGAGCGACTGCATCAGATCGAGGATGCTCATTTCTTCGAGACGGCCCTGGATAACGCCCGGGCGCACGGCGCGCTTCTGCAATTTTTCGAGGTGCAGCCGGTCGATCACTTTTTTCGTCCGCCGCACCAGGTCGTTCAGGAAGAACGGCTTGACGATAAATTCCTCGACGCCCTCGACAATCGGGCGGAGTTTTTCTTCGATATCGCCGCGGCTGGCGAGAAAGATGAACGGGATGTGCTTGGTCTGCTGGCGCGCGCGCAGCTTTTCGTAGAGCTGGCGCCCATCGAGACCCGGCATGCGGTAGTCACACACGATCAGATCCGGCGGATCATCCACAATTTTCAGCAGCGCGTCGGCGCCTTCCGCGGCCGCGCAGGCTTCGCAATGCGGCCCGAGTCCCTTCATCAGCAGGTCGAGGACCAGTGCATTATCGTCCACGACCAGGACTTTGACATCCTTCATCGCCGCCATGGCCCTCAGCTCTTGCCCGAACGCACGCCCGTTCGGGCGCCCGAACGAACGTAGGTTCCGCTTCGCCCGCCGGACTTCTTCACGAGATACAGCTCCGTGATCTCCATCCCGCGCTCGAGCGCTTTGCACATGTCATAGATCGTCAGCGCCGCAACCGAAGCTCCCACCAGCGCTTCCATCTCCACCCCCGTGGGCCCGGTCGCCGTCGCTTCCGAGGTGATCTCGATTCCATTCTGGCACAGCTTCGCCCGCACATCCACGTGAGTCAACGCGAGGGGGTGACAAAGCGGAATCAGCTCCGATGTGCGCTTGGCGGCGATGATTCCGGCGATCCGCGCGATCTCGAGTGGATTGCCCTTCGGCGATTTCAGGCGCCGCACGCTCGCAATCGTCGCCCGCTTCATACGGACGAATGCGTGCGCGACGGCCGTGCGCGAGGTTGCCGGCTTCGCCGTGACGTCCACCATGCGCACGCGGCCCGCTTTGTCGTAGTGCGAAAGCTGGTTCATCGACCCTCTCGTTTTGTATCGATTAGAATGCACGGCCCTCCCTTATTTTCAAGCGGCTAGAGCCATTTCTAATCGCCAGAGTGTCGATTAGAAATCTGCGGAATAGAGGCGTTCCCGCTGGGCCTTTCGGGCCTGCGCGACGCATTTCCATTTCGATGTTGCCAGCACCAAACTTTGCACTGCGTGCCTCTCGCGTCCACGCTGCCACAATGCAAGGCGCAGTGCAAGCGCGCGGGCCTGTGGACTTTCTTAGGGGCGAGCTTTATTGACTTCGCATCGGGGGCGCAGTAGGCTCCGCGCCAACGATTGTCGTCCCAAGGTGATCGATAGAGGGGAATATGAGAATCATCTGGAACATTCTGGGTGCAGTATTGGTGCTGTTTGGCGGGATATGGTTTTTGCAGGGAATGAATATGTTCCCCGGCAACAGCTTCATGAACGGGCAAATCAAGTGGTCGATCTACGGCGGGATTGCATTCGTAGCGGGCGTTGTTCTGTTGATCCGGGCTAACCGGCGACGGCAATCAGCCTGACTCGCTGCTCGCGCGCCGCCGGCCCAATCCCACTAGTTGGTCTTCGGGGGCGGAGGCGGGTTGATTGTGGCGCCGTCCCAGTGCTCGTCGGCTTTGCCGTCCTTGAAACGCCACATGTCGAACCACGAGGTCGTGTACTTCTTCGACGGATCTCTCGGGTCAGTCAATTCGCGCGGGGTTACGACGATCACCAGGTCACCCTCCGCGACAACCGCAACGATCTTGGTTTTCGTAAGATGTTCCGGGATATCGCTCGGCTTACGGAAAGACATGAAAAATTTCACGACGCCATCGCGACCCGAAGCAACGTTCGGATTGTGCTGATAGTATGCGGGCGTCAGCCACTTGTCGGCCAGCTCCCAGTGATTCGCCTCCAAGAGGTCCTTCATGATGTGATAGGCAGCCTGCTTGTTGACGTTCAGCTTCGGATTGGAGCTGGTGAAAAGAGCATCCGCCTCGGCGCCTGTGACGCCAAGGACCGGTTCCTGAGCGATCGCAGGCAAACAGGCAAACAGTATCGCTAGCGATGAGAGAATCAGGCGTGTTTTCATGCGCACTAGATACAGCCTACCGAGAGGCTGTGTCAAGGCCGGCCGCGCCTGACCGCTCTCACTTCACTTCGGCAGGGGTCAGCGTCGCGGGTCCCTCACCGACGATCTCGAGAACGGCTTCTTCATCTTTCGCGCCGTCGTAGTGAATCCCCTTCGCGAGGTCGGTGACGTAGCTCCCCGCCGGCATCGGGACGGTGTGATCGGGATCGAACTTCGTGCCCGTGCCCACCCACCAGGTCCCCGAGAGAACGGTGATGTACCGGTCGTTGGGATGAAAGTGCGGATGGCTCATGTGGTGCGGATGCCACTTCACGAGGACGATGTAGAGGCCGGGCTTCGTCGGATCGCCGAGCAGGACGGCGGTTTCCGCGGCGTTCGGATCGCCGGTCCAGGTGATCTGGTTCGGCAGCCTGTACGTAACGGCCGTTGAGTCGAGATCGATGGCTTTGGCCGAGCCGAGCGAAAGCACCAATAAGATCGCCAACCCAAGCCAGTAGCGGCGCGACATCCGAGAAGCACGCATGGATTCCCCCTTGGTTTGCCGAAGCCCAACGTCCGGCTTCGGCGGCGCAGCGCCTGAAAAACTACGAGCGGACGCCTACGAGGTTCCGAGATACATCACGTGGACGTAGGTGCCCAGCCGGACGTTATAAGCCAGATACCAGCCGACGTGGTCCGGATCGTCGTAAATCACGATCTGGTCGGAATCCCAGAGCCAGTCGTTGCAGAAGCCGAAATCGTACGGGGCAACGCTGAAGTAGAAGCCGCCAAACGAGAAGCGGCTCGGGCCGCCTCCAACGATCCGCCAGACATGGCCTCGGCCGATGCCACGAGAGGATACCACTTGTTTCGTGAGACGGATGCCGAAAAATCGCCTGCTACATTGACTGTAGATCGGGCTAGCGACACAAGAAACGAGGAAAAAACTAGAGCTTGCCGCGGCGGGGCAGCACGTCCACCGTTTCGCCGGCCTCGAGGTGTAGCCTCGACTCGTGCACGAGGAGAAAGCAGTTCGCGCGCACGACGGCGCCGATATCTCCCGAGCCTTCCCACAGCAGAACCTCGACCACCGATTCGCCGCGCGGCCAGGTGACGCAGGCGGGGAGGAAATGCGCCACGCCTCCCTTCTCGTCCACGGGATGCGCGAGTATGGCCTTGAAAAATGGCAGCGGGCGCGGCTGGCGGGCGCCGCTGAGCAGTTCGATAGCGGGCACAACGAACAGTTCGAACGTGACCATCGTAGAAACGGGGTTCCCGGGCAATCCGAATACCGGCTTTCCGCGGCACCAACCGAAAACGGTCGGCCTGCCGGGACGAATCGCGACCGCGTCGAAGAAAAACTCGGCGCCGAGATCGTGCAGAACCTGCTCGACGAGATCGTACTTGCCGACCGACACGCCACCGCTTAGAACGAGCATGTCCGACGAATCGAGGGACTGTTCGATTCGGGCCCGGAGTTGCGCGGCATCGTCCGGCGCCTTGCCGGATGCAACTGGCTCGCCGCCCCCCAGCGCTACTTGCGCGGCCAGCGAGATGCTATTGCTATTGCGAATCTGATAGGGTCCCACCGGCTCGCCGACGGAGATAAGCTCATCTCCCGTTGAGACGATCGCCACGCGCGGGCGCCGTGAAATCTTCAGGCAGCCGTGCCCGACCTGGGCGGCCATGGCAAGCTCGGCGTAGCTGAGCCGCGCGCCTCGCTGGATCACCACCTCTCCGACGCGGGCCTCGGTTCCGGCCAAGACGTAGTGCTGTCCCGGACGCACGGTCTGGTCGAGGACGATGAACTCGCCTTCCTCGCGAGTGTGCTCGTTCATCACGACGGCGTTCGCGCCGCGCGGCAAGGGCGCGCCCGTCAGGATGCGCACGCATTCTCCCGCGCCGACCGCGCCGTCGAACGCCACACCGGCGCGGCTTTCGCCGATGAGCCGCAGGCGCGCGCCCGGCTCGGCCGCGTCCGCCGCGCGAACGGCAAAGCCGTCGCGAATCGAGCGGTTGAACGGCGGATAGTTGCGATCGGCGAGGATCTCTTCGGTGAGAATGCGGCCGTGCGCTCGCGCGGGCTCGGCGGTCAGATCGAGCGTCTCGACTTTAGGCGCGGCTGCGCGCGCGGTGAGAATCTCGATCACCTTTTCGCGCGCCGCTTCAAAGGAAATCATGGCCGGATAGAAGGCTATCTCACAACTGCTTTGGGTACAACCTGCCTCAATGACCGAAAGGGGATTCTAGAGCCACGAGGCGAGCTTCGTTCCCCGCGGGACGATCGTGGCGTCGCGCTCGGGGCCGGTGGAAATCATTCCGATTTCGACCTGGAGCTGGTCGGAGATGAAATTCAGATAATCGCGCGCGGCAGTGGGGAGTTCCCTGACGTCGCGAATGCCGGGCGTAGGCTTCTTCCAGCCCGGTAGCGTGAGGTACTCCGGCTCGACGTGCGCGAGCGTCTCGACATCCGGCGGCATTCCGGTAATGAGTTCGCCCTTGTAGCGATAGCCGGTGCAGACTTTGATTTCGGACTGCGCGTCGAAGACGTCGAGCTTGGTCACCACGAGCGAGTCGATGCCGTTGATCATCTTCGCGTAACGCAGGACCGCGAAGTGGAGCCAGCCGCAACGGCGGGGCCGCCCCGTCACCGCGCCGAATTCGTTGCCACGAGCGCGGACTGCCTCGGCCTCGAGGTCGGGCATTTCCGTGGGAAATGGACCGCTGCCGACGCGCGTCGTATACGCCTTCGTGACGCCGACGACGCCGGTGACGCGCGTGGGAGCGACGCCGAGACCTGTCGCAGCGCCGCCCGAGATTGCGTTCGACGAGGTTACGTAGGGGTACGTCCCGTGATCGATGTCGAGCATCGTGCCCTGCGCGCCCTCGAAGAGCACGGTGTCGCCGCGGTCGAGAGCGTGGTTGAGCAAAATGGCGGTGTCCGCGACCAAGCCGCGAATGTGCGCCGCGATCTCGAGGTATTGATCGACGAGCCCGACGGTCTCGAGCGGATGGCCGTAGGCCGCGCGGCTGATGGCATCTTTTTCTGTGATCACGCGCTCGAGTTTCGCCTGGAAGCATTCGGGCTCGAGCAGATCGCAGACGCGAATCCCGCGCCGCGCCATCTTGTCTTCGTAGGCCGGGCCGATGCCGCGGGACGTGGTGCCGATTTTCGCCGCGCCTCGCGCGGTTTCCGCGGCTTTGTCCATTTCGCGGTGATACGGAAAAATCAGATGCGCGCGGTTGCTCAGGAAGAGGCGGCCGCGAACTTCGACGCCGGACTTCTTGAGATTTTCGAGCTCGGATACGAGCGCGGCGGGATCGACGACCGCGCCGGGCCCGATGACGGCCTTCTTGTCCGGCCGCAAAATGCCGCTGGGAACGAGTTGCAGGACGTAACGGTGACCATTGAAGATGACGGTGTGGCCGGCGTTGTGGCCGCCGGCGTAGCGCGCGGTGTAGTCAAAGGCTGAGGCGACGTAATCGACGACCTTGCCCTTTCCTTCGTCGCCCCACTGGGCCCCGACCACGGCAATTGCCTTTGTTCGAACCCTGTCCGCCACTTCCGCGACCTCGCAGCTAACCACACGCCCGCACCTGCCCCGCTCCGAAACACCGATGAAACATTGCAGGTGGGCTCGTGCGACGACCGTTGAAACTTCATCCTACGCTGCGCACCGGCCGAAGGCAAGCGTCGCCCACGGCAGACGTGCCGGCGAGGGGACCTTTCGAGACACAACGACATCAAGACTGGAGGCGAAAAACGGAACGATTGGCGGGCGATCGCGTACCCGCGCGTGATGAAGCGCCGGGAACTGGCTACGCTTTGCCGAAAATCTTTTCGGCGATGTCGGCCGCGACCGGCACGCGGAAGCGCTCGTTCTGATACGCCTTGATCATCAGGAGTATCCAGAGCACGAAACCGACGAGGCCAATGAGCCAGTAAAGCAGTACGCCGGCCGAGAGCCCGCCGAAACCGCCCATCAAGCTCATCCCGAAGATCCCGGCAAGAACGATATTGATGATGTGCAGGCCGCCGAAGACCACAATCGACTGGGTCGCGTGAAAGCGCACGAAGGGACGCTTGTCGATGAAGAAGAAGATCAGACCCGTGATCCATCCGAGGACGTAACAGAGCAGGCCGGCAACGTTTTCAGCCAGCCCCGATTGCGCCGTCGAACCGGCACCTTGAGCCGGGCTCGATGCGCCCGCCTGCGACGCGCCGCAAGAACCGCAAAAGCCCGCGTTGTCCGCAAGAGCAGCCCCGCATTTCGTGCAGTGTGCCATGTTTCCCCCTTGAGCCGGTGCCTCCGAGGTGCTTTGGCGGCGAAGCCTAGCAAAACGCAGCCCCTGCGGCAAGCGCAATCAAGTGTCGTCACAGTCCCGCCATTCGGGTGGGTCGCGAGAGGCGATGGTATACTGACTTCTCCGCGCGGAAGTGGCGGAATTGGCAGACGCACCAGCCTTAGGAGCTGGTGGCCGAAAGGCCGTAGGGGTTCGAGTCCCTTCTTCCGCACCATCCCTATTCTTGCTCCGTCTCTTTGTCGTTTCCTGTTGCCAAGATTGCGGGGAAATCCTGGGCTTAGCGAGTTAGATTTCCATTGACAATTCGTCTATACCAAGTATAATAAGAAATATCACAGAAAGGATGTTTCTATGCCCGTCGCGATAACGGAAGCCGTCCTGGTTGCGGACGAAGTCTGGCTCGCCACCGCCCTGCTCCACCGCGAGCATCCCGACCGGAGCGATTTCACCGTGGGGGAGATTGTCGAGCGGGCGAAACGGGAAGCCGTGGTCGGCAGGCTGCGTCCTGGTGTTTACGTCCACGTAGTCCAGCACTGCGTGGCAAATCGAGCGCCAAACCCCGGCCGTTACCGGATGCTGTTCGAGACGAGGAAGAACCACCGGCGCCTGTTTCGGCCAGGTGACGCATATGACGCGAGGCGCGAAGGCTCGAAAGTGACACCGGATCGCGAGGACATGCCAGTTAAGTATTACTCCCTGCTCGATTGGTACGGCAGAGAATTCGCGCCACGAGGGCGCGCGAAGCCCGAGGATGACCCTCTCCTCGCCCTACGCGGGTCCGGCAAAAAACTCTGGGCGGATGAACATGCCGACGATTACGTCCGCAGGTTGCGGGAGGGATGGGAGTGAGCCGCATTTTCTGGGATACGAATCTTTTCATTTATCTATTCGAGGACTATGGCGGTGTGTCGAAAGACGTAGACGCCTTGCGCCGTCGGATGATCGCCCGGGGAGATCAATTATTTGCATCTACGCTGACGCTTGGCGAGGTCCTTGTCAAACCCTTGGAAAAGGGAGACGAGCGACTCAAGCGGTCCTATTGGGAAGCTTTGACTCAGGCTGCCACTCTGCTCTCATTCGACCGCGACACGGCAGCGCATTATGCAGTGATCCGCAAGGACCGGACGGTCAAAGCTCCGGACGCAATCCAGCTTGCTTGCGCGGCGCAAGCTCGGATCGATCTGTTCATCACGAACGATGATCATCTTAAGGGCAAGGCGATTCCGGGGATTCAATTCATCGTGCCGCTGAAAAGCGCAATTCTTTGAAAGGAGACCGAAGCCTCGATGCGGCGCGGTTGACGCGCGGAAGCGTATTCCCTATACTCTGCTTTCGGTAGCGTCCCTGGCTGGCCGTTCTTCCCCCTCCTCCTTATCGGATTCCGAACAGGCGACAGGCGGATTGGGACGGGCTTTGCCGTGCGCACGTACCTCAGAAAACTTTTTCATGACTGAAACAACCTGCAAACGCGAAATCGAGCTGGAGATTCCGGCCGAGAACGTCCAGAAGGCGACGGAGAAGGTCGCGCGTGACATCGCCCGAATCGCGCGCATCCCCGGATTCCGTCCCGGCAAGGCACCTGTGACGCTGGTGCGGCGCCGCTTCGCCGAGGATATCCAGGGCGAGGTCGTGCAGTCGCTCGTGCCGGAATACCTCGAGAAGGCGCTCGACGAGAAGAAGCTCGTTCCGGTGACGCGTCCCGAAGTGGATAGGGTCGAGTTCAAGGAAGGCGAGCCGCTGCGGTTCCGCGCGGTCTTCGAAGTCCTGCCTGAAATCGATCTGGGCGACTACAAGAACATCCAGGTGCAGGTGGACGAGATCGAAATCGGCGACGCTCAGGTGGACAAAGCGCTCGAAGAGGTACGCGAGCGCGCCGCCACGTTCGTTCCGATCGAGGGACGCACCGCGCAGGACGGCGACTACGCGCTTATCAAACTGATCGGCACGCCGGCCGGCGGCGGCGATCCCGTGCAGGCGGACAACATCATGTGCCACCTCGGCGCCGAAGAGACGCTCGCAAGCTTCACGGAGAATCTGCGCGGCGCCAAGCCGGGAGAAACGCGCCAGTTCGAAGCCAAATACCCCGACGATTACCCCGACGCGAAGCTCGCGGGGAAAACGTACAAGTATTCCGTCGAGGTGCAGGGCATCAAAGAAAAAAAGCTGCCCGAACTGAACGACGAATTCGCCAAGGATGCGGCCGGGGGACAAGGTCCCGAAGGGGGCGGCGTCGCGACGCTCGACGAGCTGCGCAAGAAAATCCGCGAGAATCTGGAGGCGGCGAAGGAACAGCAGCAAGCGGCGCAGGCGCGCGAGAAAATTCTGGCGGAGATCGTGAAGCAGCACGACTTCCCCCTGCCGGAAGCACTGATCGAAGCGCAGATGGATACACGGCTCGAGCGCGTCGTGCGGTCCCTCGCGGCGCAGGGAGTGGACCCGCGCGCGGTGGACGTCGACTGGGTGTCGCTCCGGCGGCGCCAGCGCGAGCGCGCGGTGGACGACGTGAAGGCCGAACTGCTGCTCGACCGGATCGCGACCGCCGAGAACATCGACACGACCGACGAAGACGTCGAAAAAGAGATTGCAGCGCTTGCGGAACAGAGTGGCGAATCGGCAACCGCTCTGCGCGCTCGCTTGACAAAGCAGGGAGCGCTCGATAGGATGAAATCGAAGTTGCGAAGTGACAAAACGATCGACTGGCTCTACCGCACGGCCCGAATCGAGAAGACAGCCAAAAGTGAAAAGTAGCTTCGGTTTGGGTTTCCTCAGCGCGCAAGACTAATCCAGATGAGACAAAACGACGACGCGAGTCCGCGTGCCACAACGCTCGTTCCCATGGTGGTCGAGCAGACCAACCGGGGCGAACGCGCCTACGATATCTATTCGCGGCTTCTCAAGGATCACATCATCTTCATCGGGACGCCCATCGACGATCATGTGGCCAACTTGGTGACCGCGCAGTTGCTGTTTCTCGAGTCCGAGGACCCCGAGAAAGATATTTCGGTCTATATCAACTCGCCGGGCGGGTCGATTTCGGCGGGGATGGCCATCTACGACACGATGCAGTTCGTGCGTCCCGACGTGGTCACTTACTGCATCGGCCAGTCCGCTTCGATCGCCGCTTTGCTGCTGGCCGCGGGCACGCCCAAGAAGCGCTACGCCCTGCCGAATTCGCGCGTCCTGATCCACCAGCCGTGGATGTCCGGCCTTTCGGGCCAGGCCACCGACATCGACATTCACGCGAAGGAAATCATCCGC
>Ga0187872_10002111_pt1 | contig 18351 bp, 18 predicted proteins | sample June2016WEW_16_4_FD_132973 | JGI IMG/M metagenome (GOLD analysis project Ga0187872, IMG submission 132973) | Peatland microbial communities from SPRUCE experiment site at the Marcell Experimental Forest, Minnesota, USA - June2016WEW_16_40 | ecosystem: Environmental > Terrestrial > Soil >...
CAAACCAGCTGGGCAGGAGACAGCCAACTCCCGCTTTGGATCGCAAACCAGGGACAGTCTTGACGTGCGAGATGCTGGAGTAGACTGTGGTTTTTCCAGCGATAGTTCTGTCGCGCTGAATGCGATAACCTCTCGGGCCTCGTCCAACGGGTTAGCGATAGTCTTTCCGCCCGGCTGCCATGTCAAGCTGGGCAAAACATGGGTGGCCAAGAATCTCGCCGGGTTCTCGATTCGCGGAACCTCACCCTGTTCTCCTTATTTATGGAGTTTCAATGCCGGGTAATTGTCCAGCGTCGCTACGGCTACTGCGGCTCGTCTGTGGAAAACATTCCGCTCCAAGCCGAACGCCATTCTGGTAGACGACAACAACTGTTCGCCTTCCCATCGGAATCGCGTTCACCTTCGACCGGATTCTCCATTTCACCCGAGTCTGGCTCAGTGCTGGCTCGCTCCCACACCGGATGCGTCGATCGGTCGTGTTGCCGCGCGGCTGCCAGAAGCGCGTTGGCGGGTCACCTTGCGAACCACATAGTGGGGACGGCCCTTGGCTTCCTCGTACACTCGCCCTATGTATTCTCCGATAATCCCCAGGAAGAACAGATTCACGCCCGACAGGAAGGTAACCGTCAGAATCAAAGCGGTGAAACCCTGTGGCGACTGGTGCAACCAAATCTTTACGTAGATCGAGTAAAGAGAGTACAGAACTGAGAAGGTAATCGCAGCGGCTCCGAGTATCGATGCGGCACGAAGCGGAACAATGGAGAAGGCAAAAATGCCATCGAACGCCAGCTTGAATAACTTGAAGGGACTGTATTTCGTCCGTCCCGCGTGACGGCCCGGACGTTCGATCGGGATTCCGATCTGCGGGAATCCGACCCAAGTTCGCAACCCGCGCAGGTACCGATGGTGCTCAGGCATTCGCCTCAATTCTTCGACAACCCTGCGCGACATCAGGCCAAAGTCACCCGTATCCAACGGTAACTTGGTCGAAGACAGGACTGCAACAAGGCGATAGAAGATGTAGTAACACGCACGGAGCCACCAGGCTTCCTTGCGATTTACGCGCTGGACATAAACGACATCATATCCCCGCTTATATGCGTCCACCAAAATTGGAATCGCCTCGGGAGGATCCTGCAGATCGCCGTCCATCAGTACGGTGACATCACCCGAAACATGATCTAGAGCTGCCGCCAATGCGACTTGATGACCAAAGTTGCGTGAGAACGCAATCACAACTAGCCTCGGATCCTTCTCCGCAGCGGCTTCTAGCAATTCCAATGTGCGGTCCGAACTGCCGTCGTCCACCATCACAATCTCATGCGGGCCACCGGGAATCTCATCGAGCACGGCGGCCGTTCGGCGAAGCAGTTCAGGTACTACAGCTTCTTCGTTATAAACCGGGAGTGCGAGCGAAACACTCGGTTGATCAATCATAGGTCTGACCTTTGAAATGCTCGCCTAATTGTGGTTCTCCAGAACGGCCATAAGAGACGTACCCAAGAATTTCTGTGGCAGAGGCTCACATCGCGCCAAGAACGAGAGGAGGCTGTTGATCGCGGTCCCTCTGGTATCGAATCCAGCTCTGCCATCAGTACGCCGCATACTGATCCCTTTGCGCGCTAGGAGAAGAGGAACCAGAGGCAGCCCCCAGTAGGTTAAGGCGCATATCTTCAAACCATTCTCTTCAGCAACCTTCGTCAAGTGATCCACTGAGTAACGCCGAATGTGCCCCGCAGCTAGGTCGTAGTCAGAATGGAAAAACTGGTGTGCTGGCACGTTGATCAAGAGGGCACCGGAATCTGTCAAATGAAACTTAGCTGATTGCAGGAAGTCGCTTTCAGCTTCAATGTGCTCTAGAACATCGAACAACAACAATAGATCGAAACGGGCTCCCAACTCCGGGTTACGCTGATGAATGTCATAGCAATAAAGTGGGCTCACACGGCTCACGTTCTTCTGAAGGGCGACTTCATTGAGATCGAATCCGGTGACGGAGATCCCATAGTGGTCCTCCACTTCTCTTTGCAGCAAGCCATTGCCGCAGCCGATTTCGGCAGCAGACCTGGAATTCCGCAAAACGGAGTCCGCTAGCCGTCTCATAACGTCGAAACGGCGTCGAATCCAGAAGTGATCCACTGTGGCGATGTCGAACCACCAATCGCCCATGCTTACCGGCGTCGGACGGGATAGATAGATGATGGGGCGATGTGCAGAGTTCATTGCGAAGCCTTTTCTTTGACATCTGCGTCGCTCCCTGGCCCCTTCATCGAAAGCGGAATTTCTTGAGATGCTTCACCCCTCGGGCTGACAAGGTAGACCCGGCGGTTTTCGTGAGTAGCAACCAACCGTAGTACGTATCCGTCATCCACAAGCCGGGCGGGCCACCAGTCCAACCAACCTCCGTCTGAATACAGAAGGAACTCCGGATGCTTGGCGGTTTAAGGATATAATTGCCCCAAATAAAGGTAACTAAACAGCGAGAGCACACCCATGCCGGCGCCTACACCGCTAAGCAGCAAAGTTTCCGTCTGCCAGCGCCGCCAGTCATCCGCCGCCAGAATCAGAAACGGCAGCGCCATCGCCGTGTACCGACTCGAATACTGGTGGACCACAAATAGCGGCGACAGAGACACGCAGATCAGTCCGGAATACACCGCAATTCGTCTAAGATCATTTCTCTGCTTCCACAAAGCCCGCAATGCCGACGCAAGGAACAACAGCCCCACACACACGAACACGAAGCCACATATTTGGCCGTACGCGGGGACCAGGCGCTCGGGTATCAACCGGCGTGCAACTGTCTGGATGGGATAGAATTTCACGCCCCAGAGCGCATGGCTCACGAGGGATAATATGACTAGAATCAACCACTGCGTTGGTGAAAAGCGGAAAAAGCGAGGCGCTAGTAGAAACAGACACAGCCCGGTATACGACAAAGACAGTAGGGCATGAGACACGGATAGCCCCTGTACTCTATGCATGGGCAGAGGAACTAATCCATGCCACACGATAAATAATGGGGCTGCGACGGCCAGTACCACGCCCAAGAACATGATTGCGGACGCTCGCAAGCGCCGTTCGACCAGCGCTAGCAGCACGACGACACCCGCCAACAGTAAATAGGGCTGCCGGCCCCAAACTGCGATTCCCAACAATACTCCGCTGGCCCAAAACTTTCCCCAAACGGGTCGTTCAGCTCGGAACGCATCCAAACCTCTCAATAAGAAATACAAGCTCAGCGTGACGAAAAACAGCGCGGGAGCTTCGGTCAAGGCCATCCCCGACAACACCCAGGTCATGGGAACCACAAGAACCAGCAAAGGCGTTGCCCAGAAGTCCAATTGCTTTTGGAGCCTTAGATACGCGCCAAGGATCACCATGACTCCGAGCAGAAGGGATACGTTAACAAATCTCATTCGTACGGGATCAAGGTGCGTAACAGGCTCGGCCACGACGTGCACAAAAGCATACAGCGGTCCAGCAGGTCCTGGCACTGATTTGATGAAAGCAACTGTTAAACCGTGTTGGTGAAGCAGTGAAATATAAGTCACATAATATGGCTCGTCGTATAAAAAGTGGTGCGGAGAAAATCCCACGATTGCAATAAAAGCAAGAAGCGCAATTGCCATCACAATGGTGGTGCCCCACATCGCGTGGCGATTGGACATTTGGCAGTTCACTATACCAGCCCGCTCCCGCTTCTGCTGCTTTTTGAACTCGTCAGCTTCGTGTACTGCAAAGCAATAACGCCAGACACAACGAGTTGCGCAACATGATTGGTTTTCCTCGGCCACCTACTGGGGCGACGCTGCAATTAACGCGCCACAAACACAAACGAAAGGCTCAGGGTCACGATTGTCGTCGCTTCAATGAAATGAAGAAGTTAGGCATTTCGCCAAGTGCCACGAACTTTCAGTTAAGCGAATGGGTCCGTTTTTCGGGAATTGTTCAAGCCAAGTTGGGAAGCAAGATTCTGCCTAAGTCACCTCAGTGAATCTCGGGGTCCCCGGGAACAATCGTCCCTTTAGCAAGCATTGCTTCCCAACGAATGGGTTTTTAGCGGGGTGCCTCGATCATTTGACCGTGCTGCATGAAAGCTCGTTACGTCAACCCTCGATTCATATTTCGATATTATCATCGATCGAGAACGCGTCTGTCGTTGGCGGAGGACTCGCCCGAGCCACGACCCATTCAGCCGCCGGAAAATGGGGGCAGTGGTGGCGGTGTCCTAGGGTCTGGGGACTACACCACCGGTATGAACGACGGGCGGCCTGAAACAGCCCGAATCTACCGTTGCGACGGTGCGCTACCTCTGCTGGCCCTTTGAGATGTTTTTCCGACCTGCGCTCCCATGGGCGCGTAGGCTGCTTCCTTCACCAGACTCGAGCAGGTCCGCGAACTGCCTAGCTTCGCGGTTCACCTGGGGGAATGACATTCGCCATTGGATACACAGAATTTTCGTTAGGGACAGGTGGGCGACTTGACGTACTCGGAAAGAGTGTAGCAATGTGTTTGCACGCGATGAATACCGTTCAATCTGTGTGTCGGATCAATGTTGGCTGTGGGTCATCTCCAACCCATGGATGGCTAAACTTCAGGAATACCCATCAAGGCGCGAGGTTCGATTTAGACGGATTGGCCCCTCAAGAGAGTCTCTTAAAATTGGATTCGGTTCAAAGGCGAACACCCGCCCTGTAGCCCCAACCAGGAGACCGAAGAGAAGACCAAATGAAAACCAGCATGCGCTCCAATATCGAAAACTGTATTTCCTGGAACGACATATTTGAGGATGCGGCATGTATGATTCATAGGCTCCACGCACAACTTCCTGCGACGTAAGCGCGTCAATTCGCCACCGCAATCGCCCCACCGAGGTTTCCACGATGGTGCCGATCATCCCTCCTCGTTTTTGGGTGTGTCGACGTATAGCAGGCCGGATAAAGGCGTTTAGGAGGTAAATGATGAAGAGCAGATGGAACTCGTGCGGAGGAAAACATGCTTACAAACGGCTTGGCACCGCCACAATATTATCAACCGCAATTGATGTCGGCTTCAGGTGCTCGTCGAGAAAGCTATATCCTAGCGACAGAAGGAAATTCGTTACCCAGGACGAATTTGTGCTTCCAACACGAGACGCTCACCAGCTTCAACATCGATCTTTATGATATCGGGGACAGGAAATCTTTCGGCTAGCCAATCTAGCGTTACCGTCACCACAGGTTGTCGATTTCTTACCCCACCCTGGCTCGTGCCAAATCCGCTCATGAAGTTTGTTGCACGTCCCCGTTGTGCAATGTTTAGCTCCCCGAGATCCACGGTGTCAGTAGCAGCGGCACACAAAACGAGGACATTGGTAATTGCAGAAGCGGAGCGATTGAGTAAAGCAGCTAGCCAAGGATCGGGCTCGACAGCCAAGACGATTCTGGCCTTTAGCTGCCGCGGAGAATGAAAATAACCCAATATTCGCGCCGACATCCCACGCGACGGAATCTCGCGCAACGAATCTCCTCACCGTATCCATCAGATGACCGTTATCTGCTCGTTCTAGTCCGGGGTACCAAAAATTCAGCGCCGACCCCGAGGTTACATAAATGAAGTGCCCGCCGAGATCACGCGGTAGCCTTCTGCGAAGGACGACGTTCCTGCTCAACCGTTCAGCCAGTGTGCGCATCATCGGAAAATTTTAAGCCTATTCGGTGCATCGACCAGAGCAGCTTCCATCCGCCTGTGCCTTGGACGAGCGCTGGACCGCTGCTACTCGTTTGTAAACGCACAGGGACAGACGTCAAAACGGAAAACGTGAAAGCAACAAATTCTTGCAGAAGATGTTCGCGTGGCATCTATAAGGAGTCCGCAGAGACCAGGGCAAAGACTCAAGCTCGATTTGAAATCAAGGCCGACGTAAAAACTCTGCCCGGGAGCGATTTCCAGTCAGCACCGGTCTCCTTTTTTTGTAATTGGTACCGGTAGCAAAGAAAGATCGAGCTCCTCGATACGCCTCATTCCGGTGAAGATCAAACATGGGAGCCAACGTAATCAACGCGACCGCGACTTGTTGCCCGAAACCTGCTACGTACTGCGCCAGTTGTGCTTCCACCAGCAAGAGCGGGGGCAGTAGAGCCACGCCAACGCTATTCAGGAGCAACCCCGACGCGGGGCGCAGAAAGATCTTGTCGAACAGACCAAGAAGTATTCCCACGCAGAACATCACCACGGGCGGTCCAAACCAGCCGAAGTTTATGTAACTCTCAGGCAAATACCCCACGGCAATCGATACGCCGCTCAAATCGTCGCGCACAGTCAGTCGGTATGCGACTTGGTACCATCTGTTTGAATCATTGACGGAAGGTTTGTCAGGCCAGAAAAACCGGGGGACGAATGTGACCAGCATATACGAATACAGCCGACCGTTCTGGTATGGAACGCGCTCGGGTGTTGATTCCATCACGTTCGCAGTCTGCTGCAGTAACGAGAGTCGCCCTAGCGTCTCACTGGCCAAATTTCTCGCTTCTTCCTCGTCTGCATTCACCAGAGCTCTTCCCCATGCGCTCCAAGAGCTATCCATCCAAAAGTTGAATCGCTCGACGTAGCTCTCCGAAGCCCCCGTACGCCAATACTGCTGGCGAAACTTCTCTTTGCCGGGTTGCAGGAAAAGAACAATGGGAATAACTATCATGATCGCAACGACCGGGAGTTTTCGTCTTTCGTACACGTAGACCGCCGTAGCCATGATAGCCAAGCCAACGAAACTTCCCAGCCAGCCTGAAGAGATGCCCGCGACCAGCGCTATGCCGGCATAGCCCGCCAGTAGCATCTTATCCACAGGAATCGCCGTGCCGCGCAGGTAATAGCGTAAGAGAATTACAAACGCGACTGACGGAACAATCGTCTCAATAATGGCTAGGAACTGGCGGCCTCCCCCGCCAAACATACCGATCGGCACTGTAATTCTCAGCAATGTCGCTGCTAACAATACAAATCTCAAGTAATGCCATTGTGCCGGACTCCGATGGATGTCCAGCCTGAAAGATTCCATAAAGCGCAAGCGCCCACCCGCCGCCATGCCAATCCTGAGCGCAGCCACCCCAAAAACGACCAAGTAAAGCGACTGCGTTATAGCGTTCTCGGATAATTGATGCTTTCCCGTGACCAGACTGATGTCGTGTGTAAGCCAAAACAACGGCACCGCGTAGGCCAGCGAGTACATGACACCTATTAGAACGAACAGCGGAATCCTCTCGCGGGTTCCCCTGAGCCATTCTCGGTAAGCGGCCCACGGAATCCAACACAGGATGAACGCAGCAATGACCTGAGGCAGGGTTGCGTCATAAAGACTAGTGGCCCACAGAACCGCAATGATGATAAACGGGACGCCTGCATACAGCAGCACAGGCCGGGTTCTAGCGTTATTCGCGATCTTAAGCACTTGCATGCAAGACTCTGGTATCCAGTACCGCCGCGAGCGACTGGATGATGCCATTAACAGCCATCTCGACAGAATAGTTTTTCAACCTGCTCTGGGCATCAATACCCATTGAAATCATGCGCTCAGGATTTCCTGCCAGCTGAACGATCGAATTCGCTAACGCGTCCACATCCCCTAGCGGAAACACGGCCCCCGTCTTCTGAGGAATGACCAGATCCGGGCCGCACCCGACTTGATCGCTCACTATGCAGGGTCTGGCACAAGCCATCGCCTCATTTACAACCAGACCCCAGGTTTCTCTTCCATCTGAGGGAAGCACAAGTGCATCGGACACAACGTACGCTTTTGTGATTTGTGACTGGTTCAAAAATCCGGTAAACCGAATCGGTACTCTCCGCTCTCGCGCGAGTTCCTCACACCGAGCACGCAGCGGACCATCTCCCACCATCAAGCCCTCGATGCGTGGATTGCTTCGAACGGCCCGTTCAATCGCGGATATGAAATCCATCGGCCGCTTCTTGGGAATGAACTTTCCTGAGAACACGAACACGATTGCATTCTCGCCCAGATCGTTTTCTTTTCGCAGTTCGGAGCGCCGTAGTTCAAGAAGCTCGGTCTCGATCTGGAATCTTTTGTGATCTACGGAGTGCGGCACCAAAAAAATACGCTCCGGGAGGGCGCCATAATGCAGAAAGTACTCCCGAGACCACTGGCCGGCCGCCAGACAAGCATCAAACCGCGGAATGAAACACCGATAAGTGAAAGATTTGACAGCTCGCTTCGCGGTGCCTCGCGGAGTGTGCAAGTGCGAATCACCCCTCACCATGACTTTCACTTTCGATTTCCAGCAAGCCCAGATGGCCTGCCACGCGCTCTTGTAATGCCAACCGTTCACCAACACGGCGTCGTATTCGTGCCGCCGAATGATTTCCTTAATCTCAGGCGTATCGAACCCGCCAAATTTTCCCTCACCTGGCGAATCGGCTACGTTCTTCAAAAAATTATAGGGGTATCCTTCAAGCAAGGGCACATCCCAATCGAATTCCACGCCGAACCCAGCGCCAGCCTGTTCACGAGGTGTCGCCTGGTGGCAGTAATAGACGCGAAGGTCCAATTCCGGACGGGAAGCCATGGCCTGAAACCACAAAGAGTGGTATTGGATGGGGTGGGTGCTGATGACAGCCAATTTCTTTTTCTCTTTAGACACAGCACTACATCGTAACAGCAGCACCGTCGCCCCATCAAAATTGGGATCTGCCATCTCCAACTGGCACTTTAGTTGGGCTAAGCTCCCTGCTTACTAAAAAGCGATACCGTCGATAAGAACCGCTACAAGAGTCTATGCCGATGCGACAGCCCAGCCAAAACCTGTCCAGAGCCGCCTAGCAGGCGTTCTTGGGATAAGGTCCCGCCTGATATTCGGCAAACATGCCCAGACAGGACAGCACTGCATTGTTAATCCTTCGCGCCGTATTCGGCATACCAGTGCTAAGGCGCCTTCACGCGAGGATTTTGTCGCATGCTCGGTGAACGGGAGGGGCCTGGTCACTCTCATTCGAGGATCTCTTAGATTGCTTCAGGTTGAAGGAGTAAGGTGCCCATCACGTCTTGCTTCCGAAGTATTGGAAGTCCCGAGTCAAGAGAGATAATGCGATACCCAACGTCTTCGGCGAAATGCCAAGCCGCTTCGTCGCATTCCCGATTGTGAAGCTCCAACACTATGAGCGGTCGAACTTCACTAACCAGTCTGCCCGCAAAAGACAACCCGTCCTTTTCGGCTCCTTCTATGTCCAGTTTTACGAGATTGGGCTTGGGGAGGGACCGATCTAGAAACAGCTGATCGAGACTGAAGCATGGTATTCGAATCGTTTTCAGTTGATTCTCCGCATTTAGCCATTTGTCTTTGTTTCCACCCACGTAGTAGCCAGGCAGATGTGAGTTGGAGTTGTCGTTGAGCAGGAATTCGGCCTCGCCGCACGGTTTTCCTACTGCGGCGTTCTCGTATTTGATATTTGAGAAGCCATTCAGCTTCATATTCTCCTGAGTTCTGTTCAGATTGCGAGGATCGGGCTCGATGGCGACAACGGTTCCAGATGGTCCAACCAGTCGTCCAAAAACTCCCGTATAGAAACCGATGTACGTGCCGCAGTCCCAAACCACCCATCCGGGCTGGACTATTGGAACGATCCTTTCGATGAGGCTGCGGTCATACTTACCCCAGAAATAAGCCTCCTTTCGATGCACCAAGTCAAGCCTAAAATGCAGACCGCGAGCAGGTCCGGCAATTACCGGCAGGCGCACGAGACCGTGGCTGTCTCCCAGTATTGTGGTTGCGGCTTTGTATGCCGCATCCTTAAGCAACGTCCGAAGAAGTGCTTGCGCCATGGTTCCTCACTCCCACAGTTCTGAGCCTCACCAGTTTGCCAGCGTTCAGCCTAGTATCTCTAGCTTGCGGCTCTGATCGCCACTGCTGGCATACTTTTCCGGGTGACGGCGATGATCTCCATGAGAATGTCTTTCAGATTCAATCTCGGCTGATATCCAATCAGGCCCTGGACTTTGCTGATGTCTGGCACCCGACGCGGCATATCTTCAAACCCTTTCTCGTAGGCACGGTCATATGGAATGTGGATGATCTCGGATTCGCTTCTGGTCATCTGCTTAATCAAGTGAGCCAGATCGTTCATCGTGATCTCTTCGGTGTTGCCGATGTTGAATACCTCGCCGATCGCCCCGGGGTGCTGGGCTAGATCCGCCAATGCCCTCACCACATCTCCAACGTAGCCAAACGCGCGCGACTGGTTTCCGTCGCCGTAAACTGTAATCGGCTGGTTCATAAGAGCTTGGCACACAAAGTTGGGAATCACCATACCATAGCGTCCAGTTTGCCGTGGACCGACCGTGTTAAAGAGCCGCACGATCACCACAGGCAGTTTTTTTTCATGCCAGTAGGCGATACCCAGAAACTCATCAAGCGCTTTCGAGCAAGCGTAGCTCCACCGGCCCTTGGTGGTCGCCCCCAACACCAAGTCCTGGTTCTCATTGAACGGTACTGCGGTGGACTTACCGTAAACCTCTGATGTGGAGGTAATCAGTACCTTTTTTTTCTTCTTGTTAGCAACCTTAAGAACCACCTCTGTACCGTGAACATTGGTCTCGATCGTGTTGACTGGGCTCTCAACGATCAGCTTCACGCCTACCGCAGCCGCCAAATGATAAACTACATCGCAGCGATCGATGAGCTCAGCTAAAACAGGTTCGTTGTGTACGGAATCCAGGGTGTAGTGAAAGCGAGTGTTCGGCTTTAGGTGCTCGATATTTTCAATGCTCCCGGTGGACAGGTCATCGAGGATGTAAACCTCTTCGTCACGTCGCAACAACTCTTGGGCTAAATGTGATCCCACAAATCCGGCACCGCCAGTGATTAGCGACCTAACTGTCATGTGTGGCTCCTAGTATGCTCAACCGCATTCCGATTTGTCATAAGAGAGAGGTTTGAATCGTCGCCTCCGCTGCACGGCACCTCAATGGCTTTGTCGAACACCCGTGCAAGTTTGGCTGACATTGTCCTGGTAGTATAGGGCTCAAACGATTCCCAGCATATTGATTGGCGAAAATCCCGCGGCAGGTCCAACAACAGCTGAAAACTGACCGCGATCGCCTCTACGGCTTGACTCAATGGATGCTGGTCGCCAAAAGTTATTGTTTTTCCCGCTCCGGTATCTGCGAGGATTTTAACGACACTGCTCTGTTCGTGAAAAACCGTCAGTAAGGGCTTTTCAGCGAGGATGTAAGGGAAAATCTTGGACGCGGTGTAATGGGGTTCGACTGATCCGACTACCAAAAGCGCATTTGAATTCAGGAGCAAATTTAGTGCGTCCAGGTAAGGCACCCTATCGGGATATTCATCGACGAGGTCGGCTATTCCAAACTCAGCAGCGATAGGCCGTGCTTGTGCTTGCGGTCCACGACCGGAAGCGTACCGCGTCCCAACGAAGTGAATACGCACGCGACTGAATGGTTCTGGATTACGGGATCGCGCACGTCCAATGCCAGCGAAGAGAGCTCTGAGCACAGGAGCCATCGACAGCGTATACGCTCCGATGTAGCTGATGTGGCGGAGGCCATCTGCTGAATCAAAGATGACGTTTTTCCTGGGATGTCGCCGAATATACTCGAAATCAGCGGGCTCTCCGCCATAAGGAATTTCGGTTGCTCGGTTGCCACTCAGCCACGGATAACGAGCGATAACGCTATCGGTGGTCCCCTGCGAGACACCAGTGATCTGCGCAACATTGGCAATTGCAAAACGCTCCGTCAGCTTTCCCATCGCATATGCCAGAGCATACTTCGGCGGCCTCTGGGAGCGAGGCAGCTTCCAGTAATAGTCTGTAGTCACTGGATCAATGTAGTCGATGACATAAGGAATGCCGAAGCGAGACTGTGCGATTCGGCCCAGAATCATGGTCGGATTTGGCGGGACCGGGATGAATATGAGATCGATCTTTCGCTGTCGGGTTAGGCGACAGAGTGCTTGCCAAAGGTGCCACAGACTGCGAAGACCGAGATCGCCAAAACCCAACTTACGCGTCAGCCTAGCGGGTAGTGCGCGCGTACGTCTGATCTCGACATCAGGACGCAATAATCGTTCGTTCTCGAGATCAATCGCGGTTTCGTAGTAGTTGGGATCGACAGTCAGAACGATTGGTTCCCACCCGAAGTCACGAAGATGCTGGGCAAAAAAGCGTATCCGTAGCGCAGGGGGGTGGCTGCTGGGAGTGAAATCTGCACCCACGATCAGGACCCGTTTCATCTGGGTGTTGCTTTCGCAATTTCTCCGACAGCATTAGGCAACCCACCGAGAAGCTGTAGGAATTTAGTCTCTTCGAGATCCCAACAGAACTTCGACCTTGCAGCGTCCCACGCAGCTTGCTTCGCCGCGAGAAGCAAGCTTGGATTATTGATCAAGTTTCCGAGCTTCTGTGCAAGCACCGTTGAGTTTCCAGCCGGATAAAGAAAACCAACAGTCGGAACTTGATCTAGGATCTCCCGCTGGCCTGGCGTGTCTGTCGCGGCAATGGCGAGTCCAGCCAGCATATAGCTGAAAAGTTTGTTCGACACCGTGATCGATTGATTGCCCCTGTTAGGTCGCTCCAACGCAAGCCCTACGTCGTATTGCCCCATCGATTTGACTAGCTCATCATGTTCAATGAGCGGGTGAAACTTGATCGACTTTGTAACGCCACATCTCTCAGCGAAATTTAAGATCACGGATTTTCGCTCTTCCGATACCTGTCCCCGCAAGTGAAGCTCAACCTTCTCTCCTAGGCTCGCACACGCCTCCAAGATGTCGTGCAGTCCGCGGTCTATACCCACTGTCTGACTGACCCAGTGTAATCGAAGTGGCAAATGCGGCGGCTTCGCCAGCGGCCGCATCAGGCATTTCGCCAATGAGAGTGGAAAAACGTTGTAGAGCACTGTGGGACGAGCGATTCCATAGGTTCTTACCATGTACTCAGCCATAGAACTTGACGTCACCGACACATATTGACACTCGGGAAGGTATCGGTGCTCAATTACTCGTATCGCTTCGCACGAATCTTCCCCCGTTTCCGAGAGAAGATCCTCGCAGTCAAACCCTAGGCGGGTTTTCCAGTACTTCGCCGCCGCTGCGGCGGCTGGCAAGACAGGCTGAGTGTGAGCGATGATCCAGTCTGCCGGTTCGGCTGCAGCCAATTTCGTGAGTTCAGGAAGGCTTGTACAGCTACTATACTCGGCCAGCTTAGTCCATTTGAGGCGATCGAAGGCAGACGAAGCCAAACGTCGCCGCGCCCTCATCCACAAAGAATGCGGCCTCTTCATCGAGACATCCGAGTGGAGATCAATGCGTTCGAGCCTCCAATTGCGACGGCACAACAGACGTTCATCGAATTTCGACAACATCGACTGAGCACCATGTGCAACCACTCGTACCTGATGTCCAGCGTGAACAAGAGTGTCGGCTTCACGAACTAACCGAGGGTTATGACAGGGGTTTGTCGCTCCGACCAGGCAGATTCGCAAAGTGATCTTTACCTCTGGCTTCGCCGGGCGATGCAGATCAATTCTTCCCCATCGCAGCTCAAGTCGCGATCTCCCGGGCACGGGCTAAACAATTCCAGGTCTTCGAAACCGTGCACCAATAACGTCTCATGAAACCAGTGGGATGTGAATGCTATTGTGTGGGTCTCACGTAAATAGGGGCGCCAGGCCACACCGAATTGACGGGCTTGAAGACTGCCGCCGTTAGGAACGAGAATTATCAGCCTCCCGCTCGCAACACTGCCCGACTGATATTACGCAACTTGGCAACTCGACGTGCTCTGGCGGCGACAATCGGCGCCATGCCTCTAGTAGATAGTAGGTCCCTTTGCGAGCCGACAGATGTCCTGCAACCAGGATGACAAATTTCTTGGAATCGAGCCTTCGAAGGCTCGTGTCGACTTTTTGCGCGCCCGAGGGAGTCACCCAGATCTTTTCCCTAGGATAGCCCACGCTGATCAATGACTCGCGGACAAACTTGGAGGCAACGACCACCCGATCAGCCAGCGCACTCACAGTCCTTCCTAGCGTTATACCTATACCGGCGATGCTCGATGTGAACATCGCGAGACGTCTTCATCTCCGGAAACTTCTTGAATTCTTCATTGAGAATTTTCGACACCGTACGGTGATGTGGCCGAGCACAGAAAGCCTTAGGTGGTTTGTGCATATATGATCGGCCAATCGGACTGTCCGCCAGAGACGCATTTCATTGGCGCCGGGCCGCTAGCTCACGACGTGCACGAGGTTTCGAGTGCTTTCAGAAAGTGCGCGCGGATAGCGGCCGGATCGAAGTCCCGGTTTCCAGCCTCAAATGCGGCCTTCGCCAAAGCTACGCGTATCACTCCCAAATCGCGCAACCTTTTGAACAGGCGAGCGACACCTTCGATGTCCGCGCCGCTATAGGAAGCGACTGCTTCAGGATGGCACCGAGCCCATTTGAGACCAGTGGCGTAATCGGGGCCGGTAACGATAACCGGCATGCCTAGCGCCAGATACTCGGGCAACTTGCTTGGAAAGTGATTCCGATAGAGCCGCTCCATCGCGCCGGCAGGATTGGGGTACGCAAGTAAGACTGCATCACAATCAGATTGGATTGCTGCCCACACCTGAAGGGGGGATTGCATAAAACCACGAAACTCGACGCAGTCGGGCGCATGCAGTAACTCTGCGCAGGATGGACCGGGTGGACGGCCAAATATTACGAGACGCGAGCCGCTGGCTCGAAAAGCCGGGAGCAACCGAAGAAGTTCGTCTCCATAGCCGTAATTCAGATTTCCTGCGAAACCCACCGTCAATGCAGTTGCACATTTGAGCCTTCCCGCCAGCTCGAACGGTCGCGGCTGCAAATCCTCGCTGCGGTTCGGATACATCACCTCGCCGCGAACCCCGTAGAGGTCAGCGCACAGCGCTTCCAATTCCGGGCTGACGCAAAGGCGGCGTTTTGCATAGCGATAAAACGCGGCGTCACGTCGGAGCACGGCCTTGCGTGCGATGGGTAGCACGGGTTCGAACTGGTCGTGCACGTCGTGCACGATAACGATGAGGGGGAGGTCGAGAGAGCGCGCATAGATCCACGCAGCCTCGTAGTAGGCTGCGCGCTCCATGACGCATAGCACGATCTCGGGCCGAAAGCCGGCAAGTAGATCCTGAATCGTCTCAGGTCGTACATCCGGCACGAGCCCGAAACCGCGCAAGGAACGCTTCCAGCGGTGGAAGCGGGATTGCTCAAGGCGGAGCCAGGGAGCAGTCAAAGAATGGTAGCGGCAATGCAATTGCCCACGTTGCGGGTCTGCATTGTGTTCGATTACTACGAGGCTATCTTCGGGATAGCCATTCAAGAGACGATAGAGCACGATGCCGCCCGCCGTGCGCAGATTCGGGCCCTCTTCCGAAAGGATGAGCAATCGGCGCCATCGACTCGGTGTAAGGCGGTTCGGCACGACCGAAGAAGGGCTTTCCTGAACGGTATCTGTCATGGCCATACGCGGCGAATTTCCCCTAAGCTGTTCAAACCCCGCATAACAATACTCGGAATGCCAGCCGCGATGCCTGAAAATGTGGAAGCTAGTCGAAAAATAGGAAACCGCAAGCCGTCAGTTATCGACTGGCAGAATCGCTATCAGCGTCCCTCAGGGCAAATATATCGAGGTAAACGAAATCCTCGTACCCTTGAAACCGTGACCTGCACCGCTTGACGAAAAACCCTTCGGACCGAAGCTGTTCTTCCACTTCGGCGAAGTCTCGCTCACGATGGTGCCATTCCACAAACAGCGCACAACGTTGTGGAAGCCTCGGGATTAGATCTGGAAGAATTACCTTTTCCTCGCCCTCTACATCTAACTTGAGCAGTATCCGCTCAGACTGCAGATTACCGACAAATTCGCTCAGGCGAATGGCCTGAACCGCAACCGATGATGCTCCAGACTCGTCGCCCTCCAATCGACTACCATATCCATTCTCGTGGAATCGCCTAAATCCGGCCGCATTCGACACAGCTTCGCGCCGGGAATCCACAGACAGTCGATTGAGTTCGAAATTCTTCCTCATCCTCCTGTGATTCATACTGTTCGGCTCGAAGACGATCAACTTGGCCAGGGGGTATTCTGCTGCCGCCAATAGTGTAAAATAACCCGCGAATCCGCCACAATCGACCACCGTGTCGGGCACAAACGACATTAAAGAGAACGGATACGCATTACCGATAAAGATCTCTTCAAAAATCACCAGATCGGCCTGGTTTCCTAACTGAATGTCAACTTTCATGCCTCCGAGTCTTCGCAATGCGATCGTCACTCGAGGAAACAGTTGGCGAATGGGCCGCGCGAACACTGCCATCCGACTTCTTCCTTCATAGAAGCAGGCCCACAAGACTATTGCCACTATCTGATCAGCGAGAGAGTAGCCCGTATTCATCCAGCCTGCTAGAGTCCTAAGCATCGATTATGCTACCCACGTCCTTGATAGGCTATTCCCCAAATCGGCCATGACGATTGATCTGCGTAGCGCCGAGAACCGCTATGCAAGGCTCGATCAGGTGTGCGGCTCAGAAAAGCCTACCAAGGACAAAAACCTTTTCGCCGTCGCAATCGGTGAATAATAAGTCATCGCCCATTCGTGTCCACCCCGAGCGACACGTTCAAGCGAGCCGATGTCCTCGGCCAACCGCTCGATGAACCGGCTGACGCGGTTTAAATCGATCCCTAAATAGTGCTTGCCTTTCTCCGGCATGACCGGCAGCTCGCCACCATAGTGCTCGAGATCAAGATTGAACGCCGCGCAACCGGCCGCCAACGCTTCCCAAAACCGGAAACTGTCCCATTGCACCGCTCTCCGGGGACGCGGATCGACCAACGCTAGGGCTTCGAAAAACCAGCGGCGCAACCTGGCCTTGTTGCCTCCGACCAAATAGGTTTCCGGATGGAGAAATGGCATTGGCGGGATTAATGCCCCACAAAAGCAAGCAACGGCTTGGCTCTGCTTCAGGCGCTCATAGTAGTCACGGCTGAAGCGGTATCCGGTCTGCTGCCACATAAGCGCCTCATAAGCGTCTGCTGGTTTGATCGACAGGTCGTCCTTGGTTCGATCTATCGGGAGAAGGCGGGCGATCTTGGGCTCGAAACGGGAGTGCGCAAAATCGCGCGTTTCATGCGGAAATGCGTGCGAAGCGCCAAAATTCACGAGGAGCCTTTTGCGACGTGCGTCGAAGTGCGGCGGATTTGCCGTCGCATGGATGACGCGATTAGTAAGACTCAGACTCCAAGGACGCATATTGTCCGGATGCCAGGCGCGACAATTCAACTTCGACCGAAGAATAATGTCGAATTGCCTGAATTCCGGCTCCCAAGAGACCGTGCGGTGGCCATCATGGTTGTCCATATAGACCGTCGTGTACTGGCGGCCTTTTCTGAATAGATGTTCCGGAAGCGGACGACGCACCAGGTCAAAAGTGTTCATTCTGATCCAGTATGGCCATGTGTAGCTAACAATCACCACATTACAGTCGTCGGGACAAATATCAGGGTTATGGAGGATAAGATAATCTTCCGGATCTGTTGATTGCAGCCAATAATTGCAGTTTCCATAATATGGAATGCCGAGTTCACGAAAGCCCTCGGCGAGTGCAATAACATCTTCTTGCAAATTGCCGGCCTCGTTGCGGCAGTAGATATAGACGCAGGGCTTCATCACGACAGAGCGTTCGCGGCGGATAGATCGCGGAGCGCTTGTTGCTGTCCCCTTAGATAGGCGAGAGCAACGGAGCGCTCTGAACGCGGTTGCAGCGCCAGCTTAAGCCGCGCCAGCGCGCTTCGAAGGCTGATTCTCTCCGGCAACGGTGGGGATCCAGAATCAAGGTATTGATGTAATACTTCCGAGTATCCCCGGCCTCGCGCAACACGGCACAAATAGGCAAGAGAGCACCTTTCGCGCGAAATGATATGCGTCAACCCCAAGCGGGTGAAAACGCCTTTTCCAAATCCGCTCCGGCAGCCGATGAATGCAATGTCTGTGTCGCCCCCATAAAGCAGAGTGGAGCCCTTGAGGTCCAACCCCGCGCGCGACGGATTCCGCGACAGTTCATCCAGATACGCGCAAATCACGTCGCGGCGTATACACAAGCCGGCACCCCAGGGTGTTGATGAATTGTGTGAGGGGTCGTTCGACCAAACGTCTGCTTTGACATCCCGTAATGTTAACAGGGCGGACATTCCGGGCTTCAATCGAAATGAGTGATCTTCGAACTCTGGTCGAATGTGGCCGCTCCAGGTACCAAGAAAAGGATAGGCACTGCTGATGGCGAGCGCTTGCTCAAGATAATCAGCATCTAAAATGTTGTCGTC